>ERZ773049.892-NODE-892-length-17713-cov-17.928758_pt1 | contig 17713 bp, 18 predicted proteins | sample MGYA00580633_ERZ773049 | MGnify/ENA primary metagenome ERZ773049 (study PRJEB29015, sample SAMEA2737991) | human oral metagenome | biome: human oral; feature: human-associated habitat; material: dental | place: China | collected 2066 ... | reverse complement strand
ATTCGGGGGAGGAGGGGCGCATGTCACCGCCCACCAAAACGGTCTGACCAGCCAGGCCGAGCACATCAACAAAAGCGGCGCCGGTTGCCTTCACGGTTTCTGCGGTAATGGTCTCGCCCACGATACCGCGAACATCGTAGGCTTTGAACGAGTCATGTAGATTGATAGTAGTCACCCCATCATTCTAACGGGAAGGCCAACTAATATCCCTCTATAATTGGGGAAGAAACGCTGGGAATTCCATAGATATTGTAGGTTTTCCATCACTCAGTTTTAGGCCGTCAGGGCGGTTCGTGAAAGGATACACACGCACATGGGCGAAATTTTCCGTCTGAAAAATAAGATCCAGAACTACGCATGGGGTTCGCGCAGCATCCTGGGCCGTATGCGTGGGGTGCCTGTGCCCACTGACAAGCCCGAGGCGGAGGTGTGGGTAGGGGCGCACCCGGCCGCCCCGTCAGTTGCCACCGTTGACGGCTCTGAGCAGCAGCTTGACGAACTGGTTGCTCAGCAGCCCGGCAGGTTCCTGCGCCCTGACCGGAACAGCGACTGGTTCCCGTTCCTCTTCAAGATCCTGGCGATTGACGCCCCCCTGTCTATTCAGGTGCACCCTACCGACGAGCAGGCCGCCGCAGGGTTCGAGGACGAGCAGGCCCGTGGCGTGCCTCTAGATGCACCGCACCGCAACTACAAAGACCGCTACTCCAAACCTGAGACCGTGATCGCCCTCACCAACATGCGGGTGCTCACCGGTGTGCGACCCGCCGAGCAGCTCAAAAATCTTGCCCGAGCATTCAATGCGTCCTGGCTGGCTGACAGAGCGCACCTTGCCCCCAAAGAACTGCTGACCGCCATTATTCGTATGCCCGAACCCGAAGCCGCCCAAGCCGTGGATCAGCTGGCGGCCACCGCCCATAAACTCGCGCAAACACGGCGTAAAGCGGCCCCCTCCGTGCTTGACTCTATAGAGCTGGTGAACCTGGTAGCACACAAATACCCCGGTGACCGCGGCCTACTGGTGGCTTTCGTCATGAACCTGGTGCACCTAGCACCCGGTGACTCCGCCTTCACTCCCGACGGGCAGGTGCACGCCTACGTCTCGGGGACCGCAATTGAACTCATGAACCCCTCCGATAACGTCATGCGCGCCGGGCTGACCCCCAAACACATTGACACCGAAGAACTGATTCGGGTGCTGGGCGACTCCCAAGACGCCCCAGAAATTCAGCGCCCCACCCCTGATAACGCCGCCGTAGGCGAATACACCATGTGGGATGAGCGGATGAGCGTGACCCGCATCCAGGTGGCGCCGAAAGAAACCATCGACTACGTCTTTGAAGGAACCTCGGCGGCACTGGTAGTGGACGGGACCATTACTATCACCATTGCCGGTGCCGTTACCGGCGCAGGCCAAGACTACACCCTTGGCGGCACCGAATCCGTACTGCACGCGGGGGACCCCACCCCCGTGACCATCACAGGCAGCGGTGAACTGTACATCGCCCAGTACGTATAAGGGCGGGCACGCCACGACAGGGCGGGGCTCAAAAGCAGGCAAATAACCATCCAGTGGTGTGTTGCGGGTCTCCATATCAACCGGGATGCGTTACAATTCCTAAAAAACTATCCTGCCCAGAAACCATGCCACCACCGTAAGGAATCACCGTGAAAATCATCCTCACCGTCACCGGCATCGACCACGAAGGCATCATCGCCGCTGTCACCAACACCCTCGCAGAACGCCATGTGAACGTCCTCGACGTCTCCCAAACCATTATGGGTGAATACTTCACCATGATCATGCACTGCTCCTTCGACGAAAACGAGCAGAACCTCATCGACCTGCAAGAAGCCATGATCCCCGTTGAACACGCACAAAAAGTTCAGATCCGCATCCAGGCAGAAGCGATCTTCAAAACCATGCACACCATCTAACGTGCCCAAGGGACCCCAACCGCATGATGAACGATAATATCCTCGAAACCTTACGCATGATCGAGGAAGAAAAACTAGATATTCGCACCGTCACCATGGGCATCTCCCTGCTCGACTGCGCCGACTCTAACGGCGCGGTAGCCCGCCAAAAAATCTACGACAAAATCACCTCCCGCGCTAAAAACCTGGTGAGTGTGTGCGAAGGAATTGAAGCCGAGCTGGGCATCCCTATTGTGAATAAACGCATCGCCGTCACACCTATCGCCGTCATCGCCGGAGCCAGCAGCGAAAGCGACTACATCGAATACGCCCGCACACTCGACGCCGCTGCAAAAGCCGTGGGCGTGAACTTTATCGGCGGGTTCAGTGCGCTCATCGACAAAGGCGCAACCCCCGCAGACAACACGCTCATGAACTCCATCCCCACCGCGCTCGCCGAAACCGACGTGGTGTGCTCTTCAGTAAACGTTGGCTCCTCCCGCGCCGGTATTAATATGAGCGGCGTTAAACGCATGGGCGAGGTGGTGCGTGAAACCGCTGACCTCACCGCAGACACTAACGGGTTTGGGTGCGCCAAACTTGTGGTCTTCGCCAACGCCGTGAGCGATAACCCCTTTATGGCTGGCGCATTCCATGGCGTGCAAGAAGCAGACACCACCATCTCGGTGGGTGTTTCCGGCCCTGGTGTGGTACACCGTGCACTGCATAAAGTAAGCGGGGCACGATTCGACGCATGCGCCGAAGCCATTAAACAGGCCGCCTTCAAAATTACGCGTGTAGGGCAGCTGGTTGGCAGCCTCGCCGCCGAACGCTTGGGAGTGTACTTCAACATTGTTGACCTCTCACTAGCCCCCACCGCCGAAATCGGGGACTCCGTGGCGCACATCCTCGAAGAACTGGGGCTGGAAACCGTGGGGACCCACGGCACAGTCGCAGCGCTCGCCCTGCTCAACGATGCGGTGAAAAAAGGTGGGCTTATGGCCTGCTCGCATGTGGGCGGGCTATCTGGCTCGTTCATCCCAATCTCCGAAGACATTGGCATGATCGAATCCGCCGCCGCAGGGCATATTACGCTCGATAAGCTAGAAGCAATGACCGCGATCTGCTCGGTTGGGCTGGACATGGTCGCTGTACCTGGTGACACGCCCGCCGCGACGCTTGCCGCGATGATCGCCGATGAGGCTGCAATCGGCATGATGAACCATAAGACCACCGCCGTGCGCGTCATCCCCGCCGTCGGCCTGGGCGTGGGAGATACCGTCGAGTTCGGTGGGCTGCTGGGGCGCGCCCCGATCATGCCGGTGCATACACCATCCTCAGAGGCGTTCATCGCCCGCTGCGGCAGGATCCCCTCACCGGTGCACGGGTTCAGAAACTAGAGGAGTAAACGGAAGAGGGGTTTCTTTATCCGTTCTCCTTCTGTAGGTGTTGGGCTTATGCTAAAGGTTTCTGAATAGTTTCCCTACCCCAAATGAATGCTCCTCCTACCTTAGATAGCACATATCAGGCGGTGAAGATGAAGGCGACTATTGATAAATGGCAGGGGACGCGCAGGCAAGAGGAAACCTTTGACATAAAATCTCAGGAAGAACTCACTGAAACGCTACGGCGACTAGACTCAAAGGTACATACAGAATTAATTCTTCATGGAAAAATTGATGATGATTATTTAACGATCTCTGGCGGTCGTGGCGCCTACCTGGTATTCGGGCAGGAAGCACATAGCGAAGGACAGCTGAGAGGGTTTAACTTATTGTGCCCAGAAGACGAACAAGTGAACTCTATAGATACAGAGAATATGAAAGCTGGCGGGCAGTATGGGCCATATGAGGTTAAATATGTTATCCCCGAATACCTGGCGTTTAGCTGTGTGAGGGAATATTTTAGGCTCGGTAGGATTCCATGCGACGATAAAAGTTTCTCTTGGGAAGGGTATGAGACATATTAGACTATGGTGTGCGGTTCTCGGCAGGATTTAATCTCTGGATACGTGGCATAAAAGGCACGAAGATTCGGGTAGTATATTTTGGGATTTTACATATGCAAGATGGTTGCTAAAGATGCTAAGTAATAAGAAATATGGAAACGTATATGAGATTCTTCTGCCAGCAGGGAAGTATGTGTATGCCTGTCTTATCTATGAAAAGAATTTTGGGATTTTTAATTATATTTCTAAGAATAAAATAAGCGACGTCAATATTTTGCTTCACAAAGGGTTTAAAATGTATGGTGCCTGTGATGAAATGAATATTGATAATAGTACATGGAAATATATCGGAAATATCGACTTAGAATCGGAAGGCATTACATTCCCAGATTTGGCTATATATCTAGCGTGGAACGTATCCTATTCTTATCAGAATTCTCAGGTTATGAGTAAGGGGAATGCGAAAAGTGTTAGTTTTGATACGTACGATACGCTAGTTAAAAGTGGCCGTATATATGGATTTTTTGCGAAACCCAGTGCGTTTGAGATGTGGCTAAGCATGTTTTTTGAAGACTACCCTGAAGGAGTACTTGATTTTCGTACAATGTCTGAGCGTATGCAAGAATACAAGAACAGGCAGTAGCCAGCTTGGGCCCTGGAACTTAGCTAAGAGAAGAGAGGTGGAAAGAGGGTCTGTGCTTGTGTGCATCAAAGTACTTCACATCAGGTAAAATGTAAATATTCTTAGATAACTATAACTTATACAATACGAAGAGGGTATGTGATGAATAGTCAAGACGTTTTTGAAGGCCTCGATGCTTTGATGGATTCATTTATCGGAGGGGAATCTAGCTATCAAGAAATTAGTTACTTTATTAACGAATCTATTTCTGGCAGAGACATTGACATTTTGGATCTTCTTCATGAATATATTGAAGATGGGATTAAAAATAAAGATGGTGACAGAATCGAATTTTGTATAGTGCTTTCGGGGCTGTTGAAAAAAGACAAATTTTTGCTTAATGTGTATAAGCAATTATTATGCGAAGGGTGGCATAGCAGGCAAGAAGACATTGTAGATATTATTGACTACTATGGAGATGCGTCAGCAGTCCCGGTATTAATAAAATGTTTTGATCTAAAATATGACTGGTTAGCGCTCAACAGCTTTTACTCCTTTCATAGAAAACTTGTGTGGACCATCCGTAATGTGGATAGTAGAAACTATAAAGAAACCTTACGTTCTGTCTCGAAAAAGGTGTCACCCAAGCTGAAGGCAGAACTTAATCAATGTATAGGTAAATAGTATTCAGCCATGACCTACCAGAAATTCGCCGAAAACATTAGGAAAATGAGAAGTATCAGAGGTTAGGTGTTCTATGAGTAATAGGGAGAAAGTTTTAATAAAAATATGTCATGACGTTCTAAACTCATATGAGAACCCGGAGAGCCCAAATTTTAGTTTTGTTGGTAAGAGAATTAATGAGGGTATGTACGATGAGTTTCTAAATGCTGTAGAAACGCAATACATAGTTTCTGATCTATCGGACTTAAATTATTCCTCATGTTTGGACTGGTCAATAACCAATCGGCGAGACGAAAAGAATAGATATGGGGTGAGTCTTTCCCTGGTAGGCAGGTATGCTGTGGCACAACGATATAAATCCGGACACTATTTGTCGCATCAATCCCCTGATATTAGTAGCGAGGATTTGCCATTAATAACTTTATTTCAACAACATAATATAATCCTTCTTGATGGCTTTGTTCTAAATAGCAAACTACCGGTAAAAATTGAGGATGAAGATTTCACTGAAGAAACACAATCTTGCGTATATAATTTACTTTTTGAAAGACTGTAAGATTATGGGTGTGTAACGTAACTGAAAAATATTTATAAATTATTCAAAATAGAAAATATTTATTGATTAATGCGTGGTAAATACTTAGGGATGATAGTATGATTGATGACACGGTTCGGGGAATGATTTCGGTGTGGATGGGAATATCCATGAAGTCATATGAAGATTTTAATGAATACACGGAAGGCATGGAATATCTGGGATCAGGTTGTCCGGCGTGCAGGGATTTTGGAACCTCTTTTATTGACTCTGATTTCTTTGGTGCGTATCGAACAGCGAATCATGAAATTGTTCCCATCGAAGTTCTGGCTGAAGAAGTGGCGACTCATTCTCGGGCGGCTACTGAAAAGGTTATTGCGGCGGCCAAAGCTAAAGGGGTAACCGAAGGAAATTCGTTATATTATTATGGAAACGCAGTTTTTCATGAGGATACTCCGGGCAAATTATACAATGATTTAACATTTATTGGTTCTTTTGAAGATCCCCGAAGAAAATACTTCTAATGCTCCGCTCAAAATTATATTAAGCGCAGGTTTTCAATAATATTGGTGTGCTTACGCTTGCTTATACGCTGAAAGCCCTATTTGCCACGGATTAAACCTGTGAGTGGCTGAAAGGTGAAGAACAGCATCTTCAAGCACATGCTGCGATGCCTTAAATAACTCATCCCCGTCGATCTAATATGTTGAACCAGCCCGGGTAACCCGGTAAGGTCTAAAACACTATAGACCAACCACTAAACAAAGATAACGAAAAGACAATAGTAATGGCACGTAAAATCTTCCTCTTAGCCGGTGCGGCGGGTGCCGGTAAGAGCACCTGGATCGCCGCGCATCCTGAATTTGCCGATCTGACGCATTCTTGGGATGCCGAGCGCCGCAAATGTGGATACATCACCTACACGCTCGATAATCAGCCCGCACTAGCCCTATCGCAAAACACCAGTGCCGAGTCGAAGGCTATCCGCCGGGTAAACGACTGTGTGGAAGAGAATATGCGGCACGGCAACACCGTATTTATCGACAATATGAACGTGCTGCTGCGCAATATGAAAACCTTCCTCGAATTTGCGCGCAAATACTGCTACACCGCATACCTCGTCGATTTTCAGGGCGAACTCACCCTCGACGAACTGTATGCGCGCAACAGAACCCGCGAATACACCAAGCGCGTACCTGAAGAGGTTATCGAGACCGCCTACAACAACCACCGTGAGCTGCGCGAGAACTGGCGCAGCATTCTCAAGAACTACCGGGATGTGGTCGCCGGGTACATCGCCCCCGACCAGGTTTTCGCCGAGCTCTTTACCCCGGTGCGTGCGCTCGATAACTATCATAAGGTAGTCGTGGTCGGCGATATTCAAGGTATGGGTGGCGAACTCGAAAAACTCATCGACACTCTCTCACCCGAGACCGGGCTGAGCGATGAAAACATCTGCTGGATATTCGCCGGTGACCTTTTTGACCGCGGACAGAACCCCGAAAAAGTCTTTGACATTCTCGAACCCGCCCTCGGCACCCTGCCCAATGTGCACCTTGTGATGGGTAACCACGAACGCTCCATTATGCACACTATCCGGGGTGTGCGCCGCTACCGTGACGCCCGCGAAACCCTGGATGTTCTCGCCGCCCACGGCGTGTACAACAGCCGGGTGATCACCATGCTCAACACCGCCGTGAATATGATGCCCTTTACTCTCGGGCAGGAGCGTTATTTTGTAACCCACGCCGGGGTTGCACCGCACCTCTTCGCAGATTCTCATCGCACGCTGGAAGGCGTGGGGGAGGGGTACCTCACGGGGCTGTATGCAGATGAAACGTTCTATCTGGGGTCTAATCCGTACCCGCAGGCGCGGGCGGGTAAAACCCAGTACGCAGGCTATGAAGATACGCTCAACGACCTGAGCCGGGCCGCCGGTATCACCCAGATTTACGGTCACCGCCCGGCGGCGCTTGGCTCAGAAGGATACAGTAATCTCATTCCGTTAGAAAGCAGCGTCGAATATACCAGCGGCGAGCTGAGCGCCGTGGTGTTCAGCCGTGAGGACAGCGCATCCGGCGCGCCTGAGAAAGCCGTGTGGAAGCGCGAAATTGTGAAAATCCCATCGAGCTCCCTCATCCCCGACCCTTACGCCTCGGGGAGTAGGGCGGCGGGTGCCTCAAAAAACGCCGCAAACGGTGCTGAAGAACCGCTCAACGACGGGCATCGCCTGCTAGAGGAGATGCGCGCCAACCCCAACGTGAACGTGCGCGCCACCGAACCAGCAGGCGTGCTCGCCTGCAATTTCACGCGCAAAGCCTTCTACAAAGGCGCCTGGGATAAGACCACTGCCAAAGCGCGCGGGCTGTTTATCCACGCCGAAACCGGCAAAATTGTGGGGCGCGGGTACGAAAAATTCTTCAATATGGACGAGCCCGGGCACGAGAACGAGGCACAAGTTCGCAAACGCCTCGCCTACCCGGCCGTGGCGCGCGCCAAAGAAAACGGGTACCTGGCGATTATTACGGTTTTCGACGGCGTGCTGACCGTCTACAGTAAGGGCGGGGCGACCGCCTACAGCCGCCACGCCGAGAGCATCCTGCGCGCGGCTCTCACCGAGGAAGAACTCACCCGGCTCACCGAAGCGCTCACCCGCATGGATTCATCCCTGACCGTTGAGGTGGTTGACCCGTTCCGAGACCCGCACATTGTGCCCTACGAACAGGTCACACTCTACCTGCTCGATCTGGTTGCAAACACCGCGCAGTTCAGCGTGAAACCAGCCCGCTTTGAAAACCTGTGGCTCTCCCCGCAGGCCTTCACACAGCCGCGCCCCACCGAGGAACACGGCCCCGTGCGTATCGCAGCGGTTACAGAAATCGTCTTAGAGAATGATGCCGATTTCACCCGCCTGCTCCAGGATGCGCGCACAAGCGACGCTGAAGGCTGGGTTATCCGCGACTCTACGGGCTATATGGTCAAAATCAAGGCGCCCGGGTACTCCGCCACGAAACGCGCCCGCTCAATTCCGGTGCTCGTGGACTACCTGAAAACAGCGGAGAAACTTGAACACTCGCCGCACGCCTATGAGGATATAGAACGGTTTGAGCACAATGCGCGGCAGGCCGGAATTAACCTTGACGACTATATTGTGCAAGACATCTCCGCGCGCCCGGTGTGGAACCTGCCGCGCTTGGCGCCCCACCTGAATGTGCTGCTTGACGGGGTACGCACGCGCGGCCGCTGGGGACAGGCGCAGTAGCTACCGCACGAACCTGCTCATGAGGGCCTCCAAGGCCAGGCGGGCGTTCGCGTTAGTGCGTAGTCTCCGCAGGGTTGTCTCAACCGCCTGAACATCTGAGAGGGTCTGTGTGGGGCTGGTGCGCGCCGCGTACTCCTGCAGCGGCTCCCGCAGATACTCGTTCAACAGAGGAGCCTGCGCCCCCAACTGCAGGGTCAGCGCATCCCGCAGAACCGTCTGGATATCGGCCACCGCGCGGATGAGCGTATCGGTCTGGATGCGCCGCGCCCGCCGCTTCTGCTGCTCCTCCAGACGGCGCACCTGGGCCCGCAGGGTCGGGGCCACCCGCTCACCCTCAGCGATGCCCAGCATCGCCAGCAGCTCGGCGCGTTCGGCGGCATCACGCTGCTGCGTCGCGTCGGCGGCATCCTGCTCAGCCAGCGAAATCAGCCGCTCAGCCGCGTCCATTGCCGACGACAAGGTGCGGATACGCAACGGCAGACGCGCAAGATCCTCCCTTCGGGTCAGCGCCTGCGGTACCGTTGCCAGCCGGTGCGCCACCTCGGCGTCACCAAGACTGAGGGTGGCGGCGCGGTGGGCCAGCACCGCCTCAACCCCGGTGCTTTCAAGGTACGTGGCGATCGCCTGTGCCTGCGGCACCGGCAGCTGTACGGGGCGGCAGCGTGAACGGATGGTGACCAGCACATCGGCGGGGGAGGGTGCGGTCAGCAGCCAGATCGTGTGCGGCGGCGGCTCCTCAATCGCTTTCAGCAGCACATTGGAGGTGCGCTCAGGCATGCGTTCGGTGTCTTCCAGCAGAATCACACGCCAGCGGCTCACCGAGGGGCGATCTTGGGCTTTGAGAACCAGTTCACGTGCCTCATCGATGCTGATGCTCACCGCCTCAGTACGGAAATGTGTGAAGTCGGCGTGGGAACCGTTCATGACGGTCACACACCCCCGGCAGGTACCGCACCCCCGGTCTGCCGGGTTGGGCTGGTCGCAGAGCAGGGTTGCGGCGAAAACGGAGGCGGCCTGCCGGTTGAGCGAGCCCGCCCCGCCGGTAAAAAGCCAGGCGTGTGTGGGCGCCTGGGAAGAGGCCTCTTGCCGTAGCTGCGCCGTCACGGGCTCAGGTGCTAGGAGAGTGTCCCACAGGCTCACAGCGCCTCCTTATCTGGTGCGGTATTTTCGCGCGGCAGTGACCGCTGGGCAAGTAGCGGCGTGATGGCGGCAAGCACCCGCTCATGCACCTGTTCAATGGTGCCTGAGCCGTCAATGATCGTGTGCGGGCCGGTTGTTTCGGCGTGTGCCAGGTCGGTAAAAGCGGTGCGGGTGCGGGCCTTGAACTGTGTGTTTTCGGCCTCGATGCGGTCTGTGGTGCCGCGTACGCTCACACGCTGCTCGCTTGCTGCGGGCGGCACCTCAAGGAAAAGGGTGGCATCTGGCAGCAGGTTATTGGTGGCCCAGCGGCTAAGGTCAATGATGCTCTCCACCCCCAGGTTGCGCCCCGCCCCCTGGTACGCGGCAGACGAGTCAATATACCGGTCGCTGAGCACAACCGCCCCGGCGGCGAGCGCAGGACGGATTTTCTGCGCCGCGTGTGCTGCGCGGGAGGCGGCGAAGATGAGAGCCTCGGTGCGGGCATCAACCGGGTCGCCGCTGTTGCTGAGCACGAGGTCCCGCAGTTTCTCCCCGATCTCGGTTCCGCCGGGTTCACGGGTGGTGATCACGGTGTACCCGCGGGCGGTGAGCGCGTCAGCGAGCAGAGACAGCTGGGTGGTTTTTCCGGAGCCGTCACCGCCTTCAAAGACGATAAAAAGCCCGGTTGCGGTGCCCTCACTCACACGCGGGCGGTCTGCGGTGCCGGGGGTGTAACTCAGAGAATCCTTCACCCTATCTAGAGTACCGTGCCTGCCCGGTCCGCGCGGGATGTTTGCGGCCTCAGGGGGTAGGTTACAGCCGTGTAAAACCTTGTGGCCTTGTGGCAGGGGCGGGATGCGCCGGGCGTGAACCTGTGCCACTCTTAAAGGTATGACTTCTGAACGTTTCTCTGCCGATACTTTTGTTGTGAGCGGCGGGCGTCCCGCGCATGAGCATGACGCGCCGGTGAACCCGCCCATTATTCTTTCCTCCACCTACCGTGGCACTGACACGGTTGATACGGTGAATGACCGCGTATACGCGCGGTTCGCGAATGATACGTGGGAGGGAATGGAAGAAGTCGTTGCCCGCCTTGAGGGCGCCACCCAACCGGGCCTGCTGTTTCCCTCGGGTATGGCGGCGGTTGCTTCGGTGATCGACTTGGTGCCGGTTGGCTCCGTTATTCTGGTGCCGAAGCACGCCTATATGGCGTCGGTGACCATGTGTAAGGATCTTGAGCGCCGCGGTATCGCTGAGGTGGCGCGTTATGACCTTGAGGACACCGCCTCTGTTATTGCTGCCCTTGAGGATGCGGCGGCTCGTACCGGTGTCACCCCCGGCACTGTTGACTATGCCGCTCCGAAGGCGCTCATCTGGATTGAGAGCCCCACGAACCCCATGCTTGAGGTGGGGGATTTGCCCGCAATTTGTGCGGCTGCGAAACGGCTGGGTGTGGTTTCTGCGGTTGATAATACGTTCTCCACTCCGCTGGTGCAGCGGCCGCTGTCGTTCGGGGCGGATGTGGTGGTGCATTCGGCTACTAAGTTCCTGGCGGGGCATTCGGATGTGCTGCTGGGCGTGAGCGTCACCTCGAACGAGGTGCTGTACCAGACGATGCTGCACCACCGCATTACGAACGGGGCGATTGCCGGGCCTGTGGAGGCGTGGCTGGGGCTGCGTGGGCTGCGTACTTTGGCGGTGCGGGTTGAGCGTTCCATGGCGAATGCGCAGGTGCTGGCTGAGCGGCTGGGGGAGCACCCGGCTGTGGTGCAGGTGCGTTACCCGGGGCTGCCCACTGATAAGGGGCATGAGCTGGCGAAGAAGCAGATGACCGGCGGGTTCGGTGCGGTGCTGTGCGTGGTGCTGAATACGGATGCGGCTGGCGCCCAACGCGTGGTTGAGGCGCTGAAACTGTGGACCCCAGCCACAAGCCTGGGTGGGGTTGAGTCGCTGGTGGAGCGCCGCCGTCGTCACGGTAGTGAGCCTGATTCCATTCCGGAGTCTTTGCTGCGCCTGTCGGTGGGGATTGAGAATGTGGATGACCTGTACGACGATCTGGTAAATGCATTGAAGGAGATCGCTTAATGTCGCCGATTCAGCTGGTGATGCTGTTCATGTACTGGGCGGATCTGGTGCTGTCAGTAGCCGCCGCTGCCACCTGCGTGTGGGCGTTTGTGCAGGCGGCTGCGGCAGCCCCGAACGCCTATAAGTTCCACGATAAACGCACTAAGGGGTTCTGGATGGGGCTCACCGGCGGTTCGGCCCTGTTTTCGGTGCTGATGCTGTGGCTGGTGCTGAGGGGCGGGATGATGAGCAGCATGCTCCTGTTTGAGCTGATCGCCATCACCATTGCGATGGTGTTTTTGACGAATGTGCACCCCAGCGTCCGGCGCCGCCTGTAGCTGGTGCCATAGTGGGGTACTGCCGGGTGTGGTGATTCGTGCGGGTGTGGGCAGCGGCATTTGTGCCGTAATGTGCCCACACCCCGGCTTTTAAGCGTCTTAAAGCATGACAAGCCGCGCTGAGGGTGGAAGAATAGGGGTATGACTTATAAACTAGTACTCCTTCGCCATGGCCAGTCTGAGTGGAACGAGAAGAACCTGTTCACCGGCTGGGTCGATGTTAATCTGACGGATAAGGGCCGTGCTGAGGCTCAGCGCGGCGGCGAGCTGCTGAAAGAGCGCCACATCCTGCCGGATGTTGTGCATACCTCCCTGCAGCGACGCGCTATTAACACCGCAAATATTTCTCTGGATGCGGCTGACCGCCTGTGGATCCCGGTCAAACGCACATGGCGCCTGAATGAGCGCCACTACGGTGCCCTGCAGGGTAAGAACAAGTCTGAGATCCGTGAAGAATACGGTGACGAGAAGTTCATGACCTGGCGCCGCTCCTACGATGTGCCGCCTCCGCCGCTGGACGATAACGACCCCTACTCGCAGGCGAACGATCCCCGCTACGCCGATGTTGAGAACGCGCCCCGCACTGAGTGCCTCAAGGATGTTCTGGGCCGTATGCTCCCGTACTGGGAATCCGATATTAAGCCTGATCTTGCCGAGGGTAAGACTGTGTTGGTGGCGGCGCACGGCAACTCGCTGCGCTCGCTGGTGAAGCATTTGGAGAATATCTCTGATGAGGATATTGCCGGTTTGAACATCCCGACCGGTATCCCGCTGTACTACGAGCTGGATGAGAATTTTAAGCCCGCCAAGCCGGGCGAGTACCTTGACCCCGAAGCCGCGAAGGACGCGATTGCGGCCGTCGCCAACCAGGGTAAGTAAACTCTCACCAACTGATTTGTAGGCGTGAAGCCCGTCTCCTCGGGATAATGTGTGACGTAGGAGGCGGGTTTCATGTTTTTGCTGGCCCGTACCGGCGGACATCTGACAACGGCGACGTTAGGAAGGAGGGGGAGCCGCCCTGGTTATTCTCATATCGGGTATTATTGGCCTGCTGCTGGGCGCTGTGAGCATGAGTTTTCTGCGTCGCAGCGAACGTGAGTGGGCGAATAATAGTGTGGTTGAGCCCGCCCTGAGTGACGGAGCGGCGCAGGTGCTCGCGGTGATTGGGCGCGCCTACGTGGTAGTTGATGAGGTCGGAGGCGTGGCGCAGGCATCCCCCGGAGCCTACGCGATGGGCCTAGTGCGCGGGCACACGGTGGTTTCTGAGCAGCTGTCCGAGATGATCCGCACCGTGCGGCACCGGGGTATTTTCGTCGAGCAGGAGGTCGAGGTGGACCGCGGCGAGGGCGAGACGCTGGTCATTGACCTGCGGGTGGCGCCGGTGGGGGACGAGTACATGCTGGTGCTGGCCGATGACCGCACCGAAATTTCCCGTGTGCAGCGTGTACGCAATGATTTTGTGGCCAACGTTTCACATGAGCTGAAAACCCCGGTGGGCGCTATCGGCCTGCTGGCTGAGGCTATTGAGGAGGCATCCGACGACCCGCAAGCGATTGAGTACTTCACGGGCAGGCTTCGCCGCGAATCGCAGCGGCTCTCGGCGCTGGTGCGGGACATTATTGAGCTGTCTCGGCTGCAGTCAACGGATGTGATTGCCCGCGGCACCCTGGTATCTACGGATGCGCTGGTGAACGAGGCGCTTGACCGCAACCGGTTAGCGGCCGAGGCGAAAAGCATTGTGCTGCAGGCTCAGGTGCACTACAGCGGTGAACTGTACGCCGACCCTGAGCTGCTGGGGACCGCCCTGCACAACCTGGTGGAAAACGCGGTGCGGTACTCGCCCGAAAAAACCCGGGTGGATCTGCTGGCTGAGCGTGAGGGTGACACCCTGAACATTTCGGTGACTGACCAGGGCGCGGGCATCCCGGAGGAAGAGCAGGCACGCATCTTTGAGCGGTTTTACCGTGTTGATGCGGCGCGTTCACGCCAGACCGGCGGCACGGGCCTGGGATTGAGCATCGTCAAACACGTGATGGGGCAGCACGGCGGGCAGGTGTCAGTGCAGTCGGTGCCGGGGCAGGGGTCCACGTTCACGCTGTCCCTGCCGATTGCCGATACGGCGGTTTAGGGCAGCTGGGGCGGCAGCGGCCGCCGGGGCGTATACGGCATAATGGTAGTAGCCGTCACGAACCCTAAGCGGAGGTATAGACCCCGGTGAAAATCCTGATAGTTGAGGATGAGGAAGCTCTCTCAGACCCCCTGGCGTACCTACTGGGCCGGGAGGGCTTCACGCCTGTTGTGGTGGATAACGGGCTGCAGGCGGTGCCCACCTTCGAACGTGAAGGCGCCGATTTGGTGCTTTTGGATGTGATGCTCCCGGGACAGTCCGGGCTTGAGGTGTGTAAACAGCTGCGGGCGGTTTCTTCCGTGCCGATTATTATGCTCACTGCCAAAGATACCGAGCTTGATAAGGTGCTGGGCCTTGAGCTGGGCGCTGACGACTATGTGACAAAACCGTATTCTTCGCGTGAGCTGATTGCGCGCATCCGGGCTGTGCTTCGCCGCCGCAGCGGCGGGGACCCTGAAGAGGACGAGAGCCGTGCGCCGTTGGTGGCTGGGCCGGTGCGGATGGACGTGCAGCGGCATGTGGTGACTGTGGACGGTGTTGAGGTTTCGATGCCGCTGAAAGAGTTCGAGCTTCTTGAGATTCTGCTGCGGAATGCGGGGCGGGTGATGACGCGCGCCTCCCTGATTGAGCAGGTGTGGGGCGCCGACTATGTGGGGGACACGAAGACTCTGGATGTGCATATTAAGCGTCTTCGCTCCAAAATTGAGCCGCAGGCTTCTTCCCCCCGGTACGTGGTGACGGTGCGCGGGCTGGGGTATAAGTTTGAGGCGTAGCCCCAGCGGCGCCACACTGTAAACGGCGGGTGCCGCAGCCGCAGGGTGCAAAAACCTGCTGGCGGGCACCCGCCGTTGTCCTGTTTTATTTAGGTGTTTCTTTGACCGGCCGCTGAACTTGTTCTAACGCTGGGGCGAGGCGCTTGAGGCGGACTGCTCCGCGCCGGTGGGTTCCTCCGTTGCCCCCGGGGCCAGGCTCAGGGTGGGTGCCTGGCTGGTTTCGGCGGTCGCCTCTGGGGTGTGCCCGTCGGTGGCATCGTGTGATGCGCGTGAGGTTTCGGGTACGGCGGAAGGGCTTACGCTACCGTTGGGGGTTGCTGCGTGACTCGCGGATGGGGTGCCGGTGTGGGAGGCGCTGGCTGAGGCATTCGCATTACCAGGCAGGTACGGTTTGTACTCTTTGAGGGTGCCGTCCATGACGGGGATGTTCAGGGTGCCTGATGCATCACCCACGGATACACGCGTGTTGCTCAGGGTTTCTCCGGGCTGTGGCGCCACCTGCGGGATCACGAGCTTGTGGTCGTCCTGTTCCAGGCGCACCTGCTGCCCTTTGGGGACGTTCACGGTTTTCGCCCCGGAGGGGAAGTTGAAGGTGACGGTCGCGTCGTTGTTGCCTTTGTTCAGTACGGTGCCTAGCACCCGCCCTTCGGCGCCTTTACCGTGGGAGACAACCATAATATTACGCAGCTCAATATTGCCGTTAATGGTGCTGTGCACTCCGTCAGATGCGGCGTAATGCAGGGTGGTTGGTTGGGTGTAAATATACCCACACCCGCTGACGGCCAGTAACGCGGCCCCTAGCGTCAGGCCCGCTCCGGCGCGTTTGAGTGCTGTGGAAACGGTGAATTTCACGACCCGTCCTCCTTGGTGTGGTGGCGAGCCGGTGAGGGCTCGGTGTGCGTGCTAGACGCCTCAGATGCGGGCGTTCTCCCGGACGGTGGGCGGCCGCGAACCGTGGCGTGAGATGAGTAATCTCATGCACCATTCTAGCAATTTATCGACAAGACGTCGGTATATGACTCCCCGGGTTTCCCCAATGGGCTGTTCACGCCGTAGCGGCGGTTAGCAGACGGTGCTAGCTTGGGTGCGTTGAGAGCTTTGGGCCGTGGGTAGGAGTACGCATAGCTCAATATCACATAGTGCCGCGGCTTTCCCCACGGGTTGGCGGCTTTTGCGGCCTCCACCTGCGTGTATAGTGCACCGTATTCCCCCGCAGTAGCCGCTGCGGGGCGCGGTTTCACCTCCCAGGCGGGGCTGGGTTTGTTCAAGCATCCGCCGTATCGGGTACGCTCATTACGTGATGAATAAACTTGGTGTGACCGATATTGACGTTGCGGTCATTGTGCTCGCCTCGGGCTCGGGCACGCGCCTGGGGGAGCCGGTGCCCAAGGCCGCCGTTGAGGTGGGTGGTAAAACCCTGCTGCATCATGCGCTGCAGGGGGTTCACGACTCTGGGGTCGCTGATATGACGGTGGTGACTCTGCCCCCTAACTGTAGTGAGACATGCCCGCAACTCTACGATGACGCCAATGGGTTCGGGGCAATGGTGAGCACCGGCGGGGATACCCGCACCGCCTCTGTGGTGGCGGCGATGCGTACAGTACGTGCAGTATGTTCGTTGCAGCAGATCCTCCCCCCGCGTGTGGTTCTGATTCATGACTGCGCCCGGCCGTTTACCCCGCCGAGAGTGTATCAGCGGGTACTGGATGAGCTGAACACCGGTTCGGACGCAGTGATCCCGGTGCTTCCAGTGGTCGATACGATTAAGACAGTAGACGCTTACGGGTACGTGACGGGAACCCCGCCCCGCTCGCAGATGCGTGCTGTGCAGACCCCGCAAGGGTTTGAGTGGCGGGTTCTTGAAGCAGCGCACCGCCGCAGCCGACGGTTGCCTCCTGAAGAGTCTGAGAAGATCACGGATGACGCGATGGCCGTTGAGGCGGCGGGCCGACGGGTAGTGACCGTGCGCGGGCACATGGACGCCTTTAAGATTACGACGCCCATGGATTTGCGCATTGCTAGGGCTCTCTACGCAGCACCCGATTCTTCTGCCGCCTAACCCGTACGCCTGCCCCGCCAGGTCATGACGTTTTGTCACGGGAAGGTGAGGGTAGGGGACCCACAGTACACTGCGACGAAAGGCACGCCATGACAGATGCAACCAGCACACAGAACCGTCCCACCCCTCAGACCCCCCTCATACCCCGCGTAGGAACCGGTGTAGACGTGCATGCCTTTGGGGAAGAAAACACCGAGCTGTGGATCGCGGGGCTGTACTGGCCGGGCGAACGCGGGCTCAGCGGGCATTCCGACGGCGATGTTGTTG
>ERZ773049.890-NODE-890-length-17743-cov-10.594527_pt1 | contig 17743 bp, 15 predicted proteins | sample MGYA00580633_ERZ773049 | MGnify/ENA primary metagenome ERZ773049 (study PRJEB29015, sample SAMEA2737991) | human oral metagenome | biome: human oral; feature: human-associated habitat; material: dental | place: China | collected 2066 ... | reverse complement strand
GGCGACCCCCGACTCGTCGGCCACGGCGTCGAGCAGCGCGCACGCTCCGAGGAGCTCGCGGTGCGACTCGGGGGACGACGCGGGCGCGCGTGTCGGCCTGTTGGGCACGACCTCCCCGGTCCTCGGGTCCACGTGGCCCACCAGCCTGCGCCTGCCGTAGCGAGACTGCATCCTCTTTGGGTCCCACCTCGCCTCGGCCTCGTACACGTAGACGACGCCCGTACGCCTGTCGGTCTGCCTTATCAGGGCCATACCGCCCCCCCCATCCCCCTCGCCCATCGCCATAATCATAGGCTATGACGATGATCGAGACAACAGAGCGCTGGGCCTCCGGCCCCAGACGCAACCGATCGATCATCGCAAGATGCCGTGCCAGAGGCTAGGCCATGTCATAGGAAGGCGGGAATCCAGGGCTAAATATGCTCTATGCCCCAGAGTACGGTCGCGTACCAGTAGGCCGCGTTGGGCGGACAGTACTTATTTGCGGTCGCGACCGTCAGATAGGGTGCGTAGCCCGCCGCAAGGCCCGCAATGTGCGCGCGGATCGCCGTATCCCAATCAGGCCAGCTCACGTGTCCCCACCCCCAGGCGTTATAGGGAAGAAAGCAGTACGTGCCCCGCGTGCTCTCTACATTGGATATCGCTGGCGAGAGCCGAGGATCGACGCCATGGTCATAGGCAGCCTCCGCAAAGGTACGGCCATGGCCTGCAAGCGGAAAGCCGTTAAGGAAGGCATCGATGCGAGCTGCCCAGTGGGATATAAACTCCTCCCTACCCATATTCCAGTTCACGCCAAAGATAGCCGGGACGGCGCCGGACGTGGGAGTCCTCACGAGGGAGTCATTTCCGTTCTCGGTCTGGAACGTGGCGTCGGTGCCAGCTCGCGCGGCCTCCTCGAGCGCAGCCTTCTCCTGCTCAGCCAAGGCCGCCTGCTTAGCCATGTAGGCGTTCTGCTCGGCCGTTCGCGCGGCCTCCGCCTCGTTGAGGGCGTTCTCCGCATCCTGCCGCGCCTGCGTGGCGTCATCTCGCTTCGTCTCGAGATCGCTCTGTGCGGCCGCAAGCTCCTTGGACGTCTCTAGCAACTCCGATATCTCTCGCTCGCTCCTGTACGAGATCGCGTTGGAGTACTGCACGTACTCGATGACGTCCTCAAGGCTATCTGACGAGACCAAGAGGTCAAGCAGGCCCATCGAGTCCTGCTGTAGCTTGTAGCTGACGCTCACGCTCTTAGAAAAGCGTGCCCTTGCGTCTTGGAGGCGGGCATTGAGCTCATCGATCTTATGCTGCCCCTCATCCACCTCCCGCTGTGCCTGCTCGAGTTTCACTGTAGCCTCGTTGAGGACACGCGTACTGGCCTCGACCCTTGCCTGTAGGTCCGAGAGGGTATCGGCATGGGCTGGGCAGGGCATCGAGCAAAGTCCCAAAGCACACACCATAACGAGGGGACAGAGCGTCACCACAAGACGCGGGCGACAGATACGAGGGTGGCGAATGTCGACCTCCTTGCTACGCAACCTTTGAAGCAAATCACGCATCTTTCGAGCTACCAGCAGCATGCGCACGGACACCCCCACGTGGTGGATACGGCCTCATTACCAAGCTCCCAAAAGGCCCCCCGCCCAAGCTGGGCGAGAGGCCTTTATAGTACTACAGTCTTACATTCGACACATTACTGATACGTACCTTGAATTCCGAAGGAATTGTAGAAGTGAGCCTTTTTATCGCTATCCATAGCGTATTCTACCTTCTTCTCAAGTCCAGTAGTTGGATCATCTGTCACTGTAACTTTAACTTCAACCTCATTCGTATCGTATTTGATGTGGTCTCCACCAATTTGATCGGCACCCATATCGGGAGGCGTAGACTGCCTCAACGTATACGTATGCAAGCCTGGGGTCAATGCGATCGAGTTAACGTCAAAGCTGAAGTCGCCCTTCGTATCATTGCTCGTCAGAGCGAGGGGCTTGTTGTTGCTCCTATCAACTAGCTCAAATGTAAACTTGCCTGCCGTGAGCTCCATGTTATAGAGCGTAACATGCCCCATGATCTTACCGTTGGAGTTATTGGTATCACGCACCTGAACGACCGGTTTCGGGAATTTGAAGTCAGCCGACTGATCACCAGACCCAAGATCATATGTGATCTGTCCGACGGCTTTGTCAATCTCACTACTAAAGAAGCCTGGCTTACCGGAACTCGTAGCGTTACCCGTGAGAGTATAGTCAGTATTCTCATCACCCACATGAGGATAACTACCAGAAAGTTTCCACTCTTTGAGCGCAGTCGAACTTGCCCTTACATCATACGAGAAGGTATACGTCGTATCCTTTGTAACCCGCCCCTTGATCTTCATCCTGATAGTCCTCGAAGCCCCATCATAGTTGACCTCGTAGTCCGACCCCGGGTTAAGCACCCGCGGCTCCTCAGAAGAATCGGTTGTTTTTGCGGTCACCTTAAAGTACTCGGGCTGGGTATAGAGGTCAACGTACTTTGAGAGCGTGTCCGACATAGCGACGCCGACCTCAGGCTTCTTGAGCTTGTTCGTGAGCTTATCGATAAGTCGCTGCATTTCGGAATTGTTCGATGCCTGGACAAAACCCTTCTCTACATTCCCTTTATCCTTACCATTGTCATCCGTATCTATCGCTCGCAATACCATGTTCATCACCGCTGCACTGCCCGAGTTCGTGCCGATGAAGACGGAGTAAAACTGCGACACCTTCCCAAGATGCTTTTTTGCTGCACCCTGTGTATAGGGAACCGCAACAACGCTCTGACTGAGAGCACCCATCCACCGAGGTAATACATCCTTTGGTACAGACGTCGGCTCACCATCAGTGAGAAAGATAACGACATTTTCCATGTCAGAGGGAGTATCACGGCAGCAGTCATCGATTCTTCTAAAGGCGCTGTAATAGTCTGTACCACCATATCTGGAATAATCTAGTGCCCATAACGCATTATTTGCTTGATCAAAACTTCCCTTGTTTACTGGGACACCACTTCCTTTTGCTGCACCCCAAGGGTATCTATCGTCACTTGAAAAGTATACGACTGAGAACTTGTTTCTGTTATCGCTATCACGAAGCCCCATCATTAACTTTTGAGCAGCATTCTTAAGGGATCTAAATCTCTCTCCACCCCCATTTTTATTACCATCAAACGTGTACTGCATGGAGAGGGAAATATCAACGGCCACGATGATATTCTTGGGCTTGTACGTAGCGTACGCGGTATTATCCTTGGTATTGCCCGTCAGGTAAAGACGGTAGTCATTGGCCCCGTAATGGTTTGGGGTATCGGGGTTGGCAACGCCATCGCCCAAGTAATCTATCTGCTTGGAAGTAGTCATCGAAAGTTCAGGCACTACAGGCTTTGGCTTGGGCAGACCCTCATCATAGCGCATGTGGAGAACAACGGAGCCATCTCCAACGCCCACAAAGCCTCCATAATTAAACGGAACGATATACTGCCCATGACCTTGGTCATCATAGCCAATCTGATAGGTGTTGCCTGCCCACTCGATCCGTACAAGGCTCAGTCCTGCAGGAGTCTTACGAGGATAAGTGAAGCCTATATTCGGATAAAAGTAAAAGCAGTCCCCATCACTCGCATCCGCTCGTACGGTCTGCCCGTGCTTTGCGTCAATATAGTTCCAATACTTGTAGCCATTATGGTCGTTTGGGCCAGCTACCCAGTTACCGTCCAGTTCCTCCCAAGCCCAGTTTGTAGAGGTCTTGCTAATTCGCCAGCCACCTGACGTATAGTCATTCCACTTGTAAAAAGAACAGATGTAGTTAAACGTCCAATCCTTCACGTCAGGATGCTCATCGATGTTATCGATCACGAACTTCACATTAAGATATCGCGCCTCAGCCCTTGTGGGCATAAGCATGGCGCTCAGCACCACTGCACAGAAAAGAGCGGCCATAGTGGCAAGCAATCGCATTGCCCTTCGCCCTCCTCCGGAGCTGCCATCCAACACATCACGTAGCATCTTCCCACCTCTTTCAATCAAATCAATCTGGTTGATATATAGGCTCCCACGTCACGAATCGCTGCGCATTGCCTTGACGGCCTCCCTTGCATCCGCCATATAGCGATCACGTGACTTGGCATCGATCAGTGACATCCATGAGGGAAGGGCATAGACGAGGGGAGGGGCTTCTGTCGACGCACTATCCCCGCTCGCTTGACTATCCCCTGGGACACTTTCGCTAGACTGTGCCCCTTCCCCCGAATCCTCAGCGGATGGCTCGCCCTGTACAGAACCATCGTCACTGTCCAACAAGTCACCGTATACCTTCTTCAGTACGTCCGGAGCTTCCGTACCTCGCGCAGTGGGAATATGGTTCACGGCACTGCACAGGACACCTTGCGCATCCGCCTGCAGCAACCATTTGATGAACTCGGTAGCTGTAGAGCTTCCGCTAGGGATAGACAGGCTATAACTTGGATACATGATGGGAGTGACCATATCGAGCTGACCGAGCAGGCGCACGGCCTCACAAGAAACACCCGCAGCCTTGAGAGAGGCAAAAGAAGAGTAACGCATGAGCGCCATGGGATAGCGGCCCTCACGAAAACCCGTCTCGAGCGCGGTGGAACTCTGGGAGGCCTGATCATCGACATCAATGCAGTATGACAGTAAGGGAAGCCTGCTCAAGGGACTCATGCCGTGCCCCGCATTATCATTAGAGCTCGCCGACTCATCCGAACTCTTGTCCGCCGTGAGCTGTAAATCTATGAGGTCCGTGCCCAACACGGCAGCGGCAAAGTAATCCATGCAGGCTGCCAGACCCCAAGAGTCGCCCGCACTATCCTCAATTCCGATCGCACCGGAAGGGTAACGCTCCTGCAGGTCACGAGCAGCCACATTGATCTGTATACTATCGCCTGGAAGCTCCCCACCCATCATGTTGACCAGCTCTTCATTGAAGGCTATCACTGACCCATCCCCGCAAACCGGCAGAGACTTGATCTCTACTTGTGTGTTCACGGCATAGGACAGCTTGGAGGACAGCTCAGAGGCGATCGACTGCAGGTTTTCCAGACCTGAGCCATCCAAGTCCTCGAAGGGGGCATTGTTCTTCCAGATGATGACATCGGCGCCACGGGATGAGGCAAGGGAGGAGACCTTATCCGCAGTGCAGTCGCCGTCCGCTACCGGCGTTACCGAAAGCGCAAAGGGGGACTTGTCGCCTACTGCTCGCATCGCTGGAGCTATGGACTCAGCACAGACGACCTTTACGCGTGGGCGCAGGGCGCAGTAGGCAAGACCACCTGCCGCCGCGACGAACACAGCGCCTGCGGCGATGGCCGTCCGCCTGTCCATAGGTATGTTGATATCGATATTGACCATAGTAAGGCTAGTTCCTGTCTATCAAAAGTCACTTGGTAGCTCGTTTGAGGTGCGTCGGGGGGTCGCAGATGCCGAAGCAAATGCATAGGTACCGTTATATTCGGACGGGAGATCTTTTGGATGCCATACCTTGTTCTCGTTTGGCTTACCTGATGGGTCCTTCTCGTACTCACCATAGGTATCCTCAAAGTCGATTGAGGTAGAGATTGGTATGGTCTTTACACCAAAGACCTGGAAAAAGTACGTATTAGCGTCCTTATTTAACTCGACACGAACTTTGACCTTACGCTCTTCTTCTTTACGAGAATACTCATTGAAGTAAATCTTGCCACTACCCTCATAATTATTGAGTTTAAGGGTCTGAAGGGCCCTTTTTTCAAACTCCTCACCAGGCTTGTCTGCATATCGCACCGACTCTTGGTACACAAACCTGTTGTTCTTAATTAGCTGGGCATCATTGACCAGCTGTCCCTTTTGCCACAGAACCATACTCACATCAATAGTCAAGCCAATGAAGAAGACAAGGACGATGAGGGAACACGCGAACATAACGAGTATGTTGCCACTCTCGCCGTCTTCAGACGCACCGTCAGCCCGCATTGCAGCTGAGCGCATCGCTTGGACTTGCTTGAACATACCATCACCCCGCCTTGAAATAAACATCAGTACGTCCTTGTCTGATCGCCCACCACATGCGTTACGTTGATATCCTCAGTCACATCCACCGGCTGAATGAGCAGGCCGATGATGGGCTTGATCTTGTATGTGACCCTGGCCTTGAGCTGTGCCTGACGTGTGATCTTTGTTGCTTTCGTGGCTTTACCTTCCCTGTCTGGAACAGTAGACTCGCTTGGAACATTTGATATCGTCACACTAGCATTCGTAACCGTCAACTCGTTGCCGTCGAAGCCTATGGAGGGCGCCTTCTTAATTGAGTCCTTTACGGCAGCTTGCACACTGTCACTGTCGTATGTCTTTGACGATGGGTTGCCTACATCGAGGCCAGCGTAATCCCAGCTTGTGTGTATACGACTGTAGTCGAAGGCAGCCTTTTGATACGCCATCCACCCAAAGTCAATGATCGCAAACAGGATCGCAATGAAGAGCGGAAACACAAGCGCAAACTCCACCAATGCCTGACCTGACGTGCGCCTTTTGCTTGTGCTAGCCCACCGTCTTTTCAGTATTTTAAACATTGTATGCACCCATCCATCTCGACCAAACTCCCATTAAAAGCTGAGAAATAACCATTCATAGCACTAGTGCCCTTGCACATATCCCTTTGTGTAGACGTTGCAGGTTTCGGGATCACTCTTGATCGTCCATTTCGGACCACCAAAGAACATGCCCCCAAACGGCGTGATTGCAGTTTCGGTACAGCTGAGTGTCAATGAGACTTTTTTGTAGTGATAGTTTGACGACCTCCCTTCGAATTTATCGGAATACAGAAGCTCCCCCTGCCTGTCACTGTTAAAGACATGGTAGGTATACGGATCCTTTGTATCATCACTTTGCACATCGATAGAGAAGATCTGTACGTCGTTGAGCCTTGAGTCATACGATTCCTGCACGCTCTTAAGGATCTTGCTCTTATAGGTGTCGTGCTCGATTGAGTCATAGTCCACGGACGAGACGGCATCGGTTGCGGCATCGTTTAGGATCATGCGCGTGTTAGCATAGCGAAACACATCAACTGGCACCATTAAGAGCACGATAAGCAGCGTAACGATGAGCGCAAACTCAACGATCTCCTGGCCATCCTCTTCTGCGATCACATTCCTGAAAAATCTCAGACGCCTCATCAGAACCACCTCTCTCTCCAAACCACCAAAAGGCCTTTGTATCTAGTATAGCCCAAGTACTATGCTTGTATTCAGATAAATTCACCACACTTCAGTAACACTCCATAGTTCTGCGCTGCAGAAATACTTCCGCACCATCATAGACCGTTACAGACCATCCAGAACTCGTCATTCAAGCAAGACTCGCTGCAACTCGTAAAGAGGGCCGCGCCTCCTTCCTTCTGAAGACGCGACCCTCTTTTGACTTGAGTATGCTACGTATGCCGAGCGGCCTTAGCTATATAATACCCTCCTTAGTTCACCTCCTTAAAATTCACCAAAATCTTCGTCCGTATCATCTTGAGCTTCGTAAGGTCTGGATCCAAACTCATCTGTGCCATCATCAAACTGGACTCCCACGGCGTCAAACAGGACCCTCGTGGAGTGCTGGAACTTGTTGACCTCGTAACCGTACTGCTCGATGCGCTGAAGAGCGTTCCTGTGCTGCTCAACCTGACTGCGATACTTGTCCGCAAGATCAAGCAGGGCCTTGTTCTTAGAGGTCAGAAGATCGCACTTCTCCTTCATCTTGTTGAGGTGCTCGATAAGCTCACTGCACTGCTGCTCAAGCGAGGCAGCGTAACTCAGTGTCTTGCCAAGCTCGGACTCGCTCACCTCGAGCTTCTTCTTTGCATCTCCTACCTGCTCGATAACGGCCGCAATGCGCTCACGCAGGCCTTTGTTGGTCTGCTGTAGCTCTGCCACCTGCAAATTGGAGGCCTCGTTCTGATCCTTGAGCTCATCGATCTGAGACTCGTAGTCATCGTTCTTCTGCTCTAGCTCGAAGACACGGGCCTCTGAGGCGGCGTTCTTGTCCTCCAGCGACCCGATCTGCGAGACGTAGTCATCGTTCTTCTGCTTGAGTCTCGTGACGCGAGCCGTCGAGGCCTCGTTCTGCTCCTGGAGCCTGCTCAGGCGAGCCGCAGAGGCCTCGTTCTGCTCCTGGAGCCTGCTCAGGCGAGCCGTCGAGGCCTCGTTCTGCTCCTGGAGGTCGATCATGCGGGCCTCTGAGGCGGCATTCTTGCTCTTGAGGGATCCAATCTGAGAAGCAAAGCTCTTGTTCTGCTCCTGGAGTTCACGAATGCGAGCCTCGGATGAGTCACGAGCATCCTGAAGCTTGCTTATCTGGGTAGCATAGCCATCATTCCGCTCCTGGAGCTCGGAAGTACGGGACTCGAACTCGGCAGTCCTGTCCTTTAGAGTTCCTATCTGCGTGACATACTCCTCGTTCTGATACCTGAGCTTGTTGATAATTGCCTCGGACTCACGCTGCACGCTCCTGAGCTTGTCAAGCTGGGCCACATAGCTATCATTTTGCTCCTCAAGTTCGCTCAAGCGCGAAACGGTGGCCTCGCTGTCGGCCCTGAGCTTGTCAATTTGGGAGACAAAGCCGTTGTTGCGCTGTTCGAGGTTGGAGATGCGCTTTAAGGAAAGCGAGTTGTCATCAGACAGCTTCTTGACAAGACTGCTGAGGCTCGAGTTGCGCTGCTGCAGATCGGAGACGCGACCCTGGAGTGTGTCGTTCTTCCTTGAGAGGGTCTGCACCTGCCCCTCAAGCGCCTCGTTCTTCTGCTGGTAGGCCTCGTTGCTCTGGTAGAGTTCCTTGAGCCGGGCATTGAGCTCGGTCGTGCTTTCCTCGTAGCCCTTGACGCTCTCCTGGAGTTCGGCGACCTGCGAGCGCAGCGCGTTCGCGTCGCTGACAACCTTCTCGTGCTCGGAGAGCTTCTGGGTGAAGTCGAGAAGCTTCTGCTTGTACTCGTTCACCTCGTTGCGGTAGGAGTCGAGCTGACCTGAGTAATACTTGACCCTGTCCTTGAACGAGCCGAGCTCACGGTCAAGAGAATTGATCTCCTCGGTCTTTGACTGCACGTCCTTGCGCAGCTTATCAAGCTCTGCCTCGTTCTCGCTGAGCGCCTTCTCGCGCGCCGCACGCTCGCCCTTCATTTGCTCGACGCGGGCAAGGGCCTCCTCGGCCTGCCGCCTCGACTCGTCCACTGTAGACATAAGATCGTTAATGCGGTCGTCCTGCTCCCTATCCTCGCGCTCGGTCGTCGCAATATGATCCTCAAGCTCACGCTTCTTGCCCTCGATCTCCTCAATCTGGGCCCTGAGGACGTTGCACTCGTTTGAGAGGTCTGCGCGCTCCTTGGACAGGTCACTGATTTGCTTCTCAAAGCTAGTACGTATCATCTTCGAATTGTTGTTGAGGGAATCAACATACTCCTTTACGCTCTTGCGACTATAGCCATTGAAGAGGCTCTTCTCGAGGACACCGTCAAGGTTCTCGAGAGCCCCATCCCCGAGGACCTCGGCCTGAAGATTCTCGTCGGCCTGGGTAGGTACTGGAGCATCCGGTGCGGCAGGGTCCGCAAACATGCTCGTATCGAAACCGGGGTTGGGCTCCAAGAAGAAGCTATGGGTGCCATCCATGTTGTCACTCATGGTGGGCATGGGGACGTTCGCATCGCCCTCGCCCCCCATGCTAGCGTCACCAGCATAGCCTGCATTCACGTAGCCTGTATTGTTCGCATAGTCGACGTCACCAGCATAACCAACCTCACCTGTGCCAGCCTCCGGGGCACCAGCGGTAGCATTTCCGTCCTCGGGGTTAGCCAAGCCATTGAGATCAATATCGTCGATCTCATCCAGATCTTCGAAGTCGAAGTCATCATCAACAAGCCTGAAAGCAGAATTAGCCATAACAACGCTCCATTCGTATTAACTGCATATCTCACAGTATAGGGCAATAGGCGGCACCAATCAAATTACCCTACCAAGCGATTAAGAGAATCATACCTGTTTGTTTTCTTAAAAACAGCTTGTATTCAGTCAATCCTCAGAATGTTCGCAATACTTGCGTCTATGGTCTCTGTCTATGGCCTCTATGTTTGGACTTAACACTCCTCGCGCATTGAATCTCCCAAACTCAACAACTCGCGAGGACGCCAACTTTGAGACAGCTCTCCCGCGTTTAGCTCAAGCACATGAGCGCAGCCCTTCACAAGACTTCCAACCTGCCAGGGCCTGAGCGTCTCTACGTACAGTACGCGAAAGTCCCTGTTCAAATAGACGATGTCCAAAGAAAACTTCATGAAGAACATATGAACGCTAGAGCAGCCCTCAAGCAAAAGTGCATGGGCGGGCGCCAGTTCACGCCTGCCCATCAATCCCCTAAAGCGCGCTAGAAACGTATCAGCTGTCTCCACAGCAAACCTTTTTGTACCGAGCGTTGCCTGTCTCATACACATCACCTAAAGCGCGCCACTATTCATAATCTTGAGGATGGCCGGACCGAGCAGCACCATGAGAATGATGGGGAAAACAAGGAAGACGAGGGGAAAGAGCATCTTAATGGGAAGTTTGGCACTCTCTTCTTCAATCTTCTGCCTATGGTAGTCACGGACTGACTCTGCCTGAGTCTCGAGAATGTTGGCGATAGGCACACCGAGTCTTTCGGCCTGAAGAACCGCACCAACAAAGGAAGTGATAGGCTGAGAATCACAGCGCTTTGAAAAACGACCAAGCGCCTCGGCACGTGGGACACCCATGGTAATCTCTCGCTGCGCCTGAGAAAGCTCGTCTGTCAAAGGTCCATCAGTACGTTTGATAACATGCAGCAGGCCCTGATCAAAACCCAAGCCTGCGGACACGCAGGAGCTGAGAAGATCGAGTGTATCTGGCAGGGCATTCTCTATATTCTTTCGTCTTTGACTGATTTTGTACTGCAGCATATAGCGAGAAACGGCATAGGTACCAAGTGCGGCAATAAGGATTCCTAAAAGCTGGAAAAGTATTCCAAGCGGGACCATCAAAACCAGTGCGCATAGTATAACCATACCAATATAGGTCTGAGGACTCATGTTCATGCCAGCGAGCTTCAAACTCATGGCAAGCGCACCCTGAGTTTCCTCATCAATCGGGATATTCGAACTAATGGCCTTCGAAACGCCCTCCAAGTGGGGCTTGATGACACGATCGAGGAACGAGGGCGGGTTGAGCTCCTCCTCTGGAATGGCAATTCCCAGAATATCCAGCTCCTCAATGGACTTCAGTCGCACTGCAACTCTATCCCCCGACCCGAGCTTCTGCATGAGGGTAATAAAAAAGAAAAGATAGATTACAGGAACAGCAAGTAGAATAAATATTCTGGCATTCATAGAAAGAGCCCCTCAGGCCTAGACAAGTTTTGTCATGTTGTTAATGATCACAAAAGCTAGGACCTCAAGCAATAGCGCAACGACAATTATGATCACACCTAAAGTTGTTGTATAAAAAACTGACATATAACCAGGATTAATCCAAGATACAGCAAAGAAAAGAAATATAGGTATAGAACCAAGAACAAATCCAGAAGCCCTGCCTTGGGCTGTAAGCGTTTTAATTTTATTTTTAAGCTTAATACGCTCACGAATGGTCAACGCAAGATTATCCAAGATAGTGGCGAGGTTGCCACCTGTCTTTCGCTGGATCATGACAGCAGAGGTCAGAAGCTTCATATCGCTACTATCCATACGCACCGTCACGCCAGTAAGTGCATCCTCCAAGGACATACCATAGTTCATCTCGTTTATAGCTCGACCAAACTCTATCGAAATCGGAGGAACCATATCCGTACGGACAGAAACAAGTGCCTGCTCAAAAGAAAAACCTGCCTTCAAGCCATTAGAGATGAGCTGGAGTGCATCACCCAGCTGAGATGAGAAAGTCTCCAACCTTCTATTCGTCATAAAGTGAAGGTAAAAGGGCGGTGCAATCGCACCGAGCATAGCAAGCGCAAGAGAAAAGATAATATTGCTCGTAAAGAGGTACACAAGAAAAGAAGGTACCATCACGGCGCTAACCCACATAAGGGAGAACTCCTCCGGCCGCAAATCAACTCCTGCTCGCTGTATCCCAGTTCGAAGTCGAGAAGGAACATATATCTTTGCGAGGAACTGACGCATGGCATCGTTATCTGACCCAGCTGCGCCCCGCCGACCTCTACGAGCTTGGTCGCGACCAGATTGCCTCTCAGCAGTCTCAAGATACTCGATCTCCTGCAGGCGCTTACTCAGCTCACCCCCATTGTTAGACTGCGAGGCAAGAATAACGGCAAGAAGAACTCCTAAAATCAAAAGCACTAAGATGATACCCATGACGTATACCCGCTCTTCTTCCTACGAGAACCACTCATCACGCACGAAGACACCCATCTCGTTAAATTTTTTGAGAATATGTGGACGAATCCCCGTGGCCTTAAAAGCACCCTTTACCCGTCCCTTGGCATCAAGACCTTCTTGCTGATAGATAAAAATATCCTGCAAAGTAATGGTACTACCCTCCATACCAACAACTTCACTAATGCTTACGATCTTACGAGAACCGTCCCTAAACCTTGCCTGTTGCACAACAATGTCAAGGGCGGAACTGATCTGGTCGCGAATCGCCTTGACGGGAAGTTCGATACCACCCATGAGAACCATGGTCTCAAGACGTGACATGGCATCTCGCGGAGAGTTAGCATGAACGGTGGTAAGCGAACCCTCATGACCAGTATTCATAGCCTGAAGCATGTCGAGGGTCTCGGCAGAACGAACCTCGCCTACGATAATGCGGTCAGGACGCATACGCAGAGAGTTCCTCACAAGGTCACGAATAGAGATACGACCCCTTCCCTCCGAGTTTGCGGGACGGGCCTCAAGCGTGACCACATCGTTTTGCTCAAGTTGAAGCTCAGCAGCATCCTCAATGGTCACAATACGTTCCTCGTCAGGGATGAACGCAGACAAGATGTTAAGGAGCGTGGTCTTACCGGAACCAGTACCTCCGGACACGATGACATTAGCCTTGCCCAAAATACACGCCTCAAGAAACGAAGACATTGAGTATGAGAGAGATCCATGCTCCATAAGATCGGCGATTTGAAGAGGCGCGGAACTAAAGCGTCGAATCGTGATGGACGGACCCTTGATGGCAACAGGGCGGATGACGGCGTTGACACGCGAGCCATCCTCCAAACGCGCGTCAACCAAAGGACTCGCCTCATCCACATGCCTGCCTATACGAGAGACGATGCGGTCAAGAATCCTCAGCACATGGTCATCGTTCTCAAAGGTCACATTAGTCTTTGCGATGCGTCCATCACGCTCGATATAGACGTCCTTCGCCCCGTTGACCATAATTTCGGTAATCTTAGGGTCTGCCATAAGTCCCTCTAGTGGACCAAGACCAATAACTTCATTATGGATCTCCTGTATGAGGACCTCTCTATCGGAGCGTGGGACCTCAGCAGCCTCCTCAAAAACGACCTGACGAATAAGGTCATCGAGCTCCGCCTCATGATCTGCCGCGTCCCCAATGGTGGCATTGATCTCCTCGATGACTTTTGCCTGGAGGTTTCTTCTCAGGTCAGCATAGCGACTTGTTGAGGCAGCTGGGGCTACCATGCCTGCCGAACTGGCAGCCACACGCCGTGCCGCAGCCTGAGGGCGTGCGACGGTGCGAGATGCCCCCTCGCCCACTCCCTGCGACTGCTGTGACGAAGTAGGGGCCTGCACAACCACAGAAGAGGTGCCTCGTGCACCACGTGCGCGATTTAGACGCTCCTCAAGACTCATTTACTGTCCCTTCTTTTTACCAAAGGATATGTTAAACAACGGCTTACGCTCTTTTGGTTGCTTCTGCTGCCCTGGCATGGGCATACCCGCAGGCATGCCATTCATGGGCATTGCACCAGCACCTGCTCCCCCCATCGGCCTTTGCTGTGAGCCAGAAAGCTGGCTCGCCAACATGCCGCTCGCCTGTGCGATTCCAGATCTTGGTGCGGCAAGAGAAACAGGTATACCCCTATTGACTGCCGCCGAGGCAAGTTGGTAGTCATATGGCATGCTAGCCCATACCCGCGTCCCAAAGACCTTTTCAACGTCAGGAATCTTGATTCTGCCCCTCGGATCATAGAAGGTAACCAAAAGACGGATCTTATCAGACTGATTAAGCGAATGCAGTAGGGAGAAAAGTCTCTTCGTATGCCTGAGGACTGAGATATCGGGCCTTGCACAAACCACGACATAGGTGGACTGCTCGCAAACCGTAATCATGATGTCATCAAAGATTGTGCCCGTATCGATGAGGACAAAGTCATAGTAGCTGCGTACAGCTGACAAAAGCCTATCGATCTGCGAGCTTCCGATCTTTTCCGCGATCTCTGGACTACACGGGCTACAGAGGATATTCACGCCCGAATCGTGAATGGCAACATATTGGCGGATATCATCAATGGTCGGGCTGACACGCTCCTGAAGTAACTCGCCCAAGTTCATCCGTGAGTCAATTCCAAAGAAGATACCCGCATCGCCATACTGCAAATCGAGGTCTATTACGAGCACCTTGTTCCCTTGACGCGCGAGATCAACCGCCAAACTCGACATGAAGGTAGTGCATCCAATACCGCCCTTTGCAGACACGAACGAAATATACTTCGTATCTGCGATTGCGCTTGACCCTGTGATCGCATCGATGCGTCCCGTCTCAATGGAAACGGAACGACGTATGCCATCCACTATCGCAGCATGCGGGCTGTCCTCTAGGAAGGACCCGCTGATTCCACAGGATAGTAAACCTCGTATCTGATCCTCAGTAAGACCTTGCTTCACTATGGCAATAACAATGACCTTCGGGCGCAGCGCATACACTTGCTGCGCGACACGAAACACCGCGTCCGATCCATCGACGTAGAGCGCAAGGATCCTCACCCGCAAGGTATCAATGGCGCCTATGACATCGCCTTCCTTTTCTGTACCTCCAACGATCTTGAACCCGTCCTCTGGTCTAAAGGAGGACATGAGGATTCCCTCACGCTCTGAGCTCTGTCCAAAGAGAAAGACATTGATTGCCATTGGTCTTACCTACCCTTCTCCTTAGCCAAGGATCTCGGTCGAGTTGATGGTCTGCGCTTGACCAATCTCGTTATCATCTTGCGAGCGAAGCGTCAGATAAAGCTTTGCGTCCTTGAGGTTCATAGCCAGTGCAAGCTTCTCAGCTTCCTTCAAAGATGTGAGCTGGAACGTAACGACATTATACTCAGTCGTTTGATCAGAACTAGAGGAGGAGCTGCTAGAGGAGCTCTGATCGCCAGAACTTCCCTTGTCTTTGTTAGTCGAATTGCTTGACCCATCAGACGTACTCGCAGTAGGAGCAGGAGTGCCTGGGGTACTCTCATATTGCTTCCCTATTGCCAAGATCGGCACATTCTGCAGGACCGTCGTAGCAAGCCCGTGCGTGTCAGCAGTGCCCTCATTGCCATTGTAGACCACAATGATATCTACCCTGTTACCCACTCTCAGGAGGTTAGCGACGCCCGTAACGTCATCGACCCTAAGGCTCATTGCGCGTTGACCATTCTGTAAGGTCATAAATAGCGGGTTGCCACCGGCAATGAGATCTATTCGTGAGATCTGATTCTTGTATACTATCTGCCCCGCTCCGATAGGCGTCTGAGAAATTGAACCCACGATCGCCTGTGGATTGTCTGCGGCGCCGGCCAGATGAGGTGCTGAGGTCACCTCGGTCGTTTCAACCATATCAGTCGTAATGGCGGTATAGGCTGGAATCGCCTGCTTTGCGACAACGATCTTCTGTTTTGCGGGCGCTCCACCTCCACCAAACAGATTGCCCGATACCAGAACATAACCCAATACGGCCACAAGAAGCACACCTACCACTACAGCGAACAGGCGCGTCCTCGATGTTCGGTCTTCATACGACCCAGACGATGTAAATGGTAAGTTCATGCGAAAATCCTATCTCCTACAGAAACATGGCCGAACAGCCGTTATAGACTGTCCGGCCGAATTAATCATTGCCAGTCTATTATACTACAAACCTACTTGAGGGCGTTGGAGACGTAGCCGAGCTTGTTGTTGACGTTGTTGCCGAGCAGCGACAGGACGACGATGACGATGATCGCGATGAGCGCGAGGATCAGCGCGTACTCAACCAGGCCCTGTCCGCTCTCCTCGTCGGCGAGCCAAGATACCATGTCCTTCATGCTTCCTCCTTGTGTTCTCGGGCCCCGCCGCGCGGGGCCCCGGTTGCCTCGTCCCGCTGCCGCTACTTGAGGGCGTTGGAGACGTGAGCGAGCTTGTTGTTGACGTTGTTGCCGAGCAGCGACAGGACGACGATGACGATGATCGCGATGAGCGCGAGGATCAGCGCGTACTCAACCAGGCCCTGTCCGCTCTCCTCGTCGGCGAGCCAAGATACCATGTCCTTCATGCTTCCTCCTCTCAAGACATTCCCTACATCAGGTAGAACTATGCGACACCAGCCATATTTTTACTGGTGTAGGCACCACTTTAAGGTAATTTGTTAATTGAACGGTTATAGCTCTGGAATAGGTTATCTGCTAAGGTAGTCAGACTCGCGATTGCTACGACAGAGACAAAGACAAGGATAAGAGCGTATTCGACCAAGCCCTGTCCGCTCTCCTCTCTGGACAGCTCTTTAATCATTTTCCCCTCCATACTCTTACGCTTTGAAGTTACACGAATAATTTTTAGTCCACTTTCGCGTTACTTGTATTGTATCCAAACCTATCTACAGTCGTATTCAGAATCTACTTTTTTTATTTAAGCAACTTAAATTATCGTCAGACCTATCTATCTACCTCGCATTATCTAAAAGGATCCGATACTCTGCCTTAATTCTAGCTACCAATGTTTCACACTTCCTCTATACCACTTGGATTTCTGTACCTCCCCAAACTGTCTCACTGTGCCAGCCACTACAACCAGCGAGGGGTCAAAAGAAGTCGACACCCATCGTCACTTTGTGGCAGAACTGTACGCGGTGCCGAAATCGCTATGCCCCAGCAGAAACTCGAAGCGCAAGAAGACGATCGCCATTATCGCAAGGGATCAGGCCCCGTCAGCGCAGAGATATGCTCCACCAGACATCACTGTTAGACTCACGCCTCCAGCTCGACCCGGGGCACCTCAAAAGGGTGGGTACCACCCAATCCTGTCAAACTCCTGTCAAACGCGTTGAGTCGAGTCCGCTCGCAGCCTATCGCATGTCCACCCTACTGACCTCAGCCACGTTTACCAGTGACATGCTCCCTTACGGTGATATAGAGCTAGAGTTCCAACTTTTTCTCTATCTATATATGTACTCGATCGAGGCCGTATCCCCTTATTGGAGCCACTCTCAGGCAAACTGTGAATGCTTCAGATTCTGACATCTTGATTTAGGCTTAATTTTTTATTGGTTGATCAGATTCTCTGGTCCGAAAAGGGAATAAGATACCGTTAGTACTAAGTAATACGCTCAGCACACAGTTCATCTGTGAACGAGCCTCGAAAATTTCTAGCGGAAGGTTTTTCTCAAGATGTCCACAGTAATGCTTAGCATCTTCTCTCTCGCCTGCATATATGGCATTATCCTTGGTATCTTTCTAGATAAGATTTCATGGAAGGTCGTTGGCTACAAGCGCGAGCAAAGGCGCCAAGCGGATGAGGGCAAGGACGGCGCCAAGCAGAAGGATGAGGGCAAGGACGGCGCCAAG
>ERZ773049.887-NODE-887-length-17765-cov-2.639695_pt1 | contig 17765 bp, 8 predicted proteins | sample MGYA00580633_ERZ773049 | MGnify/ENA primary metagenome ERZ773049 (study PRJEB29015, sample SAMEA2737991) | human oral metagenome | biome: human oral; feature: human-associated habitat; material: dental | place: China | collected 2066 ... | reverse complement strand
GTCTTCGTTCCACGCTCCAAAATGCCATAGTGCATGGGTCCCATCTTGTAGGCATGATTGCTGAAATTGGTCGCACTTCCAGCGTTATAGAATGAGAACTGACCGCCGATGAGCAAGCTACTCTTATGGTGACTGGCTGTGAACGGACCGCAGAATGCCGCGCAAGCCTCGCCATTACTCATATAAGAATTGGCGAAGAAGACGCTCGAAGAAGCCGTGAAACCATTACTGATTTGGCAGGCTTCGCCCACGAAACAATCCTGCATCTTCACGCTGTTGATGATACTTGAGCCTTCACTTATAATTGAATTCTCGCAGATAACGCCTGTCCCTATATACACATTTGAGGCAGGTGAACTCAGAATGGTGCAGTCGCTGAGGCGCGCGGCCCCGTTGATTTCACAGTCATCATGGATAACCGTGTTGGTAATCTCCTTGGTATTGACAATCTTTACATTGTTTCCTATGGACGCTTGGTCATGCCGGTTACGTGCAATCTCCTCATTGATAAGGCGTCGGATGGCATCTTTAAGGGGCTTGTCGTGGAAATGTTTCACCATGAAAGCGGCAAATTGGCTATTGAGATCGCTGAAGAGTATCACGTTGCCGTCGCCCACTTCATTGAGCACAGAGATGAGGTTGCCCTCGCCGTAAGTCGCCCCATCGGTGGTTTCCATCGAACTGACGTTGCTGATATAGCAGCCGTCACCGATGGTATAGTTGTTGATGTAGTTGCCTATGTTCTCTATCAGGCAGTTATCACCTATGCTGACGTTGCGCAAAGTGGCGTTATTAATGCCAGAATGTTTCAGAAACCCCCGGCTCACTTCGATGTTCTTATCGAAGTCACCGATACGGATTTCACCATAAAGCATCACACGGTGCATGTAATTGGGATTGAAATCCTCTGACACATACACGTTTGTCCAGTCCTCAGCCCAGCAGTTACGGTCTTCGAGAACCCTTATTTCTTCATCGGTTAGTTGTCGCATGGCAGTAATTCAAAATTCATAATTCATAATCGGGCTTATTCTACCTCCGGATACAGAAAGTCGTTATACGGATATTTCTGCACATGAAGCTCGCGTACCTTTTTATATAGCGTCTCACGGAACGCTTCCACGTTCAGTTTCTCCTTGGCACTGATGAACATACAGCTCTCGTTGAGACGTGCCATCCATGTCTTTTTCAAGTCTTCCAAGGTGATATTCTCACGCGTTTCGGGCGTGAGGTCGTCCTCATCTTTCTCTGTCCAGCGGTAATTGTCAATCTTATTGAAGACTATCATCGATGGCTTTTCGTTGCAACCCAAGTCGGCAAGCGTCCGTTCAACCACTTGTATCTGCTCTTCAAAGTCAGGGTGTGAGAGGTCTACCACATGCAACAGCAGGTCGGCTTCGCGCACCTCGTCGAGCGTGCTCTTGAAAGAGTCGACAAGGTCTGTAGGAAGTTTGCGGATAAACCCGACGGTATCGGCTAACAAGAACGGCAGATTCTCGATGACTACCTTGCGGACCGTGGTGTCGAGCGTGGCAAAGAGTTTATTTTCGGCAAACACTTCGCTCTTGGAAAGCAGGTTCATAATGGTGCTTTTGCCCACATTCGTATAGCCCACGAGAGCCACACGAATCAGTCGTCCGCGGTTCTTTCGCTGCGTGGTTTTTTGTTTATCGATCTCAAGAAGGCGCTGTTTAAGCAACGTGATGCGCTGAAGAATGATACGACGGTCCATCTCCAACTGCGTCTCTCCCGGGCCACGGAGTCCCACGGAACCTTTACCACCACCCGAACCTGATCCACCTCCCTGGCGTTCCAAGTGGGTCCAGAGTCGTTGAAGCCGTGGAAGCATGTAGCGATATTGTGCCAGTTCTACCTGCGTCTTGGCGTTGGCCGTCTGTGCGCGCATGGCGAAGATGTCGAGAATGAGCGACGTTCGGTCGAGTATCTTTACTTTCAGTTCGTTCTCTATATTACGTATTTGCTTGGCTGAAAGCTCATCATCGAAGATAACCATACCGATAGGCTCCTCGTTCTCCGCGCAGTCTTCGATGTATTGTCTGATTTCCTCCAACTTACCCTTGCCCACGTAGGTCACTGCGCTCGGCCCGTTCACCTTCTGCGTGAACCGCCTGACGGTCACCGCCCCGGCCGTGTCGGCAAGGAACTCCAGCTCGTCGAGGTATTCCTTTGTCTTGGCTTCGTTCTGTCCGTCGGTAATCAGCCCCACCAACACGGCAGTCTCGGCCTTCACTTCGGATATAACAAATTCTTTCATCAATCGTGTCCCTATATATAATATGGTGCAAATTTACGAAATTAGGCTGATAATCCGCATAAAGCGCCGAAGAATTTATACGGAAAGAGAGCCGAGGCCGTCGCAAACGTTTGCGTAATTATTTGCACAATAAGCCCTGCGATTTTCCGGATATATCTCCCTTTTCCCTATCTTTGCATCGTATGAATGATGTATGCAATCAAGATTTTCAATAAACATTAACTACATAAAGACAAACCTCTGAAACATTTCAAAGAAAGAAACGGTCCCGACGCGAAGTCGGGACCGTTCTTTATGCCTACAGTCTACGCCCCTGCCAGCCATTTCCCAAGCATTACCGGAAAATATAAGCACACAAGGGCACGGTATATCGTTTTTTTTCCGTATATTTGCCGTGAAAAATACAAACCATATAGATTAATACTTAAATTTAAGACAACATCAAATGAAAAAAATGTTACTATCGGTGGCAATGATGATGGCGACCCTCTCGCTGCATGCCACAGACGCGAATTATCAAGTAGTGCCACTTCCGCAAAGCATCATCGCCGAGAAAGGGGCCGCCTTTGTGCTCGACGGCAACACCACCGTCAGCGTAGTCGGCACCGACGAAGCCATGCTGCGCAACGCGGCATTCCTGAAGGAATACATTCGCGAGGCCACGGGCATCAATCCTATCGGAACGAACAAGAAAGCCGCCGCCATCACACTCAAGCTCAACGCCAAGGTCGAGCAAGAAGAAGGCTACGTCATCACCGTGAAGGCCAAAGGCATCACTATCGAAGGCAAAACACCGCGCGGCGTGTTCTACGGTGTGCAGACGCTCCGCAAGTCGTTGCCCTTGGAACAGGCACAAAGCGTCACCTTCCCCGCCGCACGCATCGTCGACTATCCCCGCTTCGGCTACCGCGGAACGATGCTCGACTGCGGCCGCCACTACTTCAAGCCCGAATTCATCAAAGAATTCATCGACATGCTCGCACTCCATAACCTCAACACCTTCCACTGGCACCTCACCGAAGACCAAGGCTGGCGCGTGCAGATAGACCGTTACCCGAAGCTCACGGAAGTCGGTTCCAAGCGAGCACGCACCGTCATCGGCCGTATCACCGGCATTTACGACGAGATACCTCACGGAGGCTTCTACACCAAGGACGAGATGCGCGACATCGTGAACTATGCCGCCGACCGATACATCACCGTCATTCCCGAAATCGACGTGCCCGGCCACACGCAGAGCGTACTCGCCTCCTACCCCGAGCTGGGCTGCACCGGAGGCCCCTACAAGGTGGGCGAGACATGGGGCGTATTCCCCGACATTCTCTGTGCCGGAAACCCCAAGACCAACGAGTTCGTGCACAACGTGCTCGACGAAGTCCTCGACATCTTCCCCTCTAAGTATATCCACATCGGCGGCGACGAAGCCCCACGCGACCGATGGAAGAACTGCCCGCGCTGCCAGGCCGAAATCAAGCGGCTCGGCTTCAAAGGCGCACCCGGCACCTCGCCCGAGGCACAGCTGCGCATACACTTCATGAACCAAGTGGCCCAATACCTTGCCCAGAAAGGGCGAAGCGTCATCGGCTGGGACGAAATCCTCGAAGGCGACCTTGACAAGAGTGCCACCGTCATGAGCTGGCGCGGCGTCAAGGGCGGACTGCAAGCCGTGGAGCGCGGCCTCGACGTCGTGATGACACCGCGAGACTTCTGCTACCTCAACTACTATCAGAACAAAGACCGCAACCTGCTCCTCCGCGACGCCGAGCTCTTCATCGACAAGGCCTACGCCTACGACCCCGTGCCCGCCGACGCCTCGCCCGCGCTCAAGCAACACGTGAAGGGCATACAGGGCAACCTCTGGACCGAATACGTCATCTCGCGCGACCTTGCCTTCTACCAGCTCCTGCCCCGCGCCGCTGCAATTGCCGAGACAGGCTGGACGGAGAACGACAAGAAAGACTTCGCATCGTTCAAGCAGCGCATGCGCAACCTCAACGCCCGCTACAAGCAGTTCGGCTGGAACACCTGCCAAGACATCTACAAGAAATAACCCTCGTGACGGCCACGAGCGTCCTGTCCTGAACGCCCCACGCTGTCAGTACATCAACAAGAGAATCCCCCACTGTCCACCTCGGCGGGCATGCCTATCAAGCGAAAGGGTCGGTGCGCAGCGCCGGCCCTTTCCTGCGTTTATCCCCCACCCGCTCCCCACGCTACATCAATCCGCCCGCCGAAACCTTGCCGCCTGCCCGCAAGAAAGGCCTCCCCTGCCTTTCATTATAGGACAACGTGCCCATGAGCAGTACATCTCCTATCGACCTGCTATAAGGATTCCTCATTTCCCACCGCGGTGAAAAATCGGACATCCTACTACCAAATGACAAGGAGTCCCTATATGAAGGGGCTTACATCTACGTTAGGGAAAGGGAGGAGTCCCGATATGAAAGGCTTGCATCTACGTTAGGAAAGGCAAGACGTCTCGATATGAAAGCCCTTGTAGCTGCACTGGGAAAGAAAAACCCCTTCCCTTTAGAAGCGAGGGGGAAGGGGCTTGCGGGCAGGTTGGCCTTGCGTTAGCGGCGAACGGCCCGAAGGTGGCGACGAAGGACCGGTGGGCGGGAGGCGGCGTGGCTACTTTCCGAAGCGACTCTTGTATTGCGAGGGCGTGAGGCCGTACATTTCGGCGAAGTAACGCGAGAAGTAGCGTGGGTTGTTGAAGCCCACTTGATAGGCAATCTCGCTGACGCTGCGCTGGCTCTTGCGCAAGAGTTGCTCGGCATGGCGCAGGCGTATGTTGCGAATGAACTCGGAGGGCGTGATGCCCGTCACGGCGGTCAGTCGCTTGTAGAGCTGCACGCGCGACATGCCGAGCGAGGCACTCAGGGTCTCGACGCTGATATCGGCGTCGGAGAGATGGTCTTCGATGTAGTCGGTGGCGGCCTTCACGAGCTTCTCGTCCATCGACGTGATGTCCATCTGCCTTATCTTGGGCTCGATGCGGCTGTTCTGCGGTCCTTCGTGCCACTTGATGAGGTTCCTGATGCGCAGCTCCAGCAGTTCCATGTCGAAGGGCTTCGCGATGTAGTCGTCGGCTCCGGCCCGCAGTTCTTCCAAACCGTTCGTGTCGGAGGCGCGGGCCGTCAGCATGATGAAAGGAATGGCGGCGGTGTTGCGGTCGTCTTTGAGGGCTTTGCACAGCGCGTGGCCGTCCATTCCGGGCATCACGGCGTCGCAGAGTATGGCGTCGGGCCTGCGCTCTGCCACGCGCTCGAGGGCTTCGGTGCCGTCGTGGGCCACGCGCACGTTGAACTTCGTCGACAGTTCTTCGGCCATGAAGGCGAGGAACTCCTCGGAGTCGTCGACCACGAGCAGGTCGCGCCGTGGGCTTTCTGCCGGCGGTGGTGCGGTGGTGTCCTGCGTTTGGGCAGCAACGTCGGACACATCGCGAGGCATGCTCGGCACGTTGCGCACGGGAAGGTAGAAGATGAAGACCGAGCCGCCGCCGGGATTGTCGGCAACGGAGACCGAACCGCCGTGCATCTCGACGAACTTCTTCACGAGGCTCAGGCCGATGCCGCTTCCTTTGGCGTCGTCTTCGGCTGCGCCCGGAGCCTGATAGAAACGTTCGAAGACGTGCGCCTTGTCGGCATCGGCAATGCCTTTCCCCGTGTCGCTCACCTTCACTTCGAGCCGGTCTTCCTGTACAGAGCCCGCTTCTTGGCGCGGAACGAGGCGCAGGGCCACGTCGATGCGTCCGCCTTCGGGCGTGAACTTGTAGGCGTTCGAGAGTAGGTTGTTCATCACTTTGCGCAGTTTGTCGTCGTCGAACGGCATTATCAGCGTTTCGACGGAGCTATAGAAGGTGAGCGACACCGGCTTTTCCATCAGCTCATCGAACGTTTGACAGATGACGCGGACGAACTCTACGACGTCTCCCGTGACCAATGTCAATCGGCGATAGTCTTCGTCCAGCTTCCTGAAGTCGAGCACTTGGTTCACCAATCCCAGCAATCGACTGCCGTTGCGGAGCATCAGTTGCAGCTTTCTCTTCTTGGTTTCGTCTTGCTCCTTGCCTATCAAAGCCGAGAGCGGCGACAGTATCAACGAGAGCGGTGTGCGCAGTTCGTGACTGACGTTGGCAAAGAAATCGAGCTTCATGCGGTCGAGTCGTCGTGCTTGTTCGGCCTCACGCCTCACTTGTTCAAGCATCAGCCGGTCGTGTGCCCGCCGGATAAGCACCCTACTGACGTAATAACACAGCAGCATGACGAGCAACATGTAGCCGAGGAACGCCCATGTCGAGAGGTAGAAGGGCGGACGTATGCGAATGTTCAGCCGGCTTACCTCGCTGCTTTGCGTGCCGTCGGCGTTGACCACCTTCACTTCGAGCGTGTAACTGCCTGCAGACAGGTTGGTGAACGTGACGGCCGGCATGCCGTCGGCAGTCAACAACCACTTGTCGTCGAAGCCTTTCAGGCGATAAAGGAAGCGACTCTTGTTGGGAATCTTGATGGCGTCGGACGCCAACTGAATGGTAAAGGCATTCTCGGAATGGGCCAATGTGAGTTCACCTCCGTCGTGCAGCTCCTCATTCAAGATGACCCGCCCGTTATAAGCATCGCCAACGCGCAGCGGTTCGTTGAAGATGAGCAGACCGGAAAACAAAGCCTTGGCCGGATAAGCATAGTTTCTGCCACGCTGCGGAGGCAGGATATCGATGCCGTCTTGCCCACCCACGACGACATTCCCGTTGCGGCAAAGGCAGATGGCTCGGCTGTTGAACTGCCTGCTTTGCAGACCTTCGGTGTCAGAATAGTTGGTTACGAAGAAGCTCCACACGCCGTTTTCCCGTGCAGGCACCACATGTGAGATGCCTTTATCAGTGGCCACCCAAAGCGAATGGGCCGCATCTTCGACAACAGAGCAGGCAGCCACGCCCCGAACGCCTGCAAACAAAGACACCTCTTCCACGCGGTCGGTCTGCAAATCATACACCGAAAGACCCGAAGAAGCGGCATTCCACAACAGTCCCCGCGTGTCTACGAGCAACTGGTTGATGGACGAAACGGCAAAACGTCGGCCCGAACGCGTCTTGTCATACTTGATAATCTTATGCGTGCGCACATTCAACACGGAATATTCCTTCTCATGTGCCATAACGATATTCCCCTGCGCGTCGAACGAAAGAGAAAGAATGAAATCGGAAGACAGGCCCGAATTGCGCGTGTTATAAGTGACGAAGCAGCCTGTCTGCGGGTTCATCACCTGCAAACCGCCGCCTAATGTGCCAATGATGATGTTGCCCTCGGCGTCCGTTTCCAATGCCCAGACATTGTCATTTGCAAGGTCTCCTTTGCGTCCCGTAGCCCTGTAGGCCGTAAAATGACCGTCTTTGTAACGCGAAAGCCCACCGTCGAACGAGCCAAACCACAGCGAACCGTCTTTTCCTACCGTGCTGCTGACGACGATATCGCTGCCCAAGCCCGTCTGTGCAACCCGAAACCATCGCCGACTGCCCGTAGACGGGTCGTAAACCACGATGCCCCGGTCGTTCGTTCCACACCATAAGTTGCCCGAATTGTCCTCGACTATCGTGCAAACGTCGCCCAACGGGACGGTATGGAACATGGTTTCGCCCGGCGAACAATAGGCTGCACCGTTCTTATAGGTGCCCAACCAGAGCCCACCCCGGCCATCGAGGCAGATACTTTGAATGGTATTGTCGGGCAAACTCTCTCTGCGTTCGCGCTCATATTGATAAACAACCGCACTGTGGTCGGCGGGATTGAGGCACAACAAGCCGTCATGATCGGTCGCAATCCACAGACATCCCCGTGCATCGGTCTTCAAAGTCTTCGCGATAATGCCCGTGACGGGAAGCCGATAGCCCTGCGCCTGCAAGAAAGCATCGGCCGTTTCGAACTACCGATGGGCCGATACGCTCCACACCTTGGTGTGTCCCGTATAGGTAACCCACAGGTTCCGGCCGCGGTCCACGTGGATTGAATAATACCGATGCCGTCCATTGCTCCGCTGTTTCAACTCATTGTTCACCCAAAGCACCCTACCCTGCCGGCCATCTGCCTTCACTATCGTCCCATCGGCATATACCATAAAGGCGCAATCCTTGTCGTCTGCCATGTCAGAGACCGTACCTTTCGGCAGTTTTCGGCCGCCCTTGCCTTGCAATGAGAACAAAATCGCCGTCTTGTTTCGCACATTATAATAATAAACCCTGTGGCCGTGGACGGCAATCCACATGTTCTTCCGCCCGTCAATCTTCACATAGTAAGGCGTTCCCTGCATTCCTTTCGAAGCCATCCATTGGTTCAAGTGCGAATCGAAGCAACTTTCGCTCCTGATGAACCTGCAATAGCCCGCAGCCGTATGTAACCAAAGGTTGGTTTCAATGTCTTCCTGAACGTTGTCCACCACATTGTTAGGCAACGACTGCTCATCACCCGCCTTATTAAAGTAATTGCTGAAGCGAAACCCGTCAAAACGGTCGAGCCCCGACTGGGTTCCCAGCCAGATATAGCCTTTCGAGTCTTCGAAGACGCTGTTCACCTGACCGTTGGACAGGCCTTCCCGAATGCCCAACCGATGGAACATCAATGCGTTTTGCGCCGGTAATGCCGGACATAACGACCATTTTAAGAGCAAAAGGACAAAGAGAAAAAGACGCTTCATGCCATGAACAAAAGATTAAGACTGTCACAAAGTTAGCGTTTTTCCATAGCATCAACAAGTTTTCCGCCCGTTTTTTCCATATGAAGTCCGTCACCAGATTATCAAATCTGGGCCGGGAGCCCTGCCAATTTGCCGAATGTAGTGATGCACGGCCCGTGCGTCCGCTCGCATTGTAATTGACAGTTGACGAGTAAACAAGCGAACAAGTGGATTGTTCCGCACCAAGCGAGCGCGCGAACTGTGCGAACCTGCTTTCCAATCTCAGCCATATTACACGATAATATCAGCCATATTGCGCGGTAAAATGGCTACGGTTAGCGTGCAATATGGCTGATATTAGGAAGCAACGTATAAGTTATTGATTATCAGTTTGACGAATGTAGGGACGCATGGCCCATGCGTCCGCTTGCATTTCAGTTGACAGTCGACAAATAAACAAGCGAACAAGTTGATTGTTCCGCACTGAACGGACGCACGAACCGTGCGTCCCTACATGCCTCTTGCCCGCAAATCATCCCGTTATTCGGCTAATCCTAAAGTTCAATGTTCAAAATTTAAAGTTCAAAGTCCTCAAAGTTCAACGTTCAAAGTCAAAGTCGCTCCATCTCTATCTCGGCTACTTCGTCATCTCACGGCGGCCACACCTTCCTTGATTCCCTGCATTGCGGGCGTTCCCCAAACCGTTTGTGTGGACCGATTGATAATGGTCATGTTCGGAAAACTGCACACATTGATGTCCCATGCAAAGGGAACGATGCCGCGTTCGCCGGCATATTGGAACACAGTTTTGTACCAATGCTTCAGCGTGGCATTGAAAGTGGCATCGTCTTTCTGCCAGTTGGCACCGCATTCACCGATGATAACCGGGATTTTCTTATCCATAAAGTTCGTCTTGAGCTTGTCGAATTGCACCTTAACGCTGTTGGTATCGGTCCAAGTGTCTATGGCTCCGCTGGTGAAATTCCATGGGTCATAGTAGTGAACTTCAACCATCAAGCGGTCAGTCTTGGTGTCATTGGGCATCTGAAGATAGCTGCAAGTGGAGTTAATGTCAGTAGATGGACCTTGAACCACCAGCACACGCGACGCATTATTTCCTCCCGTGGCCCGCACGGCGTCTACGAAAGCCTGATTATACCGTTGCTGTATCAGGGTCAACGCTTGGTGATGGCCGTGGAAGAGCTTGTATTCTTGGAACGGTTCGTTGAGTCCTGCAAAGAGAACGTGCTCATCATAGTCTTTGAAAGCAAGGGCGATGTTGGTCCAAAGCTTCTTCAACTGCACTGTTTTCGCCGTGATGGTGGCCTCATCTACGGCTTGGAAATGGTCGCGGGAGCTGCTGAAGCCGTCCACTTCGAGCCATCCTCCGTCCCAATGGTCGTTGATGAGCACGTAAAGACCGTCAGCAACGCAATAGTTCACAATCTCTTTCACGCGGTTTAGCCACTGTTCGTCGATGGTCATTCGGGCCTTATCGGTAAGGTGTCCCATCACCCATGCAATCGGAAGACGCACACTTTTGAAGCCTTGTGCCTTCACTTCGTCGATGATTTTCTGCGATGTCTTCGTGCTTTGCCATGCCGTTTCGGTCGCCAGACCGCCTTTATTGGTGAAATTGTTGGCCAAGTCGCCGGCCTCAAGCGTGTTACCTAAGTTCCAACCGGGATACATCAAGGCAGCCAATTCCATGGCAGAAAGCGACATGTTTCCCACCTTGCCTGCCGATTGCGCTATAGTAACGGCCTCGGTCAGGCTGACATCGCCCTTTGAAAGGGTGAAACTGACCGTCGAAGTGCGTGCCGTTCCCACGTTTTTACTTACATGGAACCGATGAAGATAGGCCTTCATGTCGGCCCGAGAGCCTTTCGTTTCGCTGATCCATTCGGCACCAAGCGTCACCGTATAGGGCGCATTGGCCTGCAATGTCACCTCAATATCGCCGCCATCGGCCCCGACATTCAGCGTTTTCGCAGACTTTATGACCAAGCCTTCAGTGGAAAGCTGCGTCACGGTGACCGTTTTTGTCTCGCCACCGAGGCTGATTGAGACCTTAGCCGTGCGGTTATTGAAAGCCGTGTTGGCCTCGGTTGCGAACTGATATTTATAAACCGTTTTCGAGGTTGACGGCTGTGGCGTGATTTTCAGCCAGCTTTCAGACGACGAAATCGAGGGCGTTGCAGCCCCACGCACATAAAACAACGCTTCACCTCCTGATTTTGCAAACTGCAATTCGGCCTTCGACAGTGTGAACGTCGTGTTTACCGAAGGTTTGTCTTCGTCTTTTGTGCAAGCCGAAAAGGCCAGCATGGTGAACGTCATCAGCAACAATGACAATAATTTTATTCTTTTCATACGCTTTTTCTTATTCTGTTTTTTCCTTAAACAACCCCTCTCGGCTTCTTTCTTTCCACTTATCGTTCATAAGATGTATGGAAATCGCCAAGAAAAGGCATGGTCAGTTGACGTTGTCGGCATCAAAATCGATGCGCAAGACGCTCGCTTTCAACTTCGAAACATTGACAAGGTCGGTTGCCAAATCCTTGATATCGATGCAGAACACCTTGGCCCCTTCGGCCGCAGCAGCAGTCTCCATAAACACTTTATAGGTGCCGTCGCCCGTTACTTTGGCGTCATATTTGTCGCCCGAAAGGCTGCTCCAGTGGCTTGGGTCCCACGAATCGTCGGCAAACTCCAGTCCGGCAATATGCTGATGGCTTCAGATTTCCGCTGATTCCCGTCAGCTTAAAGGTGACAACCATGTTCTTTGAAAACTTGATTTGGGCTGGGTTAACAGCCGGCTGGGCCTTGGTTGCACCATATTCGTTATAGATTTCAATCCTTATGCGCCCGTTATTTTCAAGGTCTCCAACGACAAGCCGGTCTGAAAGCGGCGTCAAATGAGGGCTCTTTCGCACGGAACGGACGCCCAATCCGAGGCTACGCAGGGAGAAACCGCTTGCCGCAGTGCCCGCTGTGAGCTTCAACGTGTGGCCGTAATCCTTGACAATGTCATAGCTGCTGGCCGTCCAATAAAGCCCTTCCGTGCCGGAATTATTCACGGTTTGGCCCTTGCGATAGCCCGTATAAGGCAGGAAGATGCTGTTGCCATTGGCGGCAATGAAGCGCATTCCCTTCACACCCTTCACGGTTTCTTCCTTCCGGGTGGTCTTGGCAATCAGTTCAGCCACCTGTTCTTCTGTCGGAATGGCCGATTTCAGGGAAGAAGGGCCATCGATATCGGCCGCCTTGACAATGTCGTTGCTGCCGCCAATCGGGTAATCGGACAGGTATTCGCTCTGTTTAAGGCCGGTAGGGTCGCCGAATGCGGCCAGCGCACCGGTCTCTTGCTCGGCCTCTGCACCGATATTGCATTTCGCCCACATAACGGATAGGCCCAAGTCCACGTATTCCATCACCTGACTTGCGGTTTTGAAGCTCTTGGTTTCACCATAGATGAGTCCGTCGCCCAATTGGAAATAGGACGTATAGTAATAAGTTTTTCCCGGAACAAGCCCCGTCAAGCGCTGCGAGACCGAGTTGCGGGTAGACAAGATGGGGAAATCTACGCCGTTCCGCACGCCATCTTGCGTGGCAGAAAGCTTGAAACCGTAGTGCATTTCCGTCTCACCTTCGACCATGATGCCGTCAAGTCCTGTCGTCACGGCCTTGACCGTAGCCTTCGTAGCCGTTATGTCGGCCGCATCAGCCGTACCAATTCGGGCGTCAGTAGTGACGAAACGCTTCACCTCGCCATAGGAGGTCAGCTTCCCGGCCAGCGTGACATAGGTGGCATAATAATAGGTATTACCTTTGGTTAGCCCCTGTAATGTTGTCGTCACAAGCCCGTCTGCGCCCATTGTTCCTTGCACTTTGCTGCCAACAGCCTTGGGGTCGGGATCGGTTCCATATACGACTCCGACACTGTATGAGGCGGAATGCTGTCTTGAAAGGTCGAACACGCGTCCCGTGGTCGTGGCCGAAACGGCCGTAACAGTGGCACTTCCCGTTTCTACTTTCTTGATAATCGCATCTGTTACCACGGAATAATCATCATCGTCACCACAGGAAGACATGACGAAAAGCGAAGCCAGCAACACGATGCCTGCAATATCTCTTGGTTTCATAGTTCTGTTTGTTTGTTAATCTATACTTAATGACGTTCCCTTATGGCTCCATGACGTTGGTACCGCAGTCGAGTGTGACCTTAACAGTGACAACAACAGCGTCGGAGAAGTTGTAATATTGCTTGTCGTTTTTCGTGTCTCCCCACGGATTCACCAGATAACGACGCGCCGTAGAGTGGTCGTTGTCGGCCGTTCCACGGTTTATTGCCGTGTCATCAAACGGCACACTGCGGCCATCGACCTTGATACTGACAATCTTTACATCGCAGTTGTGGTGGTCTTTATACAATTTTGGAACGTCAAGATATACACCGTAGGCATCGGTCTGCTTGCCTTTGAGCGTGAATGTATAATTTCCATCTGTCGTAATGAACGTGGGAGCGCTCGACATAGCATTAAATCCCGAGTTGAAGATGTAGAGCTTGCCCGTGTAACGCTTCACATCAGCCGCTCCTTTCGTTTGTGCCACCCAATGATATCCCTGATATTGGAACCGTTGGCCTTGGTCGTCAACACACGATTTCCCTAACCAAAGATCTTTTAATGCCCCGGAATAGGCATCAGTGGACACGGAAAGGACGCGCAGACTGTTGTCGGCATTCGCACTCATATTGAAGTTCGCCGCCAAGACCGTGTTTCCCAATCCTTTAGAGAACGTGATGACACCCTCGTTGCTTAGCGTATAGGTGCCTTTCACTTGAGAACCATCGGGAGCCGTGTAGGTATAAGTACGCGATTCGGCGTTCGTTCCGTAATAGATTACGAGTTTGGCGTCCTCAATTCCCGAGGCTGCCGTGAAAGTCAGGCCTTTTGGAGTGCCATCAAGATTGCAATAATCAAAAGCTGCGCCTTGATCGTCTTTCGCCAACTTGTAGGTTATCTCGCGATTCGTGGGATTTTCAATCAAATTCTTCCAGCCTTCGATGAGCTTCGGCTGCACATCTGCGGTGCCAGTCCCCGGATTCGGTTTCCAATTATCCCAATATTCCTGCGAAACAAAATTGTAACACAGTCTGCAAGGCTTCTCGCTTGAGTTGTCACGCAAGGCAGCTATCTGCAAACGATCGTCATCTAAACCGAAAAGTGACAGGCTTGCACTCCAATTCGTCACTACACCATCGTGCCCGGAATTGTGTAATAACTGCGCATCACTGAAGGTTATCGTATGATTTTCTGTATCCAGCATGTAAGTTCCACGCATGGTTTTTCCCGTTTCGGCATTATAGACCGTCACATGTGCCCCATCTTTCAGGTCGAACTCCATATATCCATAGTCCATGGGCCTCATCACCCAACCGTTTCCCGCAATGTCAGGAGTCCAATTCCAGCTGTCTCCGGCTATTTTTTGGCCCAACATCACGCTATTCCAATTGTCATCAACACCCCAGAACCCCAAAGGTCCGGCCCATAAATCAGTGTGTTTCGTCACGGTGTTGGCATCGATATCGAGTTTCCAACGCTTGGAATGGCCCACTCCACCACTGATTTTAGTCCACAAAGGATCGTTGACAAAGCCGGCGAAGAAGTCTTTTACCGTGAAGGTTGCATACGGTCCCCACACAAAACCACCACGTGTCTCGGCTCCCATCCTTATTTTATAGGTGCCACTGAAGGGAATCTTCAATGTAACTTCGCTGCTTTGGTAACGTCCTTGAGGCGTATCCATGATGACAGCGTAGCCACTTGGCAACAAACTTTTTACGATAACGATATTCGGATTTGACATATCGTGCTTTATTTCATAGGCAATACCTTCGACAAGGTCGTCGGATGACAAATCTTTTCCACCCAAACTGAAAGCATCGGGAGAGCAACCGGTTGCCAAAAGCATCATGACAACGACTGCCAGCAAGTATATAGATTGTTTTGTCTTCATAATCATTCGTCTAAAAATGTTTATTCTATGCACTTATTTCACTGATTTACCAACCCGCATTCTGCTTAAGTACGCCATTACTTAACGTAATCTGTGACAGAGGTATCTGGCAGAAGCCGCGTTTCTTGATGATATTCTCAGCCTCAATGCTGATTCTTTCCCTCACACCACCACTCAACAGCACGGTATTATGCTCTGCAATCTGGTTCGCAGCGGCCCGTAATCCCTGCCGAAGTTGGTCCCAATATCTGATACCTTCAAAGGCAAACTCCCTTTGACGCTCCTTCCAGATGTTCTCTCTCGTAGGAGTAACAGCAACATAATTGCCATTTAGCGAACCATCGTCCTGTGTATAAGCACGCTTGCGCACTTCATTCAAATACTGTTGTGCCTTACTACTGCCCAATTCTGCAGCCATTAAGAGTACGTCAGAATAGCGAAGAAGAATCCAATCTTGATATTGAGAGATCATGAAATCGCCGGCCATGTCGCCTTGCAAGTAGGAAACCAACGACGTTGTCCCGTCTTCTGCCGTCATATTTTTGCTGAGTGGGGTGTATTTCTTGATGGCATAGCCGGTGTACTCACGCTGGTCAGCAATGTAATTCTTTTCATAATCGCGCAGTTGTTGGCAATCTATGATTGAAGCTTGGCGGCGGGTGTCGCCCGGACCATAGACAGAAGCCTGCTTAGGATTGACGGTTAATGCGCCCCATCCCTGACCATAGCGGTCGTAAACATTGGCTCCGGTTCGCATACCGAGGTTTACGACAAAACGGTTTCCATCGTTATTGCCGTTATAATCGGCCGTATAGTTGAACTTCATCGACAAAACTGTCTCCTTGTTTCCTACACCTGCATACGAAGACTTGTCCACCCAATGGTCAAGATACTTGCCCGTTTTGTCATCAGAAGCTGCAGGCCAGAGATTTTTGAATTGGGGTATCAGTCCGTATTCGCCACTTTTGATTACTTCTTCGCAATAACTCAAGGCCTTTTCCTTTGTAAGTCCGCCGGGAACAGGCTTACCTTCATTATGATTATAATAGCCATCGTAGAACAGATAGACGCGGGCCAGCATTCCCATTGCGGCATAACGCGTGATATGACCATCGTTCTTGGCAGCATCTGCCTTTGGATAGGCATTTGAAGGGATAGTTTCTGCAGCATAGGTAAGGTCTTTCACAATCTGAGCATAGACAGAATCCGGATCAGCTTGCGGAATATTGTCCTTAGAAGCATGTAACAAGAGAGGTATATGCTCCCATGTGCGCACCATATCAAAATAACATAGGCCCCGAATGGCATACGTTTCACCAAGATAGGTGGCGCGTGCTCGGTCATCATCCCATGCAATTCCACCGGCCTTATCAATGAATTCGTTGCAGCGAAAGATGGCCGCATAGTACGAAGCCCAAAGCGTATTGTGCATATCTGTGTAAGATGGCGCCTGATTCATATCAAAACGATCCAAAACCTGCGTATTTCGACCATCTGTATTGCCCGTTCCTCCAAAACATTCATCGCTCATTGTCTCGGTAAGCTGATAGATAGTGAAGCTTGGTCCATCGGAAACTGTTCGCTGCCAACCGTCATAACAGGCATAAAGAGCACGCAAACCATCTTCCTGACTCTTGTAGTAATTTGCAGAATTGCTCTCTGTTTTCGACGTTACGTCAAGCCAATTGTCACCGCACGAAGAGAAAACTACGGCTGAAAACATGGACAAAACCGCCATTGTTATTGTATTTGTTTTCATATTTAATGTCTTTAGCTAATTAGAATTTAAGATTTACGCCCACTAAAATCGTACGGGGACGGGGATAATAGCCAAGATCGATGCCTGAAGTCCAGCTATTCACTCCGGATCCAATCTCCGGATCCATGCCATTGTACTTGGTGAACGTCAAAGCATTCTGAATTTGGAAGTACAAACGAGCCTGAGAGAACAACTGTGTCTTGAGTATTTTCACGAAATCATAGCCCAACGTGATGTTACTTACACGTAGAAAGCTGCCATCATGAATGAACAAATCGGAGAACTGCCAGTTAATATTGTTCTCTGTTACACGAGGATACTTGTTACTTGTGCCTTCTCCAGTCCACCGACTCAATACTTCGGTCGTGTAGTTCGCCGTTTTCGTGCCAACATTCCTGTAAGCCTGTACGATATCATTGCCCACCATACCATTCGCAGTGACATTAAAATCGAAGCCTTTATAGTCAAAACCCAAGGTAAAACCATAAGTAAAATCGGGCATTCCATTGCCGAGATTCACCTTATCAGCGTCATTGATGACCCCATTATGGTCAATATCGTAGTATTTCACATCACCCGGCTGCACATCACTCTGTAAAACACCGTTCCCAGCAGCTATCCAATCATTGATATCTTGCTGATTTTGGAAGACTCCTGCTGTCTTATAGCCCCAGAAATAGCCTATAGGACGCCCGTTACTGGCACGATAGAACTCCGTGGAATTATCATAAAGCTGCCCATTGCCGTCGGTTCCATGAATGATTCCGTCCTCCGTTGGAATGTTTCCTACCTCATTATGGTTATAAGCTCCATTGACATTGACGTAATAATGAAGGTCCTTACCGATACGATCGCTCCAACTTAAGCCCACTTCCACGCCGGTATTCTTCACGTCTCCACCATTAATATAAGGTGCACCCGTCCCGGCTGTAGCCAAAATCGGGGCAACTACGAGCCAATCTTTCGTCGTTTTGTAATACCAATCGAAGTTGATATTCAACCGACCGTCAATGGCTCGGGCATCAAAACCAAGGTCTATCT
>ERZ773049.881-NODE-881-length-17864-cov-9.470099_pt1 | contig 17864 bp, 17 predicted proteins | sample MGYA00580633_ERZ773049 | MGnify/ENA primary metagenome ERZ773049 (study PRJEB29015, sample SAMEA2737991) | human oral metagenome | biome: human oral; feature: human-associated habitat; material: dental | place: China | collected 2066 ... | reverse complement strand
ATGCCGAAGTCAGTACTAGAAGAGGTTTGCCAACGCATCGTGACCACTTTTGCTAAACTTTAAAAATCCAGCCTTCTAGGAGAAAAGTATCCTTAGAAGGCTATTTTCATAGGGGAAAATATGGTATAATAAAAAGATAAGGTAAAGGTAAAAATATGGCTAAATTGATTCCGGGGAAAGTCCGTATCGAAGGCGTTGCCCTTTATGAAACTGGTAAAGTTGACATCATCAAGGAAAAGAATAATCGGCTCTACGCTCGCGTCGCAGAAGAAGAACTGCGCTATAGTTTAGAGGATGATTTGGTTTTTTGTGCCTGCGATTTTTTCCAAAAGAGGGGCTACTGTGTGCATTTGGCAGCTCTGGAGCATTTTTTGAAAAATGATGAGCGTGGCCAAGAAATCTTGCAGGGTCTTGAAGAAGGTCATGAAGAAAAAGAAGCCGTTGAAACAAAGGTGACCTTGGGTGGTAAATTTTTGGACCGAATCTTGTCTCCAAAAGCAGAACGTGCCTATGAATTATCGGCTGTGGGACAAGTGGAAGCAGGAACCAATCGTATCTTGTGGACTCTGAGAATCGGGCAAACCAATAGTCAAAAATACTATGTCATTCGGGATATTCCGCTCTTTTTAAGGATTGTTGAGCAAAGAAAGTCTTATATGATTGGCAAGATTTATGAGGAGTCTCTTTCTTGGGAATCCTTTGATGAGGCCAGCCAAGAACTTCTGACTTTCTTGCGGGGACTGATGGAGGAAGGACAGGCTCCAGACCTCTTTTTCCAAAACCAAGGTCGGCATCTCTTTTTTCCTCTGACCTTTTTTGAGCAGGGTGTGAATTTACTGATGACCTTGCCTCATTTTCAGTTTGATCATCAAGTGGATAGCTACCAAACCCTACTTTTTCAGGATTTGCATGCGGATGCTAATCTATTTGCCTTTACAGTAACAGCATACTCGGATTATTTTGAAATGGAAATCAGTGAGAGTCCTAGGGTCAATGTCTTTTATCAGGGAGCTGTGCTTTTCCATAAAGGACAGGTTTATTTTCTAACAGACCAGCAGATGCGTCTTCTCAAGGAAATTAAAGCGCTACCTGTGGATCAACAAGGAAAGAAATACCTGCAATTTGATAGCAGTGACCGCGATAAGTTAGCTTCCTGTCTGACTCTTTTTAACCAGATGGGGACCGTTTCAGCTCCAGAACGGTTACAAATCAAAACCTTTACGCCCTCTTTTTATTTTGATAGGGAAGAGGATAATCGGATTCGTTTAGAAATTCAGTTTGATTATGGAGACAGGAAGGTATCTAGCCGACAAGAGCTAGAAGAATTACCTTTTTCGAGTGATGCTGACTTAGAAGAAAGAGTTTTCCAAGTCTGTTTGGCAGCTGGATTTGAAGCAGACTTTCAATCTTGGCGTCAGGCCTTAAAAGCCGAGTCTGTTTATCATTTCTTCCATGACATCATTCCAGTTTTTGAAAAACTCGGGAATGTTGATCTATCAGACAAGCTAGAAGAAATTTATAGCCTAGCAAGCCCTCAAGTGCAGATTGCTTCCAAGGGAGGTCTCTTGGAAATCCAGTTTGATTTTCAAGATATTGCCCAAGAGGAAATTGACCAAGCCATGCAGGCCTTGGTTGCCAATCAAGATTTTTACATTGGTGCGTCCAATCAAGTCTACTTTTTCGATGAAGAAACCAAGAAAATTCGCCAAAATCTACAGGAACTGGGGCAGTTTGAATTAAAAGATGGGGCCTTGCAGGCTCGAAAATCTTTGGCTTATAGTTTAGCCCATCTCTTTGAAGGACGAGATCGTGTTTCTTTTTCACAAGAATTCCAGAATCTGGCCCAGGATTTGACGCATCCAGAGGACTTTCCTTTGCAAGCAACTCAGGTTCAGGCTGATTTACGAGATTATCAGGAAAAGGGAATTGGCTGGCTGCAAATGCTCCATCATTATGGTTTTGGTGGGATTTTGGCTGATGATATGGGATTGGGGAAAACCCTTCAGACCATTGCTTTTTTGACCAGTCAAGTGACAAAAGAAAGTCGGGTTTTGATTTTAGCTCCGTCGGGTTTGATTTACAACTGGGCAGATGAATTTCAGAAATTTGCTCCACAGTTGGATGTGGTTGTTGTTCATGGTTTGAAAGCTAGTCGTGAGGAGATTCTTGCCGATAGCCATCAAATCTATGTGACGAGCTATGCTACCTTCCGTCAGGATAGTGATCTTTATCAGGGGATGGCCTTTGACTTCCTTTTCTTAGATGAAGCTCAGGTCATGAAAAATTCCCAAACTAAGATTGCCCAGACCTTGAGACAATTTGTGGTGCCGTCAGTCTTTGCCTTGTCAGGAACTCCTATTGAAAACCATCTGGGTGAGTTGTGGTCTATTTTCCAAATCGTCATGCCAGGACTCTTGCCAAGCAAGAAAGAATTTATGAAATTACCAGCTGAGCGCGTTGCTCAGTTTATCAAACCTTTCGTTATGAGGCGCAAGAAAGAAGAAGTGCTGACTGAATTACCAGACTTGATTGAAGTGGTTTACAAGAATGAACTGGAAGACCAGCAAAAGGCTATTTACCTAGCTCAGTTGCAACAGATGCGAGACCGTCTGGCTCAAGTGTCAGATCAGGAATTCCAGCGAAGTCGGGTGGAAATCTTGTCTGGTCTGATGCGCTTGCGCCAAATCTGTGACACCCCTGCCCTCTTTATGGAGGATTATCAGGGTGCCAGTGGTAAACTGGATAGTCTCCGAGACCTGCTGGTACAGGTGGCAGACGGCGGACACCGTGTCTTGATTTTCTCGCAGTTCAAGGGAATGTTGGAGAAAATTGAACAAGAACTGCCAGACTTGGGCTTGACATCCTTTAAAATTACGGGTTCAACCCCAGCCATAGAAAGACAAGACATGACTAAAGCCTTTAACCAAGGGGAAAGAGATGCCTTTCTGATTTCCCTCAAGGCTGGTGGTGTCGGTCTGAATCTGACAGGTGCTGATACGGTTATTTTGGTTGACCTTTGGTGGAATCCTGCGGTGGAAGCGCAAGCTATTGGCCGTGCCCATCGGATGGGGCAGGAAGAAACGGTTGAGGTTTATCGCTTAGTGACCAGGGGAACCATTGAAGAAAAAATTCAGGAACTCCAAGAACAAAAGAAACATCTGGTGTCACAAGTATTGGACGGCACAGAGTCACGTGGCAGTCTGACCCTAGCAGAAATTAGAGAAATTTTGGGAATTTCTGAAGCCAACACTTGAAAAATCAAGACAATACGCTATAATGAAGTGTTGAAAGGAAATAGAAAATGAGAGAAGAACGATTTCCATTGGTGTCAGATGATGAGGTCATGCTGACTGAGATGCCGGTTATGGACCTATATGATGAATCTGACTTTATCAGTAATATCAAGGGAGAATACCGTGATAAGAATTATCTGGAGTGGGCCCCTATTACTGAAGAAAGACCAGAAAAACCGATTGAAAAGCCAGTAGAGAAGCCTAAGAAGGCTGGTTTAGGAGTTAAAAAAGAAGGAAGGAGCTATGCGGAGGTAGCGCGTGAAGAAGCGCGTGCGGATTTGAAAAAGAAACGCTCAGCAAGCTATCTGACTAAGGATATTACTCCTACAAGACGCCATCCTCAGCCAAGTCTAGTTAGACAGGGCAATCAACCTACAGCTCCTTTCCAAAAGGAAAATCCTGGTGAATTTGTCAAATACAGTCAAAAATTGACTCAGTCTCATTACATCTTGGCGGAAGAAGTGAACAATATGTCGACTCAAGCTGAGTCAAAAGAAACTTCAAGTCCAAAGAAAAACAACTATGATTTTCTGAAGAAGAGCCAAATCTACAATAAAAAGAATCAACAAAAAGAACAAGAACGTCAGGTGGCCCAAGAGTTGAATCTGACAAGAATTACGGAATAGGGGAGAAAACATGTCAAAGACATATCATTTTATCGGAATTAAGGGATCAGGTATGAGTGCCTTGGCCTTGATGTTGCACCAAATGGGGCATAAGGTACAGGGATCAGATGTTGAAAAGTACTACTTTACTCAACGTGGTCTTGAGCAGGCAGGGATTACTATTCTTCCTTTTGATGAAAAAAATCTAGACGGTGATATGGAAATTATCGCTGGAAATGCCTTTCGTCCAGATAACAACGTCGAAATTGCCTATGCGGACCAAAATGGCATTAGCTACAAACGTTACCATGAGTTCCTAGGTAGCTTTATGCGTGACTTTGTCAGCATGGGAGTAGCTGGAGCGCATGGAAAAACTTCAACTACTGGGATGTTGTCTCATGTCTTGTCTCACATTACAGATACTAGCTTCTTGATTGGAGACGGGACTGGTCGTGGTTCGGCCAATGCTAAATATTTTGTCTTTGAATCTGACGAATACGAGCGTCATTTCATGCCTTATCACCCAGAATACTCTATTATCACCAACATTGACTTTGACCATCCAGACTATTTCACAAGTCTAGAGGATGTTTTCAATGCCTTTAACGACTATGCTAAACAAATTACCAAAGGTTTGTTTATCTACGGTGAAGATGCTGAATTGCGTAAGATTACGTCTGATGCTCCGATTTATTATTATGGTTTTGAAGCAGAAGGTAATGACTTTGTTGCTAGTGATCTTCTTCGTTCAACAACTGGTTCAACCTTCACAGTTCATTTCCGTGGTCAAGAATTAGGGCAATTCCATATTCCAACCTTTGGTCGACACAATATCATGAATGCGACAGCCGTTATTGGATTGCTTTACACAGCAGGATTTGATTTGAACTTGGTGCGTGAACACTTGAAAACATTTGCCGGTGTTAAGCGTCGTTTCACTGAGAAAATTGTCAATGACACGGTGATTATCGATGACTTTGCTCACCATCCAACAGAAATTATTGCGACCTTGGATGCGGCGCGTCAAAAATACCCAAGCAAGGAAATTGTTGCAGTCTTCCAACCGCATACTTTTACAAGAACCATTGCCTTGTTGGACGAATTTGCCCACGCTTTGAACCAAGCGGATGCTGTTTATCTAGCCCAAATTTATGGATCTGCTCGTGAAGTAGACCATGGTGATGTTAAGGTAGAAGACCTAGCCAATAAAATCAATAAGAAACACCAAGTGATTACTGTTGAAAATGTTTCTCCACTCCTAGACCATGACAATGCTGTTTACGTCTTTATGGGAGCAGGAGATATCCAAACCTATGAATATTCATTCGAGCGTCTCTTGTCTAACCTGACAAGCAATGTTCAATAGGAAGTTCTCATGGAAATTCCAATTAAAATCATTCGGGCAAGTAAGTCTGATTTAACTGAGATAGAGGCACTTCAGGCCTCATCTTTTCCAGCTGAAAAGCAGCAACCTTCCCATATTTTAGAAGAAAGTATCCGTAAGTGTGCGGATACCTTTCTTCTAGCTAGGGATGAAAATCAGCTTCTGGGCTATGTTCTAGGCGATCCTCAGCCACATAATCCGCAATGTCTAGAAATGCATTCTTTAGTCATTGACTCTGGCCATCAGAGACAGGGCTTGGGCACGCTTCTTCTTGCAGCCTTGAAAGAGGTGGCGGTTGAGCTGGATTACAAAGCTATTCGTTTGAAGAGTCCTGATGAGTTGCTATCCTATTTTGAAATGAACGGTTTTATTGATGAAGAAACTTCCCTTTATGCAGCTAGTCAAGGTTTTAGTATGATTTGGTTTAATCCCTTTTATCTGGAGGCACAATGAAAATCAGGAAAGCAAGATTAGAAGATTTAGATCGTATCGTTGAGATTGAACTAGAAAATTTCTCACTTGAAGAAGCCATTCCTCGCTCGGTTTTTGAAGCTCATTTGCGAAAAATTCAGACCTCGTTTCTGGTTGCAGAAAAAGAAGGCAGAATCATGGGGTATATAGAAGGGCCAGTTGGACCATACCGCCATCTGCAAGATCAGTCTTTTACAGAAGAGATAGAAGATTATAGTCATGAGCCGAGTGGTTATATCTCTGTGACCTGTCTTTCTATTGCCAAGGAAGCACAGGGCCTTGGACTTGGTCAAAAATTATTAACAGCCTTGAAAGAGTTGGCTCTTGAACACGAAAGAGAAGGTATTAACCTAACCTGTCATGACTATCTCATCGCCTACTACGAAAAACATGGATTTGTCAATGAAGGCCGGTCTCAGTCAACCTTTGCAGGGGAAACCTGGTATGATATGGTCTGGGAAGCTAAAAAATAAGCGAGAAAAGCATGCTAGGTTGCTTTTCTTTCGTTTTTAAGATATAATATTATGGATTGTCAACGAGGAGGATAAACTTTTGAGTGAAAAAACAAGAGAAGACGAAAAATTAAGCTTTAAAGAGCAAATTTTACGTGATTTAGAGAGAGTAAAAAAACAAGATAGAAGTGAGCAAGAAAACGAGATTACAAGTTTTGAAACTCCTTTATCTCAAGAAGATTCAGTAGATCCTTCAACTCAGGAACATGAACCTTCAGCAGAAGAGTTGATGGCTAATTCTCTTTCTGTTGTGGATCAAATATTAAAGAATGCTCCTGGTGTTCCATCACGTTCTAATAATATTTCGGATGAAATTGCAGGAAATGAAGAAGTTGCAGAACCTAAAATTGAAGCGGTAGTTGAACCAGTAGAACCTGTTTTCGAGCCAGTTCAACCAAAAGTAGAACCTGTAAAACTTAACGAAGACAAAGAATTTAACGAGATTCCAACAAAGGTTGCGGTGTCGTATAAAACAAGTAGACAACAGGAAGAAGTTAGTACTCCTGCAGTGGATAATGAGCTATCTGAGTTAGCTGAATCGGCAGATAGCCTAGGTTCAGTTCCTAGACGTAGTCGCCGTGAGACAGTTAAACCAGTTAAGAAGAAAAAATCACATTTGAAGGCATTCTTCATTTCTCTACTGATTTTCCTAGCCTTGATTTCGGCAGGTGGTTACTTCGGTTATCAGTATGTTCAGTCATCCTTGCTACCTGTTGATGCAAATTCTAAGGAATATGTGACTGTTCAAATTCCAGAAGGAGCCAATGTCCAAGAAATCGGATCAACTCTTGAGCATTCTGGTGTGATTAAACACGGTGTGATTTTTGCTTTCTATGCAAAATATAAGAATTATTCAGATTTGAAGGCTGGATATTACAATTTGCAAAAGAGCATGAGTACAGAGGACATCATTAAGGAACTGCAAAAAGGTGGTACACCTGAACCTCAGGCTCCATCTCTTGCAAACTTGACAATTCCAGAAGGATATACCATTGATCAAATCGCCCAAGCTGTAGGCCAATTACAAGGTGAATTTAAAGAACCTTTGACAGCGGAAGCTTTCTTGGCTAAAGTGCAAGATGACAACTTTATCAGTCAAGAAGTTGCTAAATATCCAAACCTACTCGAAAGCTTGCCAATGAAAGAAAGTGGAGCTCGTTACCGTTTGGAAGGTTATCTTTTCCCAGCGACCTACTCTATCAAGGAAAGCACAACTATTGAAAGCTTGATTGATGAGATGCTGGCAGCTATGGATAAGACCTTGACTCCGCACTATAGTGCAATTAAGTCTAAGAACTTGACAGTCAATGAATTGCTAACAATTGCTTCACTGGTTGAAAAAGAAGGGGCTAAGACTGAAGACCGTAAGTTGATTGCGGGTGTTTTCTACAACCGTTTGAATCTTGGTATGCCACTTCAAAGCAATATTGCAATCTTGTATGCCCAAGGGAAACTTGGTCAAAATATCAGCCTAGCAGATGATGCTGGAATTGATACATCGATTAATTCACCATACAATGTTTATACAAAACCTGGTTTGATGCCTGGTCCAGTAGATAGCCCAAGTCAGGACGCGATTGAAGCAAGTATCAATCAAACTAAGAGTGAGAACCTATACTTTGTAGCCAATGTTACAGATGGTAAAGTCTATTACGCAGTGACACAGGAAGAACATGATCGTAATGTAGCTGAGCACGTCAATAGCAAGCTTACTCAAAATAGTAGTTCAAACTAAGACTACAAACATGAGAATCTCAGATAGAGATTCAATATTATCGAAGGAAAGTTGAGAAAAATGGCAGAAAAAACATATCCTATGACCCTTGAGGAAAAGGAAAAACTTGAAAAAGAATTAGAAGAATTGAAATTGGTCCGCCGTCCAGAAGTGGTAGAACGCATTAAGATTGCCCGTTCATACGGTGACCTTTCTGAAAACAGTGAATACGAAGCAGCTAAGGATGAACAAGCCTTTGTCGAAGGACAAATCTCTAGCTTGGAAACAAAAATCCGTTATGCTGAAATCGTCAATAGTGACTCAGTTGCCCAAGACGAAGTAGCGATTGGTAAAACAGTCACTATCCAAGAAATTGGTGAGGACGAAGAAGAAGTTTATATTATCGTAGGTTCAGCGGGTGCGGATGCCTTTGCAGGTAAAGTTTCAAATGAAAGCCCAATTGGACAAGCCTTGATTGGCAAGAAAACAGGTGATACAGCAACAATTGAAACACCTGTTGGTAGCTATGATGTAAAAATCTTGAAGGTTGAAAAAACAGCCTAATGATTAAAAGGAGTAAAAAGAGGGAAAAATCCTTCTTTGCTCCTTTTTAGGTTTAAAAAGAATTGGAGACTATATGAGTTCAAAGAAGAAAAAAAACAAGATGGAGCGTGGTCTGACTAATCGTCACGTGCAGGTTATGGCCATTGCGGGAACAATCGGAACAGGACTCTTTTTGGGAGCAGGTCGTTCTATTAGCCTTACAGGTCCTTCCATTGTACTGATTTATATGATTACTGGGGCTTTCATGTTCCTTATGATGCGTGCGGTTGGGGAAATGCTCTACCAAGACCCTGAGCAACATACCTTTATCAACTTTATCACGCGCCATTTGGGTAAGGGCTGGGGTTATTTCTCGGTTTGGTCCTACTGGCTATCCGTTGTCTTTATAGGTATGGCGGAAATCACTGCTATCTCTCACTATGTTCAGTTTTGGTTCCCTAGCTGGCCAAGTTGGATGATTGAGATTGGATTTTTGACCATTCTAGCCTTAGTCAATCTGATTGCGGTGAAGCTCTTTGGGGAAGTTGAGTTTTGGTTTGCGATGGTCAAGATTGTGGCTATTTTAGCTATGATTGCCACAGGAGTCTTTATGGTCTTGACAGGCTTTAAGACACCACATGGAGTAGCAAGTTTGGCCAATATCACCGACAATTTCTCCCTCTTCCCTAATGGTGGAGTGAACTTTGTCATGGCCTTTCAGATGGTTTTCTTTGCTTACCTCATGATTGAGTTTATCGGGGTAACAACTTCTGAAACCAAAAATCCACGTCAAGTCTTGCCAAAAGCCGTTAAGGAAATTCCTTTGCGTATCGCCTTTTTCTACGGTGGTGCCCTCTTAGCCATCATGGCTATCATTCCATGGCGTGAGCTTGCTTCTGCTGATTCTCCTTTTGTTACAGTATTTGAATTGGCAGGTATCAAGTGGGCAGCAGCCTTGATTAACTTCGTCGTTTTGACATCAGCAGCATCTGCTCTTAACTCAACCCTTTATTCAACAGGACGTCATTTGTACCAGATTGCTCATGATTCGCCAAATTCATTCTTAAAGGCTATTAAGGCAGATACTCTTTCTCGCCACAATGTGCCACAAAATGCCATCATCGCTTCAGCAATCTTGATTGCCCTAGCAGCCTTTATTAATGTCTTGCCAGGTGTTTCAGATGCCTTTGCCTTGATTACGGCATCATCATCAGGTGTTTATATTGCCATTTATATCTTGATTATGGTGGCTCACCTTAAATACCGCAAGTCACCAGACTTTATGGCGGATGGCTATCTCATGCCCCATTATCGTTTCCTAAATCCTTTAACCATGCTCTTCTTTGCCTTTGTCTTCGTAACCCTCTTTTTACAAGAGTCTACATTTGTAGGAGCAATCGGATCAGCTATCTGGATTATCGGTTTCGGGATTTATAGCCAGTGGAAATTTAGAAAATAGATTTGAAACTCATCAACTCAGGTTGGTGAGTTTTTGCTAGTTTGACAGTCTATTGAAATAAGACTATAATCAAGCTGTAACAGTATTTAAGGAGATTTAGATGTACTTTAGATTGGAAAATAAGGAATCCCATAAATCACAAGAAATAGGGAATCTGATTCGTGCTTATAATCGTTCAAAAAGAGAAGAGGCTGAAAGTAAGCCACTTAATCTTTATGTCGAAGATGAAAAGGGCAATCTCCTGGCGGGTTTGATAGCAGAGACTTTTGGAAATTGGCTAGAAATCGAGTATTTATTTGTAAAAGAGGAACTTAGAGGGCAAGGAATCGGTTCAAAACTATTGCAACAAGCAGAAACTGAAGCTAAGAATCGAAACTGTCGTTTTGCTTTTGTCAATACCTACCAGTTTCAAGCTCCAGATTTTTATAAAATGCATGGCTACAAGGAAGTCTTTAGCTTACAAGACTATCCCTACATTGGGCAAAGATATTATTACCAAAAGAATCTGTAAGATGAATATGAAAGCATAAATCAAAGAGGGGTTCTTGACATAAGTATGAAGGGGATTCTCGATAAATACCAGTTAAATCCTACAAATTGTGTCTGTCTAGACGATATTGAGGACAATACAATCGCAGCTGATAAATTGGGAATCAAGTCCTATCAGGTTAAGAAAAGAAGCGATGTCGTCGATATTTTGAAATTATATATTTAAACTAAAAACTTTCTATCTTTTTATGGTAGAGAGTTTTTTGTTAATAAAATATTACAAAATGACATTTATATATTGCATTAAGTTAGATATATGATATAATGTTGTTAAAAAGAGGCGCAACTTTTTAAAATTAATGATGATCAAATAGAAAACCAAGAATATTAATGGAGGAATTAAAAAATGGAAGTTATAAATGTAAGTAAACATTATGGTCATTCAACCATTCTCAAAGATATAAATTTTGCACTTAATAAGGGTGAAATTGTTGGTCTAGTAGGGAGAAACGGAGTTGGCAAGAGTACATTGATGAAAATTCTTGTTCAGAATAATCAACCGACTTCAGGGAATATTATAAGTAGTGATAATGTTGGGTATTTAGTTGAAGAACCAAAATTATTTTTATCTAAAACAGGTTTAGAGAATTTAAAATATTTATCAAATTTATATGGTGTTGACTATAATCAAGAAAGATTTGGGAGTTTGATTCAAGAGTTAGATTTGACTCAGTCTATTAATAAAAAAGTAAAGACCTATTCTTTGGGTACAAAACAAAAATTAGCTTTGCTTCTAACTCTCGTTACAGAACCTGATGTGTTAATTTTAGATGAGCCGACTAATGGTTTAGATATTGAATCATCACAAATAGTTTTAGCGGTTCTAAAAAATTTAGCTTTACATGAAAATGTGGGAATTTTAATATCGAGTCATAAATTAGAAGATATTGAAGAAATTTGTGAGAGGGTTCTTTTCTTGGAGAACGGGCTTTTGACATTTCAAAAAGTAGGAAAAGATAGTCATAATTGCTTGTTTGAGATAGCTTTTTCATCAGCTACAGATAGAGACATTTTCATTACCAAACAAGAACTTGGGGATATTGTTCAGGAAGAGGGACTGAGAATTACTATGTCTGGGAATATTCAAAGTAGTGAGCTTTTTAAATTTTTTAACGAAAACTCTATTAAAGTAGTTGATTTTGAAACTAAAAAAGAGACGCTTAAAGATATTTATCTAAATCGTTCAAAATAAAGGAAGGTTACAATCATGAAATTAAATAAATTGAATTTTCTTAAGGAAAATATAAGAGATTTATATTCATCAGGCGTAATATATCTCGGTTTGCTTATCTCGTTTATACCGCCCATACTAGTTACATTCTTTATTATAAAGACTCAAGGGACATCGCTTGGTATTAAGCATATTTCAAACTTTTATGCTATGCTCGGTATGTTAATGGCTGTTATACATGCTAACCGAATTATTAGCAGAGATTTTTCCCACAATACGATCAGTTTATTTTACAATCAACAGAAAAATCGGATGATTTACGTCTTGTCCAATTTTCTATATGCCATCTCAGTTTCCATTATTTATGCTTTGAATTGCATTGTGCTACTAGTCATCGTAAGTAAATTGGGTGTTCCAGGTGATTTAGGATTAGATTTTATAGTAGCCATTGTAGTCAATACAATTTTGTTAGTCCTATTTTATTTTCTATTATCTTACATTTTCTATTTATACAAATTGAAAAGTGGCTTGGTATTTGGTATTTTAGTAGCCTTACTACTCTTTATCCCTAATATATTAAATGCGATTATGACGAATACTAATAGTGATTTGTTTATCAAAGCAATTGAACTTCTTCCTTTTTATTCTTTACCTGTATTTGTGGCTTCAAATACGATGTCTATTAGTCAGTATCTTGTGGTAATCACTACAATCATTTTACTGTACTTGTTCACTCTCAAGAAAAGCAAGGAGTATTCATTTTAGTTTCATTTAGTATTATTTTGCAGACTTAAAATCCAGCAAAAATCAGTCATCTTGCTATGCTCCTGCTCTTGTTGTGTACACGTTTTTGTCTTATGCTAGACTCATTTCCAAAAGCATTATATAATAGTGATATGAAAGCAACTAAATAAGAATACAAGCAATCAAAACTCGTTTAAAAGACCCTACTAAAGCTAATACTAAACAAAAAATCAAATAGCAAACTAGGAAGTTTATTTCAAACAATCCAACATACTGATTTTAGTCTGAAGATAATATTGGAGTGCTAATTAATGAGGTTATAATAAATAGCTGACAGCTTGTGTTGATTTTGGATTTTTTAAGAGTAGATGAGTATTAAAACTATAAGGAGGACGCAGGTGGCTAAAAATTTAAAATTAAAATTAGCTCGGGTAGAGCTTGATTTAACTCAAGGTCAATTGGCAGAGGCTGTGGGGGTGACGCGCCAGACTATTGGTTTGATAGAGGCAGGGAAATACAATCCCAGTCTCTCGCTTTGCCAGTCTATTTGCAGATGTTTAGGGAAAACCCTAGACCAACTATTTTGGGAGGAAGAAGATGGTAAATAAATTCATTCATTATCAATTACTTGACGAAAGAGAAGAACAACTAATCAATAAAGCTGGGGCAGAGTCTTTTTCACTCTTTATTGGGCTTGTACTTCTAAGCTATTTAGTAGCAGTGTTAGCTCCATCTCTTTTTAATCCGAATTTTCTAGTGTATACTCTGATAGTAGGAATTTTCTTCTTTTTCAATCGTGCCCGTTATCTGGGAGTGACCTACTATAGTCGTTTTCATTTTACGATTTTGGGTTGTTTTTTCTTAACCTTGGCTATTACGGCTCTTTTGATGTTACAGAATTATCAATTCAACATAGAAATTTATCAGCACAATCCTTTGAACGTTAAATACTTATCTGCTTGGGTCATTACTTATCTGCTTTACCTTCCTTGGGTTTTTATCGGTAATCTTGGTCTTAAGAGCTATGGCGAATGGGCTCAGAAAAAGTTTGAACAAGATATGGATGAACTGGAGAGTGGAGAATAGCTTGTTACTCTTTTCTCAATCCAGCTAAAATGTGATATAATAGTACTAATTTATTGGAATACATGAAAGTTTTTGAAAATTTCATGTGTTTCTAGCTAAGGAAGTAGGAAAAGTATGTATCCAGATGATAGTTTGACATTGCACACGGACTTGTACCAGATTAACATGATGCAAGTTTACTTTGACCAAGGGATTCACAATAAAAAGGCGGTCTTTGAGGTTTATTTCCGCCAACAGCCTTTTAAGAATGGCTATGCGGTTTTTGCAGGTTTAGAAAGAATTGTGAACTATCTTGAAAACTTGCGTTTTTCAGATAGTGATATTGCCTATTTGGAGTCGCTTGGTTATCATGGTGCATTCTTGGACTACCTTCGCAATTTCAAGTTGGAGTTGACCGTTCGTTCTGCCCAAGAAGGGGACTTGGTCTTTGCTAATGAACCAATTGTGCAGGTGGAAGGCCCTCTAGCCCAATGTCAGTTGGTCGAAACGGCTCTTTTGAACATCGTCAACTACCAGACATTAGTGGCAACTAAGGCAGCTCGTATTCGCTCGGTTATAGAAGATGAGCCCTTGATGGAGTTTGGAACACGTCGGGCGCAAGAAATGGATGCGGCTATCTGGGGAACACGCGCAGCGGTGATTGGTGGCGCCAATGGGACTAGCAATGTGCGTGCTGGTAAACTCTTTGACATTCCTGTCTTGGGGACCCATGCCCATGCCTTGGTGCAGGTTTATGGCAATGACTATGAGGCTTTCAAGGCTTACGCTGCGACCCACAAAAATTGCGTCTTTCTTGTGGATACCTATGACACCCTTCGTATCGGTGTGCCAGCTGCCATTCAGGTGGCGCGTGAGCTGGGTGATCAGATTAACTTTATGGGTGTGCGGATTGACTCTGGGGATATTGCCTACATTTCTAAGAAAGTCCGTCAGCAACTGGACGAGGCTGGATTTACAGAGGCTAAGATTTATGCTTCTAATGATCTAGATGAAAATACCATCCTCAACCTCAAGATGCAAAAGGCCAAGATTGATGTCTGGGGTGTGGGAACTAAGCTGATTACAGCCTATGACCAGCCAGCTCTTGGTGCAGTTTATAAGATTGTTGCCATCGAAGATGAAAATGGCCAGATGCGTAATACGATCAAGCTGTCTAATAATGCGGAAAAAGTGTCTACACCAGGTAAGAAGCAGGTGTGGCGCATTACCAGTCGTGAAAAAGGCAAGTCAGAAGGCGACTATATCACTTATGATGGTGTAGATGTTGGCGACATGACAGAAATCAAGATGTTCCATCCGACTTATACTTACATCAAGAAGACCGTTCGTAATTTTGATGCTGTTCCTCTCTTGGTGGATATTTTTAAGGACGGAAAATTGATTTACAACCTGCCTAGCTTGACTGAGATTCAGGCTTATGCCCGTAAGGAATTTGACAAGCTTTGGGATGAGTACAAGCGCGTGCTCAATCCGCAACATTATCCAGTGGATTTGGCGCGTGATGTATGGCAAGACAAGATGGACTTGATTGACAAGATGCGCAAGGAAGCTCTCGGCGAAGGAGAAGAAGAATGAGTTTGCAAGAAACGATTATCCAAGAGCTGGGTGTCAAACCAGTGATTGATGCCCAAGAAGAAATCCGTCGTTCCATTGATTTCTTAAAAAGATATTTGAAAAAACATCCCTTTCTTAAAACCTTTGTGCTAGGTATTTCTGGGGGACAAGACTCAACCTTGGCAGGACGCTTGGCCCAATTGGCTATGGAAGAACTGCGAGCAGAAACAGGAGATGACAGCTACAAATTTATCGCTGTCCGCTTGCCATACGGAGTGCAAGCTGATGAAGCAGATGCTCAAAAAGCCCTAGCCTTTATCCAGCCAGATGTCAGTTTAGTTGTCAATATCAAGGAATCAGTTGACGCTATGACAGTTGTAGTTGAAGCGACAGGAAGCCCTGTTTCAGACTTCAACAAGGGCAATATCAAGGCTCGTTGCCGTATGATTGCCCAATATGCCCTGGCTGGTGCCCATAGCGGAGCGGTCATTGGAACAGACCATGCTGCGGAAAATATCACAGGTTTCTTTACCAAGTTTGGTGACGGAGGCGCAGATATTTTACCTCTTTTCCGTCTCAATAAACGTCAAGGAAAACAACTCTTGCAAGAACTAGGTGCAGACCCAGCCCTTTATGAAAAAATCCCAACAGCAGACCTAGAAGAAGACAAACCAGGCCTAGCTGACGAAGTAGCCCTCGGAGTCACCTATGAAGAGATTGACGACTACTTAGAAGGCAAAACAATCAGCCCAGAAGCCCAAACGACTATCGAAAACTGGTGGCACAAAGGCCAACACAAACGCCACCTACCAATCACCGTATTTGATGACTTTTGGGAGTAAAAAGGTCCGGGGGACCTTTTTAGCTTCTTGCCTAGAAACTGGGAAGCAAGAATAACCTCCAGTGGAGGTTTTCAGCCTCTCGCCTTGAAATAAGAAAGTGAGAGAAGGTCCGGGGGGCCTTTTTAGCCCGAGTCTAAAAATAGAAAAACGAGGAAGGTTCGGTAACTCACCGAGTTCGATTTTGTCGTTTCACCCCCGCAACGATGACTAGGTTTGAAAAAGCTTGCTAGAGCGTATTTCAAACCAGACAGCGACTGCGTCAAGGAACTAGATGAAAAACTTGTTTTTTAGTTGTTACTGAGTTTAGTCTTTTTACCCTGAGCATGGAAACAGGTAAGCGAAGAAGGTCCGAGAAACCTTTTTAGCTTATTACCTTGAAATTCAAAAGCAAAGCAAATATAAATGGAGATTGGACATAGAATCATCTATCAGAAAGCGAGGTAGTTTCGTGAAATCTATCGGTACACAAACATTACAGACAGAACGTTTGATTTTAAGAAGATTTGTGGAAAGTGATGCAGAAGCCATGTTTCAGAATTGGGCTTCATCCGATGAGAATCTGACCTATGTCACCTGGGAACCTCATCCTGATGTCGAGGCGACTCGAAACTCGATTCGAAATTGGGTTGTTTCCTATGCTAATCCCAACTATTACAAATGGGCTATTTGTCTCAAAGAAAAGCCAGAGCAGGTGATAGGAGATATCAGCATCGTTGCAATAGATGAGAACGATTCTTCTTGTGAAATTGGTTATGTGTTAGGCAAGAAATACTGGGGTCATGGTATAATGACGGAGGCCTTGAAAGCTGTCTTGGACTTTTGTTTTACTCAAGCAGGTTTTAAAAAGGTCAGAGCACGATATGCCAGTCTTAATCCAGCTTCAGGTCGTGTCATGGAGAAGGCTGGAATGTCCTATCTAAAAACTATTGCCAATGGTGTAGAGAGAAAAGGATATCTGGCGGACTTAATTTATTATCAGATAAGTAGGGAAGAGTAGTGAATTTTCTTTTCTGTTTCTATCAAAGTCAGACTGTGTCTGGCTTTTTTTGCAATATTTTTTACATAACCTGATTAAATTCCTATTTTACCCTATCATTGTCCCTATTTTTTCTTGATTTTTGGAGCTATAATAGTCCTATCAAATCAAAGAATGGAGGAAGGCAATGGATAATATTATCTTTTTTATCAGTGTTTTTCTTGCTGGAATTCTTTCCTTCTTTTCTCCTTGTATTTTACCCTTGTTACCGGTCTATGCGGGGGTCTTACTTGATGACAAAGATGGTTCTCAGGCTCCCAGCGGAAAATTTTCAATCTCACTTGTTAGTTTATTGCGAACTCTGGCCTTTATAGCGGGGATTTCTTTTATCTTTATCTTACTGGGCTATGGAGCTGGTTTTTTAGGCAATTTGCTGTATGCTTCTTGGTTTCAGTATGTGACGGGTGCGGTTATCATTCTCTTGGGCTTGCACCAGATGGAAGTCTTACATTTGCAGGGGCTCTACAAGGAAAGAAGGCTACAATTACAAAGACAGGGGCAAAAGGGTAAGGGCTATAGTCAGGCATTTTTACTGGGGTTGACCTTTAGCTTTGCTTGGACGCCTTGTGTGGGTCCGGTTCTGGGCTCTGTTTTGGCCTTGGCGGCTTCAGGTGGTTCAGGTGCTTGGCAGGGAGCTGGTCTCATGTTGATTTACACGCTGGGGTTGGCGCTACCATTTTTGGTTCTAGCTCTCGCCTCCAGCTATGTTTTAAAACATTTTCGAAAACTACATCCCTACCTCGGAACTCTCAAAAAAGTGGGTGGTTTCCTCATAATCGTAATGGGAATCTTGGTGCTTTTGGGAAATGCTTCTATTTTGACTACATTATTTGAATAGAGAGGAAAAAGAAATGAAAAAATGGCAAACATGTCTCCTTGGAGTAGGCTCAATCTGTTGCTT
>ERZ773049.880-NODE-880-length-17867-cov-19.598641_pt1 | contig 17867 bp, 21 predicted proteins | sample MGYA00580633_ERZ773049 | MGnify/ENA primary metagenome ERZ773049 (study PRJEB29015, sample SAMEA2737991) | human oral metagenome | biome: human oral; feature: human-associated habitat; material: dental | place: China | collected 2066 ... | reverse complement strand
ACGGCAAAACTGTTCTACCAATATCAATACGAAACCGGACAAAAACTGCCGCACCGCCTGCTTGAGCCGACAACGTGGGCAATGATTGTGCAGGGGCGGCAAATCAGCGCGGGTGAAATGGCTTGGGCGCGCGACGTGATGCTGGCGCAGGAACGTGCCGCCAAAGCATTTTTTACGCGCTACGACGTGCTGATGACGCCCGTCTGCCCGCGCACCACGCCGAAAATCGGCGAGATGATGCCGCCGCCCGCCGCACAAAAAGCCATGCGCCTGCTGTTTGGCACGCTGCGCTTGGGTTTTCTGTTGAAAAACAACCCGTTTTTAGAAAAAGAAGCCGCCGCAACGCTGCAATACGTCGGTTATACGTCGCCGCTGAACATGAGCGGCAACCCCGCCATGAGCGTACCGCTTTACTGGCATAACGGACTGCCCGTCGGCACCCAGTTCGCCGCCGCACACGGGCGCGAAGACACGCTGCTTAGCCTCGCCGCGCAGTTGGAACAGATACAGCCGTGGGCGGACCGCCTTCCCCCCGTATAATCCTCATTTTTCAGACGGCCTCCACACCATGCAGGAAATCAACGAACTCATCCAAACCGAAACACCGGCCATCGTCGGCGAAACACTCGACTTCATGCTCTACGAATGCAGCCTGGACGAAGCCCCTGCAGCGGAAGACGTTGCCCGCTGGCGCGACATCCTGCGCGCGCGCGGCGGCAAATTCCTGCGCCTGGCCGACCTCTGCCAAACCTGGCTGGACGGAGAAGGCGCATGAAGCTGCCGCGCAACAAATACACCCTGTTTGCCGCCGCCTGGTTTGTCCTTTTATGGGCCGCCCTATTGCGTGAAAGCGGCGGACACATGCCGCCGCCTTTTCCGCATTTCGACAAGGCCGCCCACTGCGCGGCCTTCTTCGCCCAATTCTGGCTCGCCGCGCGTGCCTGGCTGGAAGACGGCCGCCGTCCGCCCTATCTGCCGTTGGCCGCCGCCGCGCTGATTTTGGCTGCCGCCACGGAAACGGCGCAGGCATGGTTTACCGCACACCGCAGCGGCGACCTGCTCGACGCATTGGCCGACCTTGCCGGTACCGCCCTCGCCCTGTTGCTGGCGCGGCAGGTTTACCGCAACCGGCGCGGTATGTAAAACAGGCCGTCTGAAAAGGCAAAACGGCGGCTTCAACCGTTTAATCCTACGCCAATTCGTCCAATTCCGACTGCAAAATCAGCCCGTAATCCGCGCTCAACACATATTTCCCGTCTTCCAAATCCTGTGCGTACCGCGCAAAAAAATCATGCAGGGATTCGGCTTCCTTGCTGCGGATTGGGTCGTCGTGCCACATTTGGATAATCTGTCCGACCGTGCCGTTTCCGGTCGGATCCAAATCAATCATTTTGCCGTTGCCGCCGCCGTCGGCTGTGAGCGGAATCCATTTCGGATTCCACCATAAATCCGGTTTGATGCCCGCATCCTCCGGCTCGCAACCGAACGGCGTGCCGTCATCCTCTGCAAACAAACCTTCTTCATACAACTGTTTCCAAATCCGGTACTCTTCGATAATCCGCCTGACCGACAACCATTCTTCGCCCGCCAGCACGACCTCTTGGCCGGCTTCGCCGTCGGCAATGCGGTACAGTTCTTTAAAGTCTTCCGGCAACGCATAACCCAGCTCTTTTTCCAATTCGGCGAAGTCTGCTTCGCCCGCACCTTTGTTCAACGAAAAATCCGCTTCGTGTCTGACTGACGCTTCGGGATACTGCCGTTTCAGCCTTTCCAGCTGCGCATTGATTCTGTCGATTAACTGTTTCATCCTGTTTCCTTTCCTGTTTCGGTTAAATGACAACAAACGGATAACCTGCTTATCCGCGATGCAAAATATATTTTCAGACGGCCTTCCCGCTTTGCCTGCCGCTCAATCCGCCAACACACCCAAATCGTGCAATGCGTGCCAAATGCCGTCTTCGCCGACCGGCGGGCAGATATGGTCGGCAACGGCTTTCAATGCGGGATGCGCGTTGCCCATCGCCACGCCGAAGCCGACCGCGTGCAGCATTTCCATATCGTTCAAACCGTCGCCGAAAGCCATGGCGTCGTTCATGGTCAAACCGAGTTTGTCCAGAGCCGCGCCTATGCCCCGCGCTTTGGAGCCGTTTCGCGCCAAAATGTCCATGCCGTATCTGTGCCAACGCGTTGTCCGCAGCGAAGGCGGCAGGCCGTTTTCGACTTCCGCCGCTTCGTCTTCGCCATAAAAGGCCAGCATTTGGTAAACGGGCGTGTCCGGCGGCAGGCTGCCTGTTTGATAGGGAATAGACAGTGAGGACAGGGCTTCGTGCAGATGGCCGCTTGTGCCGGGTATGCCGATGCCGTTGTCCGATACCAGCGCATAGGCAGTGTTGCAGCGGCTAAGGTGCGCAACTGCCGCGTCGATGTCGGCCTGCGGGATGGGGAAGGCCGCCAACGGGCGGCGGCGGTATTCGACGTATTGGCCGTTGATGGCCACCAACATTTCGATGCCGGTTTCGTCCATCAGGCGGCGGATGTCTGCGGGCAGGATGACGGGCGAACGGCCGGTGGCGATGGCGGTAACGATGCCCTGCCGTTTCAGTTTGCGCAGTGCTTCGCGCGTGCTGTCGGGTACGGTGCCGCTTTCTTTCGGCCTCAGGGTGTCGTCGATGTCGAAGAAGATGATTTTGGGCTGGGATACGGGTTTCATGTGTTTTGGTTTTACTCGGTGGCGGGAAGGCCGTCTGAAAAAGGTTGGGAATGGCTTTCAGACGGCCTTTTCAATATGGATGCGTGATTGTAACCGAAGCCGTATTTCGCAGGCGGTAAGATGTTGCGGCAAGGCCGCCCTTCGTTTTCAGACGGCCTTCGGACGGCTACGGCAGGATTTCGATTTCGGCCTGCGGTTTGACCAATGCGAAAAGTTCGTCGATTTCGCCGTCGGTTACGGCAATGCAGCCGTGCGTCCAGTCGCGGCGCAGGTGTTGTGCGCCGATTGCGCCCATACCGTTCCTCATGCCGTGGATTTTGATGTCGCCGCCCGCGCTTTTGCCTTGCGCGGCGGCATAGGCGCGGTCGGCATCGTTGGGATAGGAAACGCCGAGGTTTTTATGGTAGCCGCTGTTGGGATTGCGGTCGTTGATGATGTAGCGGCCTTCAGGGGTTTTGCCGTCGCCTTCGAATTGTTTGTGTCCGACGGGATTGAAACCCAGGGCGACGGGATAGGTTTTCAGCAGCCTGCCTTGTGCGTCGTAGGCATCCATTTCGCGGTCGGCTTTGCGGACGACGAGTTTGGCGATTTCACTGTCGGCCGGCAGGGCGGGCTGCTGCAAAAGGCTTTTCTGACGCGCACTCAATCCTGCGGCATTGCCTATGCTGAGGCTTTCGAGCGTGCCGCTTTCGTGTTTGAAAAATACATATACGCCACCGATTAGCAGGAATATAACGCCGCCAAATAAAACGGCGGCTGTTTTTTTCTTCATCATCTTTCCTTAAGGTTTGCACTCCCTTCCCTTTAGGGCGGCACACAGGGCTATGCTTTATGTTTCCGCTTGTTTTTAAAAACCTGCCTGTCAAATCGGAACATGGACGGCGGGATAAGGTTGTTCCGGCGGCAGCAGGGTTTGTGCTTCGTCCAGTCTGTTTTGTTCTACCAATTCGCGTATCTGCCGCGCCAGCGGGGTGATTTCGGTAATATCCCGTATCCAGTCGTTCACATAATGGTTCACGGCTTCGCCGCTCAAACCGATTTGTATGCTGCGGTATGGCAGGGCATTCAGTTGCAAATCGCGCTCGGGGTCCCATTGGATGCGGACGGGGCTTTGTGCTTTGAGCCTTTGCCAGTCGTCTTTGCCCATACCGGCCGGCGGATGACTCAGGCAGGCATGACGCAATGCCCATTCGAAGCCTTCGCGGCTGATGTCTATGGCGAGTATGCGTTTTTGCCCTTCGTCTTTCAGCCCCCAGCCCGCGCGGTACATCATCCATAAAAAAGACGGTTTTATCCAGGTCATGCGTTCCATTTTAAAGGGTGGGGAAACGAATGTGCCGTGTGCCAAGGCCGCATCGGCTATGGGGTCGCTATATGCCTGATAAACGCGTATGGTGTGTTCGCCGTATACGGCGCGGATGGTGTTTTGATTCATCAAAATTTCCTTAACGATTGAAACCCCGCCCTTTGGGGCGGTAGGATTTAGGTTTGTTTGGGAAGAGCGTAACCCCTTCCGGTAGGGCAACACACAGGGCTGCGCCTTATGTGCGGCCCTGTGTGTTGAAACATCGAAAAATCCTTTTTTGTGTTTATTGTCCTAAGGCTCCGACTATCAGTATGAAGATGTTGTTGAGCAGCCAAACGGTTACGCCGGCCGAAAGTATGATGCCGAAGATGATTAGCAACCCCGTTTTCGTGGGGATGCGGCCGTTTGCATCGGGTAGCGCGGGCATCGGCGGGGCATACTGTTTCCATAGTTTTCCGCCCAATATCCAAAACAGGGCAATGCCGCCCAAAACGGCGGTAATGACTAGGGAGAGCATGAGGTTTTTCAGGCTGTACTCGCCTGTATATTTCCAAATAAGCAATGTGTTGCATGTGATTGCCGTGAAACTGTACAGGAGCTTTTTCATCTGTATCCCTTCTCTTGGAATCGGTATTCGGTGAAACTACCGTGCCAGCCATTCTTCCAACGCGGCTTTTAATTTCGGCACGGCTTCATCTATGCCGCGGTCTTCTATCAACAGGCTGGGAGCAAGACGGACGACGTTGGCTCCGGCCACTAAAACCATCACGCCGTGTTTGAGTGCGGCGGCGGTGATTTCGGCCGCCCTGCCCGCATATGATTCGGCCAATACGCAGCCGATAAGCAGGCCTTGTCCGCGCACGGTTTGGAATACGCCGGTTTCTTCGCCGATTTTCTGCAGGGCGGCGGTGAGTTTCGCGCTTTGGCGGACGGTGTTGGCACGGGTGGCTTCGCTGTTGATGATGTCGAAGGCGGCACAGCCGACGGCGCAGGCCAGGGGGTTGCCGCCGAAGGTCGAGCCGTGCGTGCCGGGGCCGAACGACGGGGCGAAGCGGTCGGTGGTGAGCATCGCGCCGATGGGGAAGCCGCTGCCCAATGCCTTCGCACTGGTCAGGATGTCGGGTGCGATGCCGCCGTGTTGGTAGGCGAAGAGTTTGCCTGTGCGCCCCATGCCGGTTTGGACTTCGTCGAATATCAGGGCGGCGTCAAAGCGGTCGCACAGTTCGCGCGCGGTTTGCAGGAACTCGGCAGTCGCAGGCAATACGCCGCTTTCGCCCTGCACGGGTTCGATGATGACGGCGCAGGTTTGCGCGGATACGGCCTGGCGCAGTGCGGCGGGGTCGTTGAAGGGGATGTGGGTAATGCCTTCGGGCAGCGGGGCGAAGTCGCGGCTGTATTTGGGCTGGCCGCCGACGGAAACGGTAAACAGGGTGCGGCCGTGGAAGGCGTTGGTGCAGGCGATGATTTGGTGTTTGCCTTCGCCGTGGCGGTCGCGGGCGTATTTGCGCGCCAGTTTCAGGGCGGCTTCGTTGGCTTCCGCACCCGAATTGCAAAAGAAGACTTTGTCGGCAAAGGTGTGCTCGGTCAGGCGTTTGGCCAGTGCCTGCGCGGGGGTTGTGGTATAGATGTTGGAGATGTGCCAGAGTTTTTGCGCCTGTTCCGTTAAGGCGGCCAGCAGGGCGGGATGACAGTGGCCGAGTGCGTTTACGGCAATGCCGCCGGCCAGGTCGATGTACTCGCGCCCTTCGGTATCCCATACGCGGCTGCCTTGTCCGCGTTCAGGGATGATGGGGGCGAAGTTGAAGTTGGGGGTCAGGTAGTTTTGCATGATGCCGTCCGTGTTTTTTGTCGGTATGGACGGGGGATTATGCGCTGTTTGGCTTCAGGCTTCAATGTTCAGGCCGTCTGAACGGTTTTTCAGACTAACCTACGCCAACCCCGCCATTTCGAAAAACGCCCGATACGCCGCCGCCTTTTTCGCCAAACTCAAAGGATAGGCGCGCGAAGTGGACGGCAGGCGGGTCAGGGTCAAATCCCGTCCGGCAAACGGAAACGGCACGGTTTCGCCCGTTTTCGGCATTTTGATGCCGCCGCCCTGAATATCGAGCAGGATTTCGGTTGCCTTACCGCCGGTAGTGCAGATGCGGCGGCAGTCGGGCATCTGCGCCAATACAGCCGCCAAATCGACGGTTTCGACCACTTGCAGGAATTTGTCAGACGCATTGCCGTGTTCCCGCACGGCCTTTAAGACAGTCGGACAGGAAGCAATACCCTTTGTCCGCAGGAATGCTTTGATTTTCTCCGCGTCAAATGCTTTTTCAGACGGCCTCTGAAAGTATGCCGCATCATTGAAAAACACCAGCCCGTAAATGCGCCACATATCGTTTTGGAAATTCGGATAATGAAACTGCATCGCGCGTTTGTCTTCCGTAGGCGGGAACGTGCCCATCATCATGACGGTTGCCGCCGGCGGCAGCAGGGCGGGGAAAGGATGGATTTCGATGATTTGATCGGTCATGCTCGGTTTGGCTTTCCTTTTGTCGGTTTGAAGCTTTTCAGGCCGTCTGAAAGCATAGTGGATTAACTAAAAATGCTACTGCGTTGGCTTGCCTTGCCCTATTATCTGTATCGTCCGCAACCCACCGCTTTGTCGCGTTGTTTTATTGACCGGCTTATTCCGTTGCGGCACGGAGAAGTTGTTTGCCCCAGCAGCTTGGGGACAGCTTAGCCTGGGTTTCGATGCGGACAATATCGGCTTGCCGTGCATCCCACTGCAGCCGTTCCCCGCCCGATAAAGGCGGACAGGCGGCCGCGCTCCGTTCGTCCAATAAAAGATCGAGTTTGGTGATTCTATTTTGCTCCAGCCAAACCGTACCAAACGGCGGCAGTATCATCAGGCGGGCGACCCATTCGTTTTCCTCATCACGGCTCCGCTCCACTTCAGACCATTTAAGCGTCGCCCCCAACCACGGCACATCCTGCTCCACAGCCGCCGCCAGACTGCAGGAATCCAAGCGGTAATCGGCGGGCGACACGGGTTTGCGCCCCGACTTGTCCGCAAACCGCCACCCTATCGGTTCCCCCGTATCGCAATCCCAACCTTCAATCGGCATGTGTCCGGGCTGCTGTCTGGTTTTAAGATATACGCCGTATATACCGTCGCCGTATATACCGTCATCGTGCGCCACATGTTCCATTTCGGCCACTTTCACACCGTGCCAATCAAGCGGAACGGCAAACTCGGCTGTGGAAAAAGCCGCGAAATCAGGTTGCTTACCATACTTGACCGGCTGCACGGTCAGCTTTGCCCCTTTGGGCAACGGAATGCCGTCTATAACCATATCCTGCTGCAACTCCTGATTCGCAGAAGCAAAATAAACCCTTTCGCGGAAATAAAATGCCAACCAAACGATACCCACCAGCACGCCCAGCAAGACATATGCCCCGCTTATCGAGCGTATCTGCCGATTGTGCGAACCAAACAGAGCCGCCAGGGCAACCAGCCACAAAACCGCAGCTGCAGCCGCAATAACAAGCAACCAAACAACTAGTGGCGCCAGTGCGCTTCCATCCCCCATTATCTTTCCTTTTTAACGCATTCAGACGGCCTATTCCCCCTGTTCCCCATCTTTCGACACAGGTCGGACAACCTTTTTACCCCAGCAATATTCCGGTAAATCGACATAGCTTCTTATGGTAACGACATCCGGCTGTTTGCTGTCCCATTCCAACGAGCCCCCCTCATCGGCAATCGCACAGCCCTGCAGATTTTTTTGGCTAAACGACAAATTGATACTGCTTATCCGTTTGTCTGCGTCAAAATAAACCTTACCCCAATAGGGCAGGTTCTCCGAAAGGATATCCGCCTCCCAATATGCCCCCAACTGCTCGTACTTCACCTTTTCCAAAGGCAGCTTCATCGCTTCCGGCCATTGCGGGACCGATACTTCCGCCGACTTGTCCAATAGGCATTCCAACAGCCTGTAGTCGGCCGGATTTGACGGTTTCCGTCCGTTCTCGTTCTTCACGCCCCAAAGGATATCGTTGTCGCTACGGCAACGCCAACCCTCCACTTCCACCACACCTCCCGTACCGTTGCCGGAGCGGGTGGTCAAAGTCGCCTCATAATGTCCATCGTACTGACTGACAACACGCTCCATCTCACCAACGGAAACACCCTTCCAATCAATCGGATGAAGATATTCGACGCGGGAGAATGTGGAAAAATCGGGGACTTTCTTTATCCCCATCTGAGGCTCTACGACCAACCTCGAACCGGCCGGTATGCGGATGCCGTCAATCAATAATTCCTTGTCATTCTCTTGATAACGGGATTCCTCATACGCCTGTTCCCCCATATCATCAATGACGGAAAGGATAAAACCCGACAGAATCAGCAAATTAAGCACTATTGCCAAAGTCTTGATTACGGGATTTTTAGCTGTAAAAATTGCCACGATACTCGCCATCCATACTCCGAAAGCAAAAATTAGCAAAAAACCCAAGCCGTAAACTAAAACTTCCAATCCGTCCAAATTCATATCCCGTTTCCTTCCCTGGTTTTCAGACGGCCTTCAATGCCGCCGAAAATGCCTTGATTTTCAAAGCATCTTTAACCCCTGCCGCGCTTTCCACGCCGCCGGACACATCCACTGCCGCAGCCCCGCTGGTTTTCACCGCTTCGGCAACGTTCCCTGCCGTCAAACCGCCCGCCAAAATCCACGGTTTGCCGATGTTGCCGCGTAACAGCGTCCAGTCGAAACTCTGCCCCGTGCCGCCGTATTCGGTCGGATGGTAGGCGTCGAACAACAGCGCGCGGGCATTGGGGAACTTGGCACAGGCCGTCTGAATATCGGCAGCCGACCGCACGCGCACGGCTTTAAGATACGGCCGGTCGAACTGACGGCAGAAGTCATCGTCTTCGTCGCCGTGGAACTGAATCACGTCTATCGGTACTTGACGCAGGATTTGACGGATAACGTCCGGTTGTTCGTTCACAAACAACGCGACTGCCGACACAAACGGCGGCAACACCGCCGTGATTTCCCTTGCCTGCGCCACCGTTACCGCGCGTTTGCTTTTGGCGTAAAACACCAGCCCGACTGCATCCGCGCCCGCCTCGGCGGCAGCCAGTGCGTCTTCGGGGCGGGTGATGCCGCAGATTTTGATACGGATGGGTTTCATCAAAACTTCCTTTATGGTTCAGACTCCGCGCTTTTTAATGCTCAAAGCAGAGGACATTCGGCAGAAATATAACTCCTGCCGGCGATAAAATACACAGGGCGTCGCTTATGTAGCATCTTGTGCGTTAAAGCATCACTCATTTCTTTCAGACGGCCTATCCATACAGCGAAAAACGTAATCCGCTACCGTGCGATAGTCATACCCCAAACGGTTGGAAACGGCAGCAGCCAATGCCTGCTCATTCTCAAAATTGCCCATATCGGCCGCCAAATCGACAAACAAATCGGCAATTTCCGCCGTACCGATTTACGGAATGCGGCGGCAAATCGGTCGGCCAGAAACTCCGCAGCATAATCGTCGGCAAAATCAGCCCCCATATCGCACAGCAATTCGGCTTCGGCAATCAGAAAAACCGTACGCTGCCAATTATTCAAACCGTCCATTCCGTTCAGCTGCCCTGCTTCGACCGCCTCCGCAATTACCCCTGCTACATCACGCATCGTCATCAACCGCCTTCAAACGGCCACAACCAATCGGGCGGCGGCGGCACGGGCAGGCCGAACTCGGGCGGATAATCCACACCCGTCAGATACAGCCCGTCCGGCATAAAGGTCGGCGGGGCTTTCAGACGGCTTTTTTCGGCCAACAGTTCGGCAAAACCCTGCACACTCAAACGTCCGTTACCCACATACACCAGCGCGCCGACGATATTGCGCACCATATGATGCAAAAAGGCATTGCCGTGCAAATCCAAAGCCATCAATTGCGGTGTGCCGTGCAAAACCACGCCATATAAAGTTTTGACCGGAGATTTTGCCTGACACTGCGACGCGCGAAAACTGGAAAAATCATGTTCGCCGACCAACAGCGCGGCAGCAGCCTGCATGGCGGCAAAATCCAGCGGCGTATGCGTCCAACCGACACGGGCGGCCAACAACGGCGAACGGACGGGCGAAGATTGCAGCACATAACGGTAGCGGCGGCCGAAAGCATCAAAACGCGCATGAAAATGCGGCGCAACCCGCTTGGCCTGCCAAACCGCCACGCCTTGCGGCAACAGGCTGTTCACGCCGCGTATCCATGATTGCTCGCCGCGTTCAGCAGCAGTATCGAAATGTACCACCTGAGCCGTGGCATGCACACCCGTATCCGTTCGGCCTGCAGCAACGACATTCACCGTTTCACCGGCAATTTGACTCAATGCCGATTCCAAAGCCGCCTGAACCGAAACTACTCCGTCGGCCTGTTTTTGCCAACCGAAAAACCGGCTGCCGTCGTAAGACAACGTCAATGCCCAGCGTCTGGTGCTTTCAGACGGCCCTTCTGAATTTTCAGACGGCCTCTCTAATATCATGACCCTGCATTCCAAAAAACATCATTAAAAATATCGGGCGGCATTATATCCAGCAGCTTAAATTCGAACCAGCCGCCATCGCACTCCCAATGATAAAAATAAACCCCGAGTATAAACCCGGGGTTTCATTCCGATTACTGTCAGCCTCCGATACTGTTCAGCAATGCCCTCGATTTGGCCTGTATCTCACCGCTGGACTCTTCAATCAATTCATTCAAAGTCTCGCGGGCGGCCTCAGGATCACCAATCTCAATATACATTTCCGCCAATTCATACTTCGCTTCAAGCGGGGCAGTCATACCGACCGATTCGGAAACGAATGCCGGTTTGCTGTCGCCCTCGGCCATATCCAAATCAGACCAGTCAATGGCCAAGTCATCGGACGAATCTGCCAAACCATCGTCAAAAGTAATATTGGTATCGCTGAAATCAACCTCGTTATCCGACCAGCCTTTACTACCGGCTGCAGACACCTCAGGCTCAGCTTGAACCGCCGGCACTTCCTGTACTTCCGGGATTTGCACGTTGAAATCAGGTAACTCCTCGGCTGCCACCGTTTCAACAACCTCCTCTTCGGCAACCTGAGCTGTTCCAACGGCAGGAACAGGTACCGGCTCAACTTCAGGAGTTTCAGGCTCTGAAATTTCGGGAACTACAACTTCAGGAGCAAAAGATTCTTCAACTTCAAACGACAACGGCTCAATGGCTGCAGGTTGAGGCTCTTCAACCAAAGCTGTTTCAGGTACAGCAATAGGCTCGAACTCAACCGTTTTGGCAGATTCAACAGCCTCCACCTTAACCGACGGCTGGCTGACTTCAGCCTGCTCAACCGGCATAGGCTCTAATGCAAACGACAATGTCGGCGCCGGTGATTCAACATCAGCCTTGACCGCCTCAGGTTCAGACGGCGCGTCAGTATCAAATGGCTGGTCATCCATAACAAAAGCCAATGTCTCTTCCGCAGGCTCTGCTGTTTTTTCCTCTATAGGCGTTGCCGCAATCACCTCAATAGGCTCGGGAGCGACAAATTCCAACGCATCTTCAACCGTTGTTTCAGTTGCAACTTGGACATCCTCCGCAAACACCTCCTGCCCGGCTTGCGGAGTTTCGGCAACAGGCTGGATTTCTTCAGATGAAACCACTGCAAATTCCAGCGGTTTTTCAATTTCGGCAACCTGCCCGATATCATTTTCTGCCCATGAAACTGTTGCAGGCTCGACAATCTCTTTTTCAACCGTACTGACAACTTCAGGAGTCGATATAGCCGTTTTGCGCTCTTCGTATTTGGCAATCGCCTCCGGACTGGCCCAAGAGGTAATGGTTTTTTCTGCCGCTTCGTTTTGCTCTGTTTCCACCGCTTCAGACCAATCAAGTACAGGTGCAGATTCGGTTGTTACGGTTTCAACAGGAGCAGGAGACGGCTCAACAGCCGGCGAGGTAGCAGAAGCGTCTTTGACCAGACCAAAATCATCAGGTTCAAATACGCTGTCGGTTGATTCAATACTGTCCCAATCGGCATTGGCTCGGCTCAGGGTTTCTTCATCATCCGTAACGGCACTACTCACAATGCCGGCTTGCTGCTGATCAATAGCCAGCGCATTCAGATTTAAATCGAAGCCGTCATCCTGCGATGCAGGCTTATCCTCACTGACCACCTCGAAGAATACGTCATCGTCTTCTACATCATCTGCCGCCATTGCGGTTTCGGCCATTGCCGTTTCTTTAGTGATAGGCGCCTTCGGGTGTTCCGGCTTGGCTATGGGCTGATGCAAACGTATGCCATCATTCTGCTCATCAAACGGAGTTTCTTCTCCGGGTTGATCATCTTGGCCTGATTTGGCTGCGGCTTTGCGATCTAAAAACAGCTTGGCCAATAGCAAGATAATCGTAAAACCTATACCACCGGCCAAAACCAGTTTCCACAAAAAACCGCCTTCATCTTCCGAGCCAGCATTTTCGGCTTCCGCAGGCTGCGGCTTGGCCTTGGTACTTTCCGCTTCGGAAACTACAGGCTGAGACGGTGCGGCAGGAGCCACCTCTTTAGATGCTTGCTGCACTTCCGATACAGACTGAACAGGGGGAACCCGTTCGGACGGTTTCGGTTCTTCAACCGCTTCCGGCTTCACGACCTTCTCTTGAGGCTCGCTTGGAATGGCTTCTTGTTTTTTAGGTTCTGTTTTTTCTTCAACAGGTTTTACCTGTTCTTTTTCTTTTGTTTCTGCTGCCGGCTTAACAGGGGGAGCCTCCCTCACAGGATTTTTCTCTACCTGAACCGCAGTCGATTGTTTGAACGAAGAAGGTAAATCTAAAACAACGCCTGCAAAAAGCTGATTGGGATTGCGGCCCAACTTTTTCTGGTTGGCATTGATTAACGCCCGAACTGCCTGATCTACCGGCATATCGGCGGGTTTCAGCTGTTCGGCAATAATTGTCAGTGTTTCGCCAGTCTGTACCGTATGCTGCCCGGATGTCGCCACCGGGGCGGCATCCAACTTCTTACCTGAATCGGGAACCGGATTCTTTTTCTCGGCGGCTTCGCGCTCGGCTTTTTTAGCCTCGGCCACGGCAGCTTTCGCTTTGGCACTGGAAGGATCAAGTACGACCGTGTATTGACGTGACTGCCCTTTCACGCCCATCTGAAACACAATGACAGGTTCATTAATGGCGCTAGACGAACTCAGGCTGACAATTGCATCATTGCCTGATTTGCGTACATTTGCCTTCAACCGATTATCGGACAAGTTGAGTTTGGTACCCCTTAATAATTCTTTTGCCTCTTTTCCTGACACGGTAACCGTTGCGGAAAATGGTTCGCCCAAACCGGAATTTACCCTTAACCCACCCAAAGCTGCCACTGAACCGGTGGAGGCCAACAACGACACAGACAATGCCATCAGTTTGATTTTACTATCCACTTTCAAAATTTATCCCCTGATTATTCGGCGGCATGATTTCAACGCCCACAATTCAGCTTCCTATCATATCTTTTATTTGCCTTCCTTGCCAAATTTAATCATAAGAAAATATCTATTACTCATACGTCTTGTCGCTATCTTGCCATTACACTTGTCTACATCCCTTACGCATTCTCCGCATCAACAGCTGCCATCTCTACCTTACCTCATTCAGGCAACCATGAAAAGGATGCAAAAATCAGCAGCTATCTGTATGATGGCGGTTTTCATTTAAACTATTCTCATATTTTATTGATATGAAAGCTGCCAGCGATTTTATTGCCGTCATACTCTTTTTTCTAACCTACATTCTGACTAAGAGTATTATTTGGGCAACATCTGTTGCCGTTGTTGCCGGTATTGCCCAGGCGGCATTTTTGTGGTGGAAATTCAGAAAACTGGAAACAATGCAATGGGTCAGCCTGTTGTTAATCGTCGTTTTCGGCGGAGCCACCATTTTAACCGGCAACCGTACCTTCATCATGTGGAAACCAACCCTGCTCTTTTGGACCGGCGCCATTGCCATCCTAATCAGCAACATCATTAAGAAAAACGGTCTTCAAGCCCTGCTGGGTAAAGAGATTTCGTTACCGGATGCCGTGTGGAAAAAATTGGCAATAAGCTGGATGTTCTTCCTTATTATTATGGGCTTTGTCAATTTGGCTGTCGCTTATCCCTTTTCCGCAGAGCGTGAGGCCGTCTGGAACAATTACAAATTTTTCGGTGCCATTCCGCTGACTTTCCTTTTTTCTTTGGCACAAGTTATCTATCTGAACCGTTACCTCCCCAAGGAGAACAAAAATGACTGAACAATACTATATGCTGCTGGCAACAGACGGCGAAGATGTGCATGAGGCACGTATGGCAGCCCGGCCTGACCATCTGGCCCGCTTGGAACACCTGCAATCTGAAGGCCGACTGCTTACTGCCGGTCCCAACCCATTACCCGATAACGCCAACCGTGTTTCCGGCAGCCTGATTATCGCTTCTTTCCCCTCACTCGATGCAGCCCAAGAATGGGCGGAGCAAGACCCTTATGTGGCAGCGGGCGTATACGAAGAAATATTGATCAAACCCTATAAAGCGGTTTTTAAATGACGCTCTGCACGGAACAGCAAATTCAGACGGCCTTAGGGCATTTAAGTCCCGAGATATTCGAATTCTCCGACGAAAGCCACCTCCATGCCGGACACGCCGGCAATAAAGGCGGCGGACATTACCGCATCCTTGTGGTAAGTACGGCCTTTAACAGCGTCCCGCGCCTCCAGCGTCAACGGATGGTTAAAGAGGCTTTGCACGAATGGTTTTCAGACGGCCGCATCCATGCCCTCAGCATCCGCGCGCTCACACCCGACGAATACTTCCATCAACTTTAAGCGAGAAACAAAATGAAAAAGCACTACTTCCTCCCTGCATTGATCATGGCACTGTTTTCAGGCGGCCTAATGGCCGAAACCCTGCTAACCGTAAACGGCAATAAAATCGACAGCCGGGAAATCGACCGGCAAATCAAATTGATCCGCCAAGACAATCCCCAAATTCCCGATTCACCCGAACTGCGCAACGAACTTCTCAGCAACACCGTTACCCGCATGTTGGTCAATCAGGAAGCACGCCGTCTGAAACTGGAACAAGGACAGGAATTTAAAACCGCCAGCGAAAACGCGCGTAAATCGGCTAAAGAACAAGGCGCCGATAAACATGCCAACTTCAAACAACAGTGGGAAGACTTCCAGGCCGAACTGCTGGCCGAAGCCTTTGTTGCCCACATCATCCAAACCGACCCCGTCAGCGACCAAGAAGTTCGCCAGGCCTATGACGAAAGCAAAAAATACTATCAAGGCAGCAGTGAAGTCCGGCTTGGTGAAATACTGACACCCAAAAAAGCAGATGCCGAACAGGCTATCAAAGACCTGAAGGCAAAAAAACCGTTTACCGATACTGCCCGCAAATATTCCGCCGATCCGACAGTCAAACAAACCGGCGGCATCAATCCCGAATTTGATGCATTAAAAGACCTTGAACAAAGCGTACCTCCGATTTACGCCGCCGTAAAAGACTTGAAAAAAGGACAGTTTACATCCACACCAGTTGTCGGCAACGGCGTATTCGGCATTTTCTATATCCACGACAAACGTCCGCTGCAACTACCGCCATTCGAACAGGTTCAAAACAACATCCGTCGCAGCCTGCAGCAACAGAAAATCAGCCAGGCTGTCGATGCGCTGTATCAAAAAGCCACCATTACCCCGGCAAACAAATAGGAAAGAAACATGAAACATAAACGACTACTCACTTTTATTGTACTGGCATTAACCGGCATTTCCATCGCTGCCCCCAAAATTGATTCGGCACGCGTGGATGCCATGCTGGAACAGTTTGGCAATGCGGAACAAAACCAACTCCCTCCCGATGCCCGTCAGCAAATCGAAAAAACTTTGGCCGCAACCGACATACTGAAAGCAGAAGCCTTAAAACAGGGCTTGGACAAACAGCCTGCCGTCCAAGCACGTTGGAAGAATTTGGAAGCGCAATTCTATGCCTCCCAATACGAAGAACACCTGCTTAAAACCATTTCCGTCAGCGACAGCGAGGCACTTGCCGCTTACGGCAACCTGACCCGAATCGTCAAGCTGGCACAAGTCCGTTTTGCCACGGCAGACGAAGCACGCGCCGCACAGCAACTGCTGCTGAAAGGCTTAAGCTTCGAGAAACTGATGGAACGCTACCCCAATCCCGATCAGCCCGCCATGCAAGAACCTTTGCCGATTGGCCGCCTTCCGGTAGAAATTGCAAATATCGTCGGCAATATGCAAAAAGGCGATGTCAGCCGCGAGCCGGTAGCCTATCAAAACGAATTCTACCTGTTCAAAATTACCGCCTCCGAGCAAGCACAGGATGCACCGCCGTTTGAACAAGTAAAAGAAGCCGTTATCCAGCAAGTAAAACAGCAGAAGGCACAGGAACAAATTGACCAACTGTTGAAAGCAAACGGTATTTCCCTGTAATACCGCCAGCGAAAGCATGAGGCCGTCTGAAAATGACTTTTCAGACGGCCTCAACTTCAAATACAGCCCGACAGGCTCATACTTTAAAAGTTATTCTGCACCCTTATAATGCCCTGACTCCTTCAAAATTTCAGGTCTCACGATTCCCTGCAAATCCTTAGTGGGAATGGTCAATTCAGGTCTGCCTAAAGAATACGCACCAATTTCGTAACTTTGATACAGGAAAGTCAAGCCGTTTTTATCGAAACGCCAGTTTTCCGTGGCAGAAAAATCATTGCCGTTATACTCGACAATATATTTCCGCGCGCTTTTTTCATCACCCTCTAGGCTTTCCACCAAATACTTGACATAGGCTTCTTTAATCAGATGTGTCAGCTTTGCTTTTTGTCCAGGCAACAGGATGTCATCCAATTTAAGCGGCTTCGGATTGGCAATGCCGCGCTTCAATACCGTCAGCGTATGCACGCCGTATCCGTGTGCGCCACAGGTATACTTCCAGTCTTCTTTTCCGAAAACGGCATAATTGGGCGTATAGCCTTCCAGTTCCAACGTATCTATATAGTCCAAAGCACAAGGATACTCACCGGCTTTACGGCGTTGTTGGTTTTCCTTATTGGTCTCCTTTACGTCTTTGTCGCGCATCAAGGTCGTCTGAACTGATTTCTGTGTCGGCAGTTTGCCTCCCATTTGTTTTCTGACCCAGTTATCCAAATGTTTATCGCCGGTAATCGGATAGCCGACGGTAAGTTGATGGCAAAGGGGTTTGCCTTCACTGTTTTTTCCGTCACAGGATTTGGCTTCCAAGGTTTTGGATTGAAACGATAAAGGGGCAGCCTGAACATTTGCAGAGAAAACGAGGGACAGTGCTGCGGCAGCAAGCGTTTTGCGGAACATATCAACACCTATTAGGATTTGGATTTAATCAGCGGGAAGCCCAATGCTTCGCGGCTTTCGACGTATTTCTGCGCGACGATACGGCTGAGGGCGCGGATGCGGCCGATGTAGGTGGCGCGTTCGGTCACGGAAATGGCGCCGCGTGCGTCTAATAGGTTGAAGGTGTGTCCGGCTTTGAGGACCAGCTCGTAGGCGGGCAGGGCGAGGCTGGCGTTTTCTTCGGCGAGCAGGCGTTTGGCTTGCGCTTCGTAGTCGTTGAATTGACGCAGCAGCCAGTCGGCATCGCTGTATTCGAAGTTGTAGGTGGATTGTTCGACTTCGTTTTGGTGGTAAACGTCGCCGTAAGTTACTGTATTACCGTCGAGCGTTTTTGCCCAAACGAGATCGTAGACGTTTTCCACGCCTTGCAGGTACATCGCCAAGCGTTCGATGCCGTAGGTGATTTCGCCGAGTACGG
>ERZ773049.877-NODE-877-length-17881-cov-38.328116_pt1 | contig 17881 bp, 16 predicted proteins | sample MGYA00580633_ERZ773049 | MGnify/ENA primary metagenome ERZ773049 (study PRJEB29015, sample SAMEA2737991) | human oral metagenome | biome: human oral; feature: human-associated habitat; material: dental | place: China | collected 2066 ... | reverse complement strand
TGACAGGTTTCGTATGTCTGTTCTTCATCATCGTCATTTGCTTGACTGAAAAACCGTGGGACACATCAATGAGTTATGAGGAGCTCAAGGAACGAGGACGCAAAGTTCGCATCATGACCCGGGAGCACTTCGCCGAGGAGATCGCCGACGGCCGGATGACCTTCCGCCCTATCGATGACGAGGGCTACTACCTCGACGAGGACGGCAACCGCATCGAGGAGTAGATCTCCTCGTCCGCCGATGGGCCGACCGGATCGTAGGAGGAAATGAGGGCGATGCGCTCGTGCGCCATGCGCCTGGCCGTGCGCTCGTCCGGGGCAAGCAACGAGGCCCCCGTCAGAACGACATCGCACCCGTCGTCGGCGCGGCACACGACCTGCGCCTCCCAGCCCGCGGGAACCTTGACGACCTGCGACTCCAGACGACCGCGCACCTGATCCCAGGTCAGCGCGTACTGCCCCTTCCAGCGGCCCTGACGCCCATGGACCGTCAGCCCTGAGGCGTCAACGATGACGTAGGTCGGCGCATGCAGCCAGGAGGACAGCACCACCAGGTACACCAGCGCGCACAGGTCCACCAGGCCAACAGCCCCCGGAATGACGAGGAGGGGAAGGGCGTATCCCGAACCGCCCCACATGAGGGCGGCGAGCTCGGCGGCCAGGGCAAGAGGCGGAATGAGGGCGAAGCAGCGCACAGTGAGCGACGTCGCGCCTCCGTTGGCGCTGAACTGTTCCATAAGAAGGGAGGCGGGGCGATTCGGTCCCGATTCCGCAGGCAGGACCGAGACCTCTGGATGCGGGTCCCGGGCCAGGAGGTCGACGGCATGCTCCCGCACCCGCTGCTGCGCCTGGCGCTCGTCAGCCCCCGTGACATCGAGCCAGGGAAGTTCGATCCGATCGCCTCCGAGGACCACAACGGTGCGGATGAAGGCCGACGCCCTGCTCAACCGAGACGAGCAGGTGGTCACGACGACGTCGATATGACCGCGCACGCTGTCCCAGTCCAACGTCCTGTCCCCCCTCTCCGAGCTCAGATGGATCCCGCCCGCGTCCACGCGCATTCCAGCTCTGCTGCGCAAGGAGCCGAGGGCCATCAGCATCGAGTACATGACCAGCGGAAGGGGCGCCAGGAGAAGGCCGGCGAGCAGTGCCAGCACCCATCCGACACCATCACGCACCGCGACTGCATTCGCAGCGACCACCTGCATGAGTATGAAGGAGCCGACCAGGACGACGAGAGCGCTGACACCAAGCCCCCATGAGATCCACTGCCTCCTTCGAGCCGCACTGTTGGGGAATACCAAGGGGCGCAGCTCGAATGAACCGTTCCCCTGATCGTCGTAGGACCTGCCGCCTGAGCCCATGGGAACCTCCTTTCTCATCGGCATCGACGCTACGCGGGTGGAGCACGCTCCCGCGATAGGCTCTGCTCCCCATCGGCGGTCGCATTTCCCACGAGCGATCCCGCCGTCGAGCACGCCGACGACGGGATCACGGCGCTTCGAGCGCCACCCTGCACTAGGAGGGGACGGAAGGTCCGTATGGCATCAGGATTTCTTGAAGTTGTACTGCGGATACTTCTGGGACCAGGCGATGGCGGCCTCATCCTCCTTGCCCTCGCCATAGGTGTTGACGACCAAGTCCTCGAGGCTGCCATAGGTGGCCTCATCCATCTTGATGGAGCCGAGCCAGCTGGCGACCTCGGGATACTCCTGCGCGAATCCCTCGCGCCCCAGGAAATGGAGTCCTTCGCCCTTGCCGAAGGCTCCCTTGGGATCCTCCAGGTCGCGCATGTTGAAGGTGGTGTTCGCCCAGAAGGGGTGCCACAGGGTGACGACGATCTCCTGCTTGGCGTCAACGGCTTTCTTGAGCTCGGTGAGCATGCTCGCGGTGGAGGAAGTCAGGAACTTCATGTCCTGCAGCCCGTATGCCGGGATCACCTTCTCCTCGGAGACCTTGACCAGACCGGACCCTGGCTCGATACCGACGATCCGGTTGTCGATCTGCGAGGCGTGGGGCTTGATGTCCTCGATCGAGGCCATCGAGGAGTAGTCGGGGACCGACCAGCACAGCTTGGCCGAGTCGTAGTAGGCCCCCAGGTCCTCGATGTACTTGCGGTACTTGTCCATGTAGTCCTTGTGGGTGATGTCGGGCCATGCCGAGGGGTAGAGATCCACCGCCCCCTGGCTGAGTCCCGCGTAGAGCGGCCCGGCCTCGCTCAGGTCGGTCAGCTTGATCTGGTACCCGGCCTTCTCGAGCTGAGTCTTGAGCAGATGGGTCATGGACAGGCCATCGCTCCAGGACGGGACGAAGCCCAGCCGGAGCCGTTTGCTCCCGCCAGAGCTCCTGCCGCAAGCGGCCAGGGATCCCGCGGCCGCCAACGAGGCAAGGGCGGTAGTGAACGTGCGGCGGGAGGTTCGCATGGCATTCCTTCGGTGGGCGCCCGGCGTCGGCGAGGGCGGAGCGGAAGAGCATTGTCGAGTCATGAGTCACCGCTTCTTGATGAGTGAGAGCAGCGAGCCCTCCTCCCGCGGCGCGCCGAGAGCCGCGGTCACCCGGTCCAGGAAGATCGCCAGGAACACGATGGACAGTCCCGCCTCGGTCCCCTTGGCGATGTCGATGGTGGACAGGGCGTTGACGACTTCCTTGCCCAGGCCGTCGGCGCCGACCATGCCCGCGATGACGGCCATGGACAGGGCCAACATGATGACCTGATTGACGCCGGCCATGATGGTGGGGATGGCCAGGGGCAGCTGGATGCCCCGGAGGATCTGCCAGTCGGTCGCACCGAAGGAGCGACCCGCCTCAACGGTCTCCTTGTCCACCTGCTTGATGCCCAACTCGGTCATCCGCACCCCGGGGGGCATGGAGAAGATGAGCGTGGCGAACATGCCGGGAACCACTCCGATGGAGAAGAACAGGACTGAGGGGATGAGGTAGACGAAGGCGGGCATCGTCTGCATCAGATCGAGGACCGGGCGAATGACCGCGCTGACGTACTTGTTCCGGGCGGCCCAGATCCCCAAGGGGATCGCGAAGATGAGAGCGGTCAGGGTGGCGATGGTGACCAGGACCAATGTCTCCATTGCGTTGTCCCACTGCCCCAGGGAGATGACGAGCAGGAAGGTGACGGCGGTTCCCACCGCCAGCCTCCATGACTTCGCCACCCAGGCGATGAGCGCGAAGACGATCACCATGAGCAACGGCGGCACGGCCAAGAGCAGGTCCACGAGCGTGTCGTTGACCGAGGTCCCGGCATGGGAGACCACGGTGAGGAGGCCGTGAAGATGGTTCTGGATCCAGTCAATGAGGCCTTCGACCAGCTTGCCCAGAGGAATCTTGGGAATGAAGGTCTGTACGGGAATCATCAGGCGTCGGCTCCTTCGGCCTCGGTGGTCTCACTGGCCTCTCCGGCCTGCTCGTCGGTCTGCTCCGCCACGGCGTTCCGCGCGGCGTCATCGGCCTGTGCAGGTTCGGAGCTCTCGGCGTCCTCAGCGCTGCCGGCGCTCACGCCCTGGTTCTGATCGCTGATGGCCGCCAGCAGGGTGACACGTGGAATGACCCCGGAGATCCGCCCGTCGTCGTCGACGACGACGATGGGGGCGGCGTGCTGCGCGGCATAGGCGAACAGCTCATTGACGGGGGTCGAGTGCGGCACGACCGGCATCTCATGGATCGTGGACAGCGGCAGGACGTTGGAGCCCTCGGTGACTGCGCGGGCGACGTCGTCCTCCCAGACGTAACCGAACGGCGTACGGTCGCGGTTCTGGACCAGTAGCCACGGTGGCTGGTTCTCCCGAAGGAGCTTGTGAGCGGCGCGGGGGCTGCGGTCCGAGCCCAGGATCGCATAGGGCGGTTCCGAAATGGAACCGGCCGTCAGCACCCGGGTGCGGTCGACGTCGGCCACGAACCGCGAGACGTAGTCGGAGGCGGGGTCGCGCAGGATCTCCTCGGCGGTGCCGACCTGCTCGACGCGCCCGTCGCGCATCATCGCGATCCGGTCCCCCAGCCGCATGGCCTCGTTGAGGTCGTGGGTGATGAACAGGATCGTCTTACCGAGTTTGCCCTGAAGGTCGATGAGCTGGTCCTGCATCTCACGGCGGATCAGCGGATCGAGCGCGGAGAAGGCCTCGTCCATGAGCAGGATGTCGGTCTCGGCGGCCAGCGCGCGGGCCAGCCCCACGCGCTGGCGCATCCCTCCGGAGAGCTCGCCCGGCTTATAGCCGCCCCAGCCCTCCAGCCCGACCAGTGACAGGGCCTTCTCGGCCCGACGCTCGCGCTCAGAACGGCCGACCCCCTGGATCTCCAGGCCGTAGGCGGCGTTCTCCCCCACTGTCCGGTGCGGTAGGAGGGCGAAGTTCTGGAAGACCATGGAGACCCGCCTGCGGCGCAGCTCGCGCAGCTTCGACTTGGAGATGTGGGCCAGGTCCTCCCCGTAGAGGGTCATGCTGCCCGCGGTGATGGGAAGCAGGCCATTGACCATGCGGATGAGCGTGGACTTGCCCGAGCCCGACAGGCCCATGACGACGAAGATCTCACCCTTGTCAACGTCGAAGGAAGTGTCGATGACGGCGGCGGTCTGCCCCGACTTCCTCAGGTCGTCCCGCGTCTTGCCAGCCTTGAGCTTCTTGACTCCGTCAGACGATCGGCGACCGAAGACCTTGTAGACATGGTTGGCCTCTATTACTTTCACAGCACTCCTCGCGATCTAGACTCTTGGACCTGCACCGCAAGGAGGATACAGAGGCGGATTGTGAAGCCCGCTTCCAGGACCCTCGTGACGGCCACAAGCCCATTTCATGGTGCTGCGGAGCATTCAGGTGGTCAATTTGAAAGCACCCCAAGACCCTCGGATTCGCGGGCCGTTGGGCCTTGACACGCCTGCGGGCGTGGTTGGGGACACGCCCGACGAGCGGGACGAGGATCGCCTCACGAGCAGAGTCTGCCTCACCGATCCTCAGCACCGGAAATGATTGAAACGCTCACGGATAACGAGGACTCCCATGAGCCATGCGCACCGACGAACACAGACAGGCCATATATCCAATGATTCACACATCCGCAACTGGAGGATCTCAAACACCCTAGAAGTGAGTATATTCACATTTTGTGTCAACGTTCGGCACGGGGCGGGCTTTCCGAAGATCTGACGTCAGATCGGATCGCGTCTCGGATCACAGTGACGGACCATGCAGTACAAGCCCCCGCCGTCGACTACGGGAGCAAGGGAGCGTTTGGCGGTCTCACCGCCCCGCATCATGGCCGCAGGACAGCGGGAAGCGGCCGCTCCTCGTCTCCCACCTGGACGGACCCCAGAACGGACACCGCCTTCCATTTCAACAATTTTGTTGAGAAGCGAATCAACCGAAGCCCCCCAAAGAACGCAGTTGTCCCAAACTACAAGAATGGTAGGATAAATCGCGCATTGACACCCCTCTTAGATAGGAGTTCCCCGATGAAAACCGTCGCCCGCATCTCCCTTGTCGCCCTCCTTCTGGCGGGCTTCGCCGCGCCGGCCAGTGCCGCACCGACCACCGCCCCCGCGAAGCAGGACAACTCACCGACATTCATGGGCAGGGCATACAACGACTGGTGCCTCCTCTTCCCGCCCGCTCCGGCATGCAGCCGCTCAAAGTTCTGGTCATAAAATCACTGGCTCTTGAGGTGTTTACTCCTGCAACATAACCCTGCAGGAGTAAACACCCTTGAGTTCATTCAAGGCAATCCCACCACTACCAACCATTACAGAACCAAAAACCGATAGTTAATTTATTCCCAGAATGCAGAGAACAAGTTTACTCTCCTTTTTTTGGGTGCGGTACAACAGATTTATGCCGCACTTGCGGAGAGTTACGTTGCTACTCACCGCCTCACTCATCACACTCCTCGACCTTCAAACTCTCCTCACGTCACCCGACCGAGTTTCAGTAACCTACGAAGTACTGCAGATCTTCACATTCATAATTTATATCTACATCAAAAAACTCCCTGTCGGCATGGCAGGATTTACAACAGTACTTGTACTGTCTTTCATAACGCCAAACATACACCCCTCATGGGGATGGATCCTCGCCTACGCCATCATAGTCGACCTCATTGCAACAGACAGGATTCGCTTAGCAATCCTTGAATTCTCGATTCTATTTTTGGCGCAAATTAGCGGCGAATACGCATTAACTAATATTCTGGCCCCAACCATCTTATGGGGCCTTATGTGCTCAAGTATTGGAATTATTCTGCGACGAGCCAAGGAACGCTTGGAGCAGATACAACAGGAGGCGGAGCGTTCCAAGGAGATCGCTGCCGAGCTCATTCAACAGCTGCGCCGCGACATTGCCGACAGTCTCCACGACGACCTGGCCGCCGACCTCACCCGTATGCTCATTATCTCCCGCTCCATCAAGATTCCGAACGGTGACGACCGCGACCGCATTCTCGATCTGCAGGACCGTACCCAGCAGGCCCTGTCCCATTTGCGCCTGCTCATCCACAACCTCGCCGTCTCCCAGGGGCTGCCCAAGGAAGAGCCCACCCTTCAGGAGATCATCGATTCCAGCGCCGCCACGCTGTCCCAGCGCGAGATCGTCCTGGATGCGGACCTCGACGGCATCGAGAAGATCCCATCATTGCACCGCTCCGAACCCGGCCGGCTCCTGGTGGCCTTCATTCGCGAGAACACTCTCAATGCCCTCAAATATAACTCCCCGCACGACCTCGTCTCCCTCTTCGTGGAACACGAGCAGGACACTCTCTTTATCAGCTGCAGTTCGCCCTGGCGCGCGCAGGAGGTCCCCGAGGAGATGCGCGGAGGGTACGGTTTACTGGCGCTCCAGGATCGGTTCGAGAGCGCCGGGGGTTCACTGAGCTCCAACCGGATCGGAACCTCCTGGACCGTTCTCGCCAGTCTCCCCTGGAACGAGATCGCCATACCGACCACTAATGCGAGATCCCTCATGTCACCGCCGGAAGGAGCCGCTTATGCCTAGCCACACCTTGCGTTCCCTGCGAGTCCTCATCGTCGATGACGATCCCGTCATCCGTACCACTTTTGCCGAGCAACTCGATGCGCAACGGGCCATCACCGTCGTGGCCGCAGCCTCCGGAGGAAGACAGGCCATCAGCCTGCTCATGACCGGGCAGCAGCCGATCGACGTCGTCCTGCTGGACAGCGACATGCCGGATATGGATGGGGCCCAGACCGCGAAAGCGATCTACCAGCGCTTTCCCAAAATGCCCATTGTCATGTTCACCGTTTTCAGCCGCGACGAAATGCTCGCCGATGCTCTAGCAGAAGGCGTCAACGGATTCATCACCAAGGATGAGAGCACGGAGAACGTCGCCGCTGCACTTCTCCGTGCCAGCCGAGGCGAACCGGTCATGTCTTCGCGCCCCACGGAGATGCTCGTCAACGCCTACCAGTCCGAGCAGCGCCGTCGAACCGCCGAGGCCCGCACCCAGCAGTTGGTCGCCGAGCTCCCGCCTCGGCTTCAGGAGGTCTACGCCTGCCTCCTCGAGGGCCTGACCAACCGCCGCATCGCCAGGAGGCTCGATATCTCCGAGAACACCGTGCGCATCTACGTCTCCGAGGTCCTCCACCGCCTCGGTCACACCTCGCGCACCGAGCTCATCGCCGCCGCCCTGGGAAACTGAGCGAGTTCGACCGGCCCTACGCTGGGGCCATGAACGCCAGCCCTGCCCCATTCCGCCCGCTGCCGCACCGCGTCTCGGAGATCTTCGATCCCTCCCATTGGCGCGAGGTGCCCGGCTTCCTCCACGCCAAGGCCGGTGGCCCACTGTCGCAGGAGGCCCTCACGGACGTCACCTACCACCGGGGATGCGTGCGGGACGGGGACGGCACCTGGCTGCGGGATCTGCCGGTGGTCCGGGTAGCTTTCAACCGCCCCGAGGTGCGCAACGCCTTCCGCCCCCACACCGTCGACGAGCTCTACCGGGTCCTGGATCATGCGCGCATGAGTGGCGACGTCGGCGCCGTCATCCTCACCGGTAACGGTCCCTCCCCGCGCGACGGCGGTTGGGCCTTCTCTTCCGGGGGCGACCAGCGCATCCGCGGCCGGGACGGCTACCGCTACGAGCGCGACCAGGCGTCCGCTGCTCCCGAGACGACAACTGCGGCCACCGGCGATGCGGACGATGGCGCCTACAGCCACGAGGCTGACGTCGCCGCCACCCAGGCCCGCCTCGACACCGCAAGGGCCGGCCGCCTCCACATCCTGGAGGTCCAACGCCTCATCCGCACCATGCCCAAGGCCGTCATCGCCGCTGTGCCGGGCTGGGCGGCCGGCGGCGGGCACAGCCTCAACGTCGTATGCGACCTGTCCCTGGCATCCATCGAGCACGCGCGTTTCAAACAGACCGACGCGGATGTCGGCAGCTTCGACGCCGGCTACGGCTCCGCGCTCCTGGCCCGCCAAGTCGGGGACAAGCGCGCTCGCGAGATCTTCTTCCTGGCCCGCACCTACGACGCCGTCACCGCCGAACGCTGGGGGGTCATCAACGAAGCAGTCCCCCACGCCGAGCTCGAGGAGCGGGCCCTGGAGTACGCGGCCACCGTGGCAGGAAAGTCCCCGCAGGCCATCCGCATGCTCAAACTCGCCTTCAACCTGGCCGACGACGGCCTGGCCGGCCAGCAGGTCTTCGCCGGCGAGGCCACGCGCCTGGCCTACATGACCGACGAGGCCGTCGAAGGGCGCGACGCATTCCTCCAGCGCCGCACGCCCGACTGGTCTCCCTTCCCGTACTACTTCTGACCCTGAGCCGCCGTCGATACCGCATCTCAAGGCTTACGGTCGATATATCGACGACATTCCGATTCATAGCGAGTACCGGAATGGGGAGAATATTCTGAAAGGGAATTCACGCTCTCAGAATTCTCCGCAGATTCCTGCCGGAGACGGTAAAAGAAGTACTCATCATCTTCTGCTCATCGCGACGGCTACCGCTCTCTCCAGCCGGACCTCAGGAAACCGCGGAACGCCGGGAAATCACCCCAGGCGCACTGACGTCCATCAGTATCGAGGCCGAGATTCTCAGAGTGATTTCACTGTTAACTGCATCACGATTTGGGTGCTCGTTTCACCATGCCGCTCCTCGGCCCGCCGCTAGGCGGAGTCCCCGGCAGAACTGGCCGAGGGCCCGGGGGACGGTGAACCGGTCGCGGTGCCGGCCCGGTCGGAGTCCTCGCTCACCCGCAAGGTAACCAGAGGCGGCGTCGTCGGCTGGGCCGATCCGCCGGCCGGCTCCATGGTGATGACGATCTGCTGGCCGGGCTTGGGCATGATGTCGAGGAAGGAGAAACCGGCACCGTCGCGGGGGTCGTAGACGCCCAGCGAGGTGGTCGCCTCCCCCTCTTTGAGCCAGACCTGGAGACTGCGCTCACCGGCCGACTCCTTCATGGCAGCCGGTAGGGTCAACGCGGTCATGCTCATGTCCCGAGACCAGGTGAGGGTCGCGACGTGGCCGTCCGGCATCGTGTCGGTCACCCGCTGGACGTCCTGGGCCTGATTGAGGTGGGCGTAGTGCTGGGTGGGGGCCATGGAGTCCATCGCCTCGTCGACCGCGCCCCGTGCGCTCCAGCGCCCCACGCCGACCCCGACGCCGAGCAGGACCACGGCCGCGGCCGCCCGTATCAGGCCGGTGCGCCAAGAGGAGCGGCGCCTGCGACGCGCATCGAGAGAGACAACGGATGAGTTCGCCGAGCCGGCTCCATGTCCATCGGTTCCATGCTCAGCGACAGGCTCCGCGGAAGAGTTCACCGCGGAGTCGCCGTCGGCGTCACCGCCGGCCTCATTGGCGCCCTCATCAGCAGTGCCGGCGGCCTCGTCGACCTGATCCGTCTGCGGTTCGCGCGCGATGGCCTCCAACAGGGAGGAGCGGATCTCGGCGGGCGGGGCCACGGGCCTGAGCGAGGCCCCGAGCAGGGCGCCTGTCTCCGAGTCGAGCTCATCGTCGAAGACCTCGATGTCGTCGATGGCCCTGACGCCATCGAGCTCCTCGGCGCCCGGCGCATCGGCGCCGCCGTTGATGGCGTCCTCGTGAGTCTTGTCGTGGTCGCTCATGACTGCACCCCCAGCTCTCGTCGTAACCGTGCCATTCCGTCCCTGATGCGGGTTTTGACCGTTCCCAACGGCGTATCCGTGCGGCGGGCGATCTCGCGGTGGGTCAGGCCGGTGAAGTAGGCCAGCTCGATAGTGGAGCGGTAGGGCTCCCCCACTGCCTCGAGCGCCCGGTGCACCTGCTCGCCCACGAGTCTGTCCTCGACCTGCTGGATTGTCAGGTCGACGTCGGGCATGTAGTCATGCCACCGGCTCTCCCGGTCCCGGGAGGACTGGGAGGAACGGACCCGGTCGATGGCCCGGCGCCTGGCCATGGTCACCAGCCAGGCACGGGCGCTGCCCCGGGTCGGGGAGAAGGAGCCGGCCGTGCGCCACACCTCGAGGAAGACTTCCTGGAGGACCTCCTCGCTCTGGGCGCGGTCGACGACGATCTGCAGGATCAGCGCGAAAAGGCGAGAGGACCAGGCGTCGTAGAGGCGGGCGAAGGCGTCGCCGTCGCCGTCGGCCACCTGTGCGATCCACTCCCCCTCGGAGCTGCTGGAACTGCTGCTTGTCACAGGGGAATGGTAGGTGAGCCCGCGGGCGGGGACGGTGCGCGTCCCGGTCCGCGGTTCCAGCGTCACCAGGCTCATCGCATCATCTCCTCGGTCGTCCCTGCCGTCACTGTCGGGTCACCCGAAGGTGAAGGAGTACAGCTGCAGCCCGGGCGATGCCTCCAGCTCGAGCTCGCCTGATCCCGCCTCGTCGGTGTGGACCAGTTCCATCCCGTTGGGAACGCCGGAGACGTGGGTGGTGCGGGTTTGTCCGTTGACCGTCCAGGTCAGGTCTCCCTCCCCGGAGACGACGAGGTTGACCTGCTTGCCGCGGTAGGACAGGCGCAGGCGGCCCTTGCCCTCAACCGGGGCGATGGACTGCGGCTCAACCTTCCATGTGCCGTCCAGGGCGAAGGTGTCGGCCTGAAGATGGGAGGGGAAGGAGAAGGAGTGCTGTCCCTTGTGCAGGGCGCCCTGTGCGAAGCCGGAGGCCCGGTCCGACCCAAGGTAGGTCTCGGGGGTGCGGGGGCTGTTCGTGCCCGCGTCGTCGTTAGCCTCGGAGAAGACGGGTGCGGGTAGGGACGCCTTCGGATCGGCCTGCTTGAGCAGTTCGCGGATGTGCTTCTCCGTGGTGGCCTCCCCGCCTTCGCCGACGTGGGTCTGACGGACGTTGCCCTTGGCGTCGGCCAGGTAGTGGGCGGGCCAGTAGTGGTTGTCGAAGTTGGTCCAGGTGGTCAGGTTGGAGTCGATGGCCACCGGGTAGGTGATGCCCAGGCGCTCGACGCCGCCGCGCACATTGTCGACCTCCTTCTCGAAGGCGTACTCAGGGGAGTGGACGCCGATCACCTGCAGGCCGTACTTGGCGTAGGTCTGGTGCAGCTTCTCGATGCCGGGTACGGAGCGCTGGCAGTTAATGCAGGAGTAGGCGAAGAAGTCGACCAGGGTGACCTTGCCGGCACGGTCCTTCTGGGTCAGGGGCTGGTCGCCGGGCGTGTTGAGCCAGGCCACCGCACCCTCGATGGCGGGTAGCGGCCCGCAGTCGCCGAGCTTGGCTGCTCCGGGCCTGCAGGGTCCCGAGGAGGAATCACCGTGCAAAAGGGAATCAGTGCGGGCCTGGAGGGAGGCCGTGTAGTCGGGCAGGCGGCGCTGGAGAGCAGCCGGGGCGTCCAGGACCAGTGCCACGGACAGGCCGAGCATGACGACGCCAGCGGTAACGCGGATGGCGCGCTGGCGGGTGCGGAAGGCCCGGATCCGCTCCGTGATGCCGCGCCCGGCCAGGGCGAAGGCCAGTAGCGGGATCGCCGTGCCGATGGCGAAGGACAGGGCCAGTGCGACGGTGTCGACGCCGATCCTCCCCGTGGCACCCGCCACGGCGACGGCCGCCAGAACTGGGCCGGCGCAGGGCACGTAGGCGGCCCCCAGCACCAGGCCGAGGAGGAACCCGTTCGAGGGGTTCTTCGAACCGCCGAAGCGCTGGAAGCGCGCGAAGGGGCGCTCCAGGATCTCCATGATCCTCGGCAGCATCATGCCCAGACCGATGAGGGCGAGCATGACGATGCCGATCCACCGGATGAGGTCCTGCGGCAGGTGGAGAAGGCTCAGCAGGGTCGACCCCAGAAGCGTGAACGCCGTGAAACTAACCACAAGGCCGGTCACCACGAGGTAGGGATGAAAACGGGAGACGGGGCCGCCGCCGGACTCCTCTCCGTCCCCACGTGCGCCCTGCGCTCCCGCGGAGAGGAGGATGACGGGGAGCACGGGCAGAACGCACGGCGAGATGCCCGTGATAAGCCCTCCGAGCAGTCCGATGACCACCAGACTAGAGATGGTTGTCACGATGATTCACCCTTTCGGTCCGTTTGTTGTTGCTAGTCTCGAAAGTGGTTCGGAGCCATCGGCAACGGGGATTGTCGAACAACCACATAGCCGTCTATGACGATCGTCACTTACGACGGGCGCCGTCGGACTCCCACGTGAAACGTCTGCAAACAGCACGGACGACGGCGACTCCGGATCCGCAAGAGCGGGTCGCCTTTCAGTGACTCACAGTGATTCACGCCGACCCGCACTGACACCGCACCAGCAACCGCATAAGGAGAACTCATGCGATCCACCGCTACTCGTGCCAAGGCCTTCGCCGCCTCACTCCTCATCGTCACCGCCGGACTCGGTCTGGCCGCCTGCTCCGGCTCCGGCTCGAGCAATTCGACCACTCCCGCCACCGACCAGACCGCCGGCAAGAGCAGCGACGGCGGCGTCGCGACCCCCAGCGCCGACAGCAAAATGTCCGGCGGTGCCGACAACAAGGGCGGCGTCGAAGGTTCCGCGAAGCCCGAGGGCGGCGACCAGCAGGGCGGCTCCGAGGGCGGCGACCAGCAAGGCGGCTCCGAGGGCGGCGACCACCAGGGCGGCTCCGACAGCACCGCCACCAGCCAGCAGGGCGGCTCCGTTCAGGGCGACAACCACCAGGGCAACGGGGGTGGCGGCCAGCAGGGCGGCTCCGCGAAGCCCGACAGCGGCGGCGAGCAGGGCGGCGGCAACTGAGCCGGTAGACCTGCACCATCCATTTGACGGGGACCCCGTCACAGCGACAGCTGTGGCGGGGTCCTCCTCATGTTCTACCCCCTCAACCCCCTCTCCAGCGCACGTGGGACACGACCAGCCGTAGATCACGACAGCGTTGCGATCGGACCACTTCTCATGCCAGGCTTCCGGAGGCCGGGTCGGTGGACAACGGACGACCAAGACACCGTTCGAACTGCAAGCCGTTCACCGACCCGGTCACTGCACTACCCGTTTCCCCGGCCCCGGAGGCGCCCATGATGTCCACCCTGCTGGAGAAGACCGACCCCACGCGGCGACGGATCGGAACCGCAATCGTCGTCGGCATCATCGGAGGGCTCTTCTCCGCCATCGTTAAGTTCGGATGGGAGGTCCCTTTCCCGCCCCGCACCCCGGAGCGCAACGCCACGAACCCGCCTCAGAGGCTCCTGGAGCAGTTGGGGATGACCTCGGAGCAGTCCCACACCGGCGTCACCTTCAACGGCAACGAGGGCCTGCCGATCTACTCCTTCATCATCCACTTCAGCTTCGCGATCGTCTTCGCCCTCTTCTACTGCGTCATGGCGGAGTACTACAAGTCGATCACGCTGTGGCAGGGGGCCGCCTTCGGTCTGCTCGTGTGGGTGGGGGCGCACCTGGTGCTCATGCCGCTGACGGGCACGGTTCCCTCGCCCTTCCCGTGGGTCGCCGGCGGGCAGACCTGGGCGGAGCACTTCTCCGAGGCGCTGGGGCACGTCATCTGGCTGTGGTCCATCGAGCTGGTGCGCCGTGACCTGCGCAACCGCATTACCCACCAGCCCGATCCGTGGATTCCACTCGATGCCGAACCGGCCCGCTGAGCCGCAGCGGCTTCCCGCGACCCCCATAGTGTGGGCTGCACCGTTATTTCGGTGCAGCCCACGTCATTTGGCAACGTCGTTAAGCGACTCCAGGACGGGTGTCGCCTTGCCGTAGATATCCCTTGTACTCCGCCCAGTCCACAATCTGGCGCCAAGCCAGTGCCACGCGCCTTGCGCCTGCGAGCCCAGACACGCCAACACCTCGCAAACCTGGAATCTGAGACCCCCTAGCAGTCATGATCGGAGGGTAGTAGGTATTCAAGAATTCTTCCTCCTCACCTTCCTCCGGCTCCCATGACCTCCAGTCAGAAGACACGCACAGAGTTGCTGTGACTGCACCATTCGATGCAGTACGCTTCAAAAAGCTACCCCACCTGAAATCAACCCAAGAGACGTCTCGAGACCACCACCAGAAAACTATAAACCTGTGCAAGTGCAGCCCTTCAGAATCCACTACCGAATAACTGAAGAGTAGGAAGAAAGACATGAAGAAGATAAGAAGGATAACCGCCACAAGCAGGACATGAAACCATCCATCAGATGTCGACAGATCAAATAAGGGCACTCCTTCCTCCAACATACTAGAAAAGGAGGTGTACCCCACTCCACCAAACATCAAGATGAGAAACAATGCACTCCCCATCATTCCCGGAGAACGCAGAATCGTCAGAACCAGACGATCCCGAGAGCACCAACTATGAGGAATGCGCGTCTGTGGCTCATCACTTTGCACACCATCAAGAGACATCATGACCCCCTTCCGGTCGCGGACGCCGATCATCAATCATATTCACGTGGTCCAGATCACAATATTTTAGCGTGTGTTTTGATCCGACACGCCGGTCTCATACGGGATCGCGACAGGTTGGCGGAGTCGGAGAAGACCTCACAGAGTGATGATGACGGTGGCGGCTGCGAAGGCGATGCCGTAAGCCAGCTCCAGAAGTCCTGCGTCACGCAGGGAGCCGATGAGGTCGCGGCCCCTGGCACCAGCGCGAACAGGGGCGGTGGCTCGACGGACCAGCGGCAGGAGCAAGAGCGGAACACCCACTGAGATCAGCAGGCTCAGCAACGGGCTGACCCGTCCCCCGCCGTCGGCGGGACTGGCCGATCCGGCATCACGCGCCCATAGGAGCCCGACCGCCCCCAGCAGGAGAGGCAGGTAGAGCATGGCAAAGAAGGCGCGCCGCACCCCCTGCTCCCCCAGGCGGACGGCCAGGGTCATCTTGCCGTGGTGGGGGTCAGTGTCGATGTCGCGCAGGTTGTTGACCATGAGCAGGGAGCAGGCGAGCAGGCCGATCCCGCAGGCCGAGGGCCACAGCCAGCTCGGAACCGTGCCGGCCTGGACGTAGGTGGTTCCCACGGTAGCGACCAGGCCGAAGAAGACGAACACGAACACTTCCCCCAGGCCGGCGTAGCCGTAGGGGCGGGGGCCTCCGGTGTAGAACCAGGCGGCCGCGATCGCCGCAGCGCCGATGATCAGCAGCCACCAGTGTCCGCTCAGGACCACCAGGGCCAGGCCCAGGAGGGCTCCCAGTCCGAAGCAGCCGAAGGCGGCGAGCTTGACCGTGCCGGGGGCGACCTGCCCGGAGGCGGTCAGGCGGGGCGGCCCGGAGCGCTCGTCGTCGGTGCCGCGCACGCCGTCGGAGTAGTCATTGGCCAGGTTGCAGCCGACTTGCAGCGCCAGGGCCACGCCCGCGGCCAGGAGGACACGCACCACTGAGAGGTTCCCCATCGCGGCGGCGGCCCCGGCGCCCAGGATGACGGGGGCAACGGCGGCAGGCAGGGTACGCAGGCGCACTACCTCCGCCCAGCTGGTGGCGCGAGGTCCGCCGTCCTGTGCGCTCTCGACGCTCTCGCCGCTCACGACTCTCTCCAATCCTCTAGGGTAGGCGGCAGCGACCCTACCAGCGCCACCACCGGTGCCGGCACTCTCACCAGCACTGTCGTCATCAGGAAGCCCCCGTGACAGCCGCAGCCTCCCGCCCCCACGACCCCTCGGGCGATCCCGCACCCGGCCGCCCGGCGGATGCCCCCTCGATGCGCGAGCGCGCCCTGGGGGCGCTGACCGGTCTGGCCCTCGGCGACGCGCTGGGCATGCCCACCCAGTCCATGAGCCCGGAGCAGATCCGCCAGCACTACGGCACCATCACCGGCCTGCGCAGCGCTGTGGCCGAGCAGCCCATCGCCCCCTCGATGCCGGCAGGCAGCGTCACGGATGACACCGAGCAGGCCCTCATCCTGGCCGGCCTCGTCATCGACGGCGGCGGTCACATCAGCCCCCACCGGTTCGCCGATGCCCTCCTGACCTGGGAGGACGACATGCGCGCCCGCGGCTCCCTGGACCTGCTGGGTCCCTCCACCAAGCTCGCCCTGGAGCGGGTGCGCGCCGGTGCTGACCCGCGCCGCACCGGTCGGGAGGGCACCACCAACGGCGCCTCCATGCGAGTAGCCCCGGTGGGCATCGCCTTCTCCCTGAGTACCGCGGACGACGCTCTGGCCCGGGCCGTTCACGACTCCTGCCTGGTCACCCATGACACCCGCCAGGGCTTCGAGGCCGCCGGGCTCATCGCCGCCGCGGTCAGCGCGGCCATCGACGGAGCCGACGCCGAGGCCGCCCTGGAGGCGGCGCTGGACTTCGTGGCCGCCCATCCTGGGAGGGGCCACTGGACGGAGAAGGCCTCCGTGGCGGCCCGCGCCCGCCTGGCCCTGCAGACGAGCAGGAACCTGCATGATGACGCCCTGGCCAACTATTTGCGCGAGTATGTCGGAACCTCGGTGGAGTCGGCGGAATCGGTCCCCTGTGCCCTGGTCGTGGTGCGCGAGTTCGCGCAGCGCCCCCTGACCGGCCTGTGCTTCGTCGCCGAGCTTGGGGGCGACACCGACACCATCGCCGCGATGGCCGGGGCGATCCTGGGAGCGAGCGCACCTCGTCTTCTTCCCGCCGAGCCGGTCGGCCAGGTGCTGGAACGCTCCGGCCTAGAACTCGGCCCGCTCTGCGAGGCCCTGCTCGCTATCCGCTCCGGGGGCGGCGGGAGGTCCCAGGAGGTCATCTCAGACGGGAGGCGGTCATGACCGGGCGGGTCATTCACACCGGTCAGGTCGTCATTGACCTGGTCCTACGGGTCGAGGCGTTTCCCGAGCCAGGCGCCGATGTGTTCGCCGACGAGGCCGCCATGGCCGTCGGCGGTGGCTTCAACGTGCTGGCGGCTGCCCGCGGGCTCGGCGTCGAGACCCTGTATGCCGGGCCGCTGGGCGAGGGACCCTTCGCCGAGGCGGCTCGGCAGGCCCTGGAGGCGATCGGGGTGGACCACGTCGGGCCGCTCGTACCGGGCGACCAGGGCTACTGCGTGGCCATGACCGATGCGCGAGCCGAGCGCACCTTCGTCTCCACGCGCGGCGCCGAGACCCGGGGACCACTCGACGCTTTCGACCACCTCGAGGTGCGCGGCGACGACGTCGTCTACATCTCCGGCTACTCCCTGGCCGATGAGGCCTCCAGGGTCGCGCTGGAGCGGCTGGTGGGACGGCTGGCACAGGACCGGGTGGGTTGCCGGGCGCTGTTCGACGTTTCCCCCATGGTCGGCTCAGTTCCGCTGCCCGCGCTGGAGCGCATCGGCGAGCTGGAGCCCATCTGGTCGCTCAACGAGCGGGAGTCGGGTCTGCTCGCCGCCCGTCTGGGGTCGGCGGTGGAGGCCGGCGACCACGCCAGCACCTGCGAGGCGCTGTCGGGCCTGCTCGGGACGGTGCTGGTACGGGCCGGGGAGCGGGGCTCCTGGTTCGCCGACGGCGGTTCGGCGACCCGAACCCCGAGCATCCCGGTGACGCCCGTGGACACGAACGGCGCTGGGGACGCGCACTCGGGGGTCCTGGCC
>ERZ773049.875-NODE-875-length-17896-cov-32.632700_pt1 | contig 17896 bp, 17 predicted proteins | sample MGYA00580633_ERZ773049 | MGnify/ENA primary metagenome ERZ773049 (study PRJEB29015, sample SAMEA2737991) | human oral metagenome | biome: human oral; feature: human-associated habitat; material: dental | place: China | collected 2066 ... | reverse complement strand
TGCCATGCTCTTAGGTACTGTTGCTCATGGTGCTGTACCTACGCCTCCAGACACCATTGGTGAAGCAGTAGTACTCATTGATGCAGATAATAAGGAGATTTTATTCGCCAAGAATCCCGATAAATGGATGCATCCGGCAAGTACTACGAAAATGGTAACCTTATTAACAGCACTTGAGTTAAACGGAACACAATTAGATGAGTTAGCAACGATTAGTCCCTATGCGACGAGCATGGAAGAATCTAATCTTGGCGTACAAGTAGGTGACCAAATCACCTTGGAAGGTGTTCTTGAAGGTATGATGGTAGCATCTGGTAATGATGCGGCCGTAGTGGTGGCAGAGAACGTAAGTGGGTCTGTAGAAAATTTTGCGAAGGATATGAATCGCATAGCTGCTAAGGCGGGGGCCAAAAACAGCGTATTCCTCAATCCTCATGGATTGACCCAAATGGGTCATCATTCGACGGCACGAGATTTGGCTTTGATTGCAGCTTATGGTATGAAATATCAAATGTTCCGCGACAAGGTGGCTAATGATTACTATAAGGTGCCATATCAAAACCGTGTGCCTGAAACGATTCGCACTACAAACCATTTTATCCGCAATAAATATCCTGGTGCTAATGGTTTAAAGACCGGTTTTACAAATGCGGCTGGTGAGTGTTTAATCGCATCGGCTACGCGAAATGGGCACACTATGATTGTGGTGATGCTCAATGATGACAATCGTTGGAATGAGGCTGTTCAGTTCCTAGACTATGGTTTTAAATTACGCGGCGTCATTTAATAACATAACTATTTGGTTATACAAACTATAAAAGGTCCTACCTTCTGGTGGGACCTTCATTGTAAGGGGGATATGTATGAGTTCATTTTTTGCTTTTTTAAAACGGATGCGCTTTATTAACCGTTGGAGCCTAATGCGCAATACGGAAACTGAAAATATTCAAGAGCATAGCTTTGAGGTGGCTATGGTAGCTCATAATTTAGCGGCTCTTAAAAATGAATATTTTGGCGGAAATTTAGATATTAACAAGGTAGCCGTCGTTGCCATGTACCATGAGGTAAGTGAAATTTTTACAGGGGACATGCCGACGCCTATTAAATACTTTGATCCTAAGCTTCGTTCCTTGTATGGCGAGGTGGAAACGTTAGCGCAAGAAAAAATGCTATGTACATTGCCGAAACGATTGCAATCCGTTTATAAACCGTATATTGTAGATGCGGAAACATTGCCTGAATGGCCGATTGTGAAAGCTGCCGATACCTTGTCCGCTTATATGAAATGCGTTAATGAGTTACATGCGGGCAATGATGAATTTAAGGAGGCTCACGATACGATTTTGGCTAAATTGAAAGCTCTTAATATGCCAGAGGTGGACATGTTTATAGAAGAATATGTACCGGCATTGAGTGAGTCCTTGGATAAACTTAATTACTATAAAATATAGTAGGGGGTATTAAGATTTGGTGATATATTCCTGATTGCGTATCAATATTGTTTTGCCGCGCCATGAGAAGGCTCGATGGCCATATTTGGCTTTGAATTCCTTATTTGTCATGGACTCTAATTCATCGACATCCACATAAGGTTCGATGGATTGAAATTCAATAATGGGTGTTGTAGGCAAGTTTTTATTATGGGGGCATACCTCTTGGCATACATCACAACCGAATAGCAAGGGTGATTTCCTGATGATGGCTTGTTCGTCATTGGTGAGATCGCCTTTTTTTTGTGTTAAATAGCTTTTACAGGTGGCGTAATTAAATTCATTGCCATCTAGACATTGACCTAAACAGGCTGTAATGCACTGATTACAGCCCATACACGTATCGGTCATAGGCGTATTGGACTCGAATTCTAATGTGGTGAGCACAGTACCGATGACGATATAAGAACCCCAAGTTGGATTGATAAAGCATTTATTTTTTCCATAGAACCCAAGGCCTGCTAAATACGCAATATATCGATCAGCCAAGGGACTTGTATCGCAATGGATAGAGAATGATGCATCTGGGGCAGTCGTTTTTAGTTCATCTACGAGTCGTTGTAAATAGTCCGTCACAACTAGATGGTAATCAGTGGCCCACGTGTAACGGGATAGATTCGTAGGATTTTCATGTGGCACATGATAGGGAAATAGACAGACGATGGCGCTGCGTGGCATAAACTCAGATGTACCAATCAATCGTTCCTCTAGGTCAGCGGCTGTAAAGGGACATGGATTGGATTCCCGTAAGATTTCGCGCGCTTCTCGAGGAAGTGGCCACGATGTGGTACCTACTACCGGTATATGTAATTGTTTGCAAACTTCTTGTAATTTTATATTGTTTGTCATAGATTTACGGAGTAATAGTTGTTACAATTATATATATAAGCAAAAATAAAAGGTTTTATGGCAACTTTGCTAATAGTAAATGGCTTAAGATAATGATTGTTTTTAGTATACCATTGTGAGGATAGATTATGTTAGCCTTTTTGAAAGTATTACAACCGAAGACGGTGGAAGAGGCCTATGAAATGGCCGTAAAAAATAAGATGGCACCTATGCTTGCGGGAGGGTGTTGGCTACGATTGGGACGTCGCACATGGCCTGCAGTAATCGATATGGCCGGATTAGATTTACGATATGTTCGTGAAGAAGATAACGAATTTGTTATTGGTGCTATGGCAACACAAGGTGATGTAGAACAGTTTGAACCATTACAACAATTTTGTGGTGGCGCCGTAGTGCGTGGCGTTAAGGAAATTTTAGGAGTTCAATTTAGAAATATGGCTACTATGGGTGGTTCTGTGGCTAGTAAGTTTGGTTTCTCTGATATTATTCCCGCCTTGTTAGCTGTTCATGCAGACATCGTAACCTATAAAGGTGGTCGTATGTCTATGAAGGATTATATGAATTATCGGGAACGTGATATTTTAGTTGAAATTCGCATCCCTAAATGCGAAGTGCCTGTTGCGATTGAGGCATTGCGCATTTCTCGTGGCGATTTTCCGTATTTGACGGGCTCTATTCGCCGTGATGGTACAGCCTATGAAGTTTATATTGGGACTCGTCCAGGTGCGCCACAATTAGCTGAGAAAGCCAGTGCTTTGCTTTCAGAAAAAGGCTTAGATGCATTAGATGAGGCAGCACAGATTGCATCAGAGGAATTAGTGTATCAAAAAAATTCTCATGCATCGAAGGAGTATCGAATTGAGATGGCTAAAGCCATGGTTCGCCGGTTAGTTAAGGAGGTGGCACAATAATGGAATTAGTATTGAAGATTAATAATAAGAACGTAACCGTTAATGTGCCAGCAGACGAAATGTTATTAACTACGTTGCGTAACTTAGGTTATTATAGCGTACGCTGTGGCTGCGATACGACAAACTGTGGTTTATGCACTGTTTGGGTAGATGATGAAATCACACTATCCTGTGCATATCCTACATTCCGTGCGCCAGGCCATTCCATCACAACCCTCGAAGGTCTTGAAGAGGATGCCTCATTATTAGCAGATTGTCTTGCTTCTGAAGGGGCTGACCAATGTGGTTTCTGTACTACCGGTATGATGATGAGCGCTATCGCATTGAAGCGTAGAAATCCTAATGCTAGTGATGATGAAATCCGAGAATACTTGATTGGCAATCTCTGCCGCTGTACCGGCTATGAGTCGCAGCTCCGCGGTGTTCGTAAGTATCTACAAGGAGGTTTATAATGAAGCACATTGGTAAGTCTTATGATAAAGTCGATGCCAAGGGCATACTTAGCGGTAAACCTTCTTATACAGGGGATTTTGTGCCAAAAGATGCACTTATTATTAAGGTGTTGCGTAGTCCCCATGCACAGGCGCGAATTAAATCTATCGATACATCTAAAGCGAAATTAATCCCTGGTGTAGAGGCTATTTTTACCTATGAAGATGTACCGAATACGCGGTTTACTTTAGCAGGTCAAACCTATCCAGAGCCATCTGCCTATGATGCGTTGATTCTTGATCCTGTAGTCCGCTATGTAGGTGATGAAGTGGCCCTCATCGTGGCTAAAGATGAAGCTACCGCATTGAAGGCGATGCCTCTTATTAAGGTTGAATACGATGTGCAAAAACCGGTACTTGATTTACGCACGGCTATGGACCATGAAACAGTAGTTCATCCAGAAGACGATATTCTCAATCACATTCCAGTAGGACAAGATTATAAACGCAATATTTGTGTATCCTACCATAAGCGCGTTGGCGATATTGAAGGGGAACTCGCTAAATGCGATTACGTAGTAGAAGGTACGTATTTTGACCAAGCTACGCGTCAATCTGCAATGGAACCATTCCAAAGCTTTGGCTATATCGATCATTTAGGGCGTATTGTTATCGTCAGCTCCACGCAAATCGTGTTTCATGTGCGCCGTCATATTGCACGGGCATTAGGAATTCCTGCATCTAAGATTCGCGTTATTAAACCTCGTATCGGTGGTGGTTTTGGATCGAAGCAAACAGCTTGTACTGAATTGATGACAGCATTTGTAACATGGAAATTACAAAAGCCATGTTATTTACTATACGATAGAACAGAAGCGCAAACTTGCTCAACTACACGTCATGCCCGTGAATGGTATATCCGCATAGGGGCTACCAAGGATGGTATTATCCAAGTTATCGATATGGACTCCATTACCGATGCAGGTGCTCATGCAACACACTGCTTTACTACGACTACAGCGGGGGAACATAAGTCCGTGCCATTGTATAACAAGGCAAAAGCAGTACACTATGGCACAGAAGGGGTTTACATGAACCATACGCCGGGCGGAGCCTTCCGTGGTTATGGCGCTACAGAGGCTTTGTGGCCTTTAGAATGTGCAGTAAACCGTTTGGCGGACGAAATGGGAATCGACCCAGCGGAACTTCGTCAAAAGAATTTGATTGCTGCTGGTGAACGTAGCTTAGTGTATGATCCTGATGAAATCATGGATTCTGGCCTATTCCAAGAAACTGTAAATAAGGTTAAGGAAATGGCCCGTTGGGATGAACGTCCTCATAGCTGGGATATTGATGAGCGTTATCGCGGCGGTTTAGGTATGGCTCTTGCTTTGCAAGGGTCCGGTGTTGCTAATATCGATGTAGCATCCGTAGAAATTCGCCTTGGCGATGATGGTAATTACACATTATATACAGGCTCATCTGATATGGGGATGGGAGCTAATACAATTCTTACACAAATGGCTTGTGAAGCTCTTGGTTGTCCGATGGAATCTATGACGGTTGTCGAATCTGATACGGATATTGTACCATTTGACCCAGGTTCATATGCATCGAGTACAACCTATGTAACGGGTACAGCTGCGAAGATGGCGGCTGAAGAATTGCGAGAAAAGATAATCAATAAACTAGCCCAATTTATGGATGTTAAACCAGAAGATATTGATTTTGATGGCTTAGTAGGTACGACTAAGGACGGTACAAAGAAAATGTCCGTTCAAGAATTAGCGCCTAAGCTATTAGTCGGAACTACATCCGAACAACTAACGGGTTTTGCAACGTGGGGGAGTCACACCTCTCCACCACCATTTATGGCGTCTATTGCTGAAGTTAAGGTAGATAAACAAACGGGGCAAATTATACCTTTACACATGTATAACTGTGTAGACTGTGGTACCGTTGTGAATCCTAAATTAGCGCGTGTACAGGTTGAAGGCGGCGCAGTACAAGCCATTGGTATGGCTTTGTATGAAGATGTCAGATACTCTAGTAATGGTCGTTTAGAAACCAATAATTTCATGACCTATAAGATTCCTACACGTCAAGATATTGGTGAATTACATACAGCCTTTGTCGAATCATATGAGGAAAGTGGCGCATATGGTGTTAAATCCATCGGTGAAATTGTTATTAATACAGCTTGTCCCGCAATACAACATGCTGTAAAAAATGCAGTTGGTGCGGATATTCGTACATTACCTATGACACCAGAGAAGGTATTTATGGGAATGGACGAGAAATATAAAGTATAACCATTTCTACATTCCTAAAGGGGGCCTCGTGCTATGACATCACAAACGCAGTACTGGAATCGCCTTATCCAACCAGGCATTGTGGCATTGGTTGGGGCTGGCGGCAAAACAACAGTCTTATCTAAGCTCGTCGAGTATGGTCGGTTGCAAGGACGACCTATCGTAGTGACGACTACGACACATTTGTATGAATCACAAGTGGCTCAATATGAACCTATTTATACGAAGAATATCAACGATGTTGATGAATATTGTACAAAACGTATTCAACAAGGTTATTGTGGCGCCTGGTTTAACGGTATTACACGAACTAAGGTTGATGCCGTAGATTGTGAAAGCATAGATGGCCTTAGTGCGTTACATCCAAACTGGCAAATCGTTGTTGAAGCAGATGGAGCTAAAGAAAAATGGCTTAAGGCTCCGAAACATACGGAACCTGTTATTCCAAGTCAAACAAAGACGACTATAGGGGTAGTGAACCTTCAAATGTTGGGGGCCTCCCTTGATGAAGATCATGTGCATAATTTAGAATTAGTTCAATCCATTGTACATCGCGAAGAAGGGGCCATTGTAACACCTCATATGCTTGCTCAAATCGTGCTTCATAAACAAGGGCTATTCCAATATAGTAAGGGTAAGAAAATCTTGTTCTGCACGGGTTATGACACGGTACAACATCGTATCATTGATGATTTCATAAGTCATGTGGTAGATAGTGATATCACGGACATTGTGTTGGCTGATGGGTATAAGGCTAGCTGTGAAATTCGTCGTATTATTCAATGTCGCTAGGTAACAAAATGGAATATAAGACATGTGAAAGCGCTCCCTTTGGGGGCGCCATTTCACGAGAAACACCCTGCATTGGCATTGTCCTGTTAGCAGCAGGTCAGTCGAGACGAATGGGGAATAATAAACAACTACTTCCATGGCGAGGAAAGACGATTCTTGATGCGGTATGTCATGCATTACAAATTGGATGGAAACGAACTAATCCTTCTTGGAGTTTAGAAACCTATCCTCTGGTTGCCGTTACAGGTGGGAACAATGATATCGATCATATTGCCAGCAGTTATGGACTTTCTATCACTCATAACGAATGTTCTGATTTAGGTCAAGGCACATCCATCGCATTAGGCGTGCAATACTTGGTGAATCGATTTGGTGCGCATACTTTAGATGGAGTTATTTGCTCTGTATCTGATCAGCCGCTATTAGAACCAATGGTTGTTGAACAACTCATTACTAGCTTTCAACAGCATAGGGATGAGACAAATAGAACCATCGTAGTACCTAAATATGGAACAACTCAACGCCCTGGCAATCCAGTTTTGTTTGGTGCTCATTGGTTTGAGGACTTGCAACACATTGAGGGTGACCAAGGTGGACGAACGATCATTCGTGGTGTGGGGCATAATTTTGTAGAATATGTAAGTATTATTCCTGAATGGGGATTTGATATAGATACGCCAGAGGATTATAACGATTTACAACATCGTGAAAGTGAGGGTGTATGAAGCCTTTAATACTTGTGCGTGGAGGCGGCGATATCGCTTCCGGTGCAATTTATAGATTGAGACGTGCAGGGTACCCTGTAGTAGTTAATGAAATTGCTATACCTACTATGATTCGCAGAGAGGTTAGTTATGGCAATGCGGTTCATTGCGGTGAAATGATTCTTGAAAGGTTAGTCGCCCGTCATGTGTGTATCGATGAAATTCAGGATACTTTAGCACAAGGGGTGATTCCTGTTGTTACATCGTCTTATGAAGAGCTATTAGAACAATTGCATCCAGATGTTGTGGTCGATGCCATTTTGGCTAAAAAGAACTTGGGGACTACAAGGCTGGATGCACCCTTTGTTATTGGTGTAGGTCCTGGATTTAGTGCTGGCCGCGATGTGAATGTAGTCATCGAAACTATGCGTGGTCATAATTTGGGACGCTGTATCTATGATGGTGAAGCAGAACCTAATACGGGTATTCCTGGCAATGTGGGTGGCTATACACATGAACGCGTGATTCATTCACCAAAGGCAGGTTTATTTACAGCTAAACGCCATATTGGCGATGAGGTGCAAGCTAATGAAGTGATTGGTTATGTCGATGAAGAACCGGTGCGAGCTAAGATTACCGGTACATTACGGGGCATTTTAAAAACGGGGCTCATCGTTTCTGACCATTTTAAATTAGCTGATGTGGATGCTCGTTGTGAGGAATCGCATTGTTATAGTATTTCTGACAAATCCCTCGCTGTTGGTGGCGGTGTTTTAGAGGCTGTTACAGCATGGGACTATGAAAGGAATAAAGATGGAAAGCATTTATGATATTATGAAAGACCGATTACAGGTGACGGAGTCAACATTTTTGGTGACGATTTTATCGGGGCCTCGCCAAGGGGATAGAACTATCTATAATCAGGATGGGGATATATTATATGGTGACGCTATAGAAGGTTTTACACTAAATAGAGTTAAGCCGAATGCTTTATGTGTATTTGGTAGTACTGAATGCTTTGTCGAACCTGTTGAAAAGGATCCATCTGTACTTGTACTTGGGGCAGGTCATGTGAGTCGGGCAATTACAGACTTATTATTATTTATCGGATGTCGTGCTACGGTCGTCGATGATCGACCTGAATATGTGGTGCCTGAATTCTTTGATGAACGTGTAACAAGAAAATGTTTGCCTTTGAATGATTTTAGAGACAAGTTACCTCTTGATGAGTATAATGGCTTTATTATCGTTACGAGAGCCCATGAATTCGATAATACATGCCTTGAACAATTGAGAGAACAATTGCCCACTTATATGGGCGTTATGGGTAGTCAACAACGTATTCATTATGCATTAGAAAATTTGAAAGCCAAAGGTTGGACACAAGAGGAACTCGATATGATCTATGCTCCTATTGGTCTAGATTTAGGTGCTCAAACACCAGAGGAGATTGCCTTATCTATCGTCAGTGAGTACCTTGCTGTTGTACGAGGTAAACAAGGTCAGTTTTTACGTAGAAAGAGAGTTGTAAGTCATGAATCGTGAGTTTGTAGAATATTTGAGTCAACGCACAGGTGAAACACTAGCAGTGGCAACAATTCTTCATACGGCTGGTTCTACACCACGTAAAGCAGGTACCTCGATGGTTGTATTCCCTGATGGGTCTATTTTTGGCACTATCGGTGGTGGTCGTGCAGAAAATGAAATACGCCTCAGTGCTATTGATTCCATGAAGAAGAAGGAGCAGAATCGACGTATTGAAGTAAAGTTAAATGATGATGTAGCCGTAAAAGAAGGTATGGTCTGCGGTGGATGCATGGATGTGTGGATTAAAACGCAAAATGTATAACCCTGTTTTAAATTTACAGTGCTCATAAAATGCGATAAAATATAAGGTACAGCTAAGATAATGGCTGTACCTTATTATTTTGTATAAGGAGTTGCGAATATGCATTTTGAAGCCCTCATACATACCTTTAGAATCCTTGATCTCATCGATATCTTGACGGTTGCTATCGGTATTTATTATATGTATAAACTCTTAAAGGATACACGCGCTGTAGCCTTGTTGAAAGGGTTATTATTTTTGGCTATTTTGAATGTTTTAAGCCATGTAATGAATTTGTATGTTATTAACTGGATTCTTCAACAAGGGATGACTGTTATCCTCTTTGCGTTACCTGTCGTATTTCAACCGGAACTGCGCCGTGCCCTAGAGCAACTTGGACGTGGCCGTATTTTTAGTAAAGCACAGAATGTAAACGAAGAAGAAATGGATATGGCTATCAATGAAGTGATGGCTGCTGCACGCGTTATGTCCCGTGAACATACAGGGGCCCTCATCGTATTTGAACGTGAAGTAGGTTTAAATGACTTTATTGATACAGGTATCATTGTAGACGCCGTACTCAGTCGGGAATTGATTAAAAATATTTTCGTTCCTAGTACACCACTTCATGATGGGGCTATGATTATCCGCAATGGCCGCATTCAGGCTGCAGGTTGTCTATTGCCGCTTACCGAGGATCGTACATTGAGTACCGAACTTGGTACACGTCATCGCGCGGCTATCGGCTTATCTGAACAAACAGATGCGGTTGTCGTTGTTGTCAGCGAAGAAACGGGTGTCATTTCTTATACCTATGGCGGACATATTTATCGTCACTTACCAGAAGATCAAATTAAAGAGGCCCTTCGTACATTTATGGAAAGACCTCGTCAAAATATTACGAGCATGTGGAAATGGGGTGGCAAGAAATGATGATTCATTTGAAACGCAACTGGCCTGCAAAAATACTTTCATTATTGGCAGCCATCGTCATGTGGTTTTTTATTATGCGCGACCAAAATCCTGTGATGGAGGTTTCCTATACGGTGCCTGTACAGGTGCAAAATTTGGCAGCTAATTACATCATAGAAGATGCACCTCAATATGTACGCGTTACGCTTAGTGGGCCTCGCGATACGATTATTAACTTAAAGTCTGATAACCTTAAGGCCTATATAGATGCGTCAGGGGTTTCAACAGGTCAAAATAATGTGACTATCCATTTCAATCCACCGTCGGGGATGAACATAGTTGAGATTAAACCTGATACGGTAACGATTAATGTTGATGAATATGCATCTAAGAAATTACCTGTTGAAATTGTACCAATCGGACAAATTCCGGATAATGTAGCATTAAAATCGGTAACAGTCATTCCAAAAGAAGTCACTGTATCCGGTCGCAAACAACAAGTAATGGCTGCTACACGAGTTGTGATGAAGGTTAATGTGGCAGGACAAACTAAAAACTTTAGTGCTGTTGCTGATTTAGAAGCTTGGGATAATGCGGGCAATGTGCTCGATGTAAATATTAGCCCAACGCAAGGTCAAGCACAGTATGAATTAAATTTACTTAGAAAAGATAAAGCAGTACCTATTTCGGCAGCAACCGTAGGTCAAGTAGCTGATGGTTATGAAGTCAAAGGTATTACGATTAAGCCTGTACAAGTAACAATTACAGGCCGTGAAGAAATGGTGGATTCTATTTCGGATCTTAAGACGGAATCTATTGATATAAGTAATGCTACGACACCTATTGATGGTACCTATAATATAGTAATTCCAGATGGCCTTACTAGTAAGGTGACTACAGTTCGTGTAATAGTGGATATACAAAGAAAAGCATAGATATGATAAGAATAATAAATCTTCGCGTAGCTGTTACCGTAAAGGCTACGATTGAGGAAATAGTAGAAAAGAAATACCCTCAACTAAAGGGACATATGCAGAAAATCCATGTGGTGAGACGTGCCGTCGATGCTCGTAAGAAACCCAATATTGTATTTGTGTACACCCTTTTTGTAGAGGCTCAACATGAGGAAAGAATCATTAAGAAATTAGGCAAGCAAAAGGATGTTACCTTATTTACACCTGAGGATCCAGAGCCAATTGTAATTGGTGACAAACCTCTAGCGCATAGGCCTGTTGTGATGGGCTTTGGCCCTGCAGGTATGATGGCGGCCTTTTACTTAGCTCGTGAAGGCTATCGCCCTATCGTATTAGAGCGGGGGCAGGATGTAGATACCCGTGCCAAGGATGTGGAAACATTCTGGAAAACGGGATCCTTTAAACCGGAATCAAATGTTCAATTTGGTGAGGGCGGAGCTGGTACATTCTCTGATGGGAAATTGACTACTCGCGTCACACACCCGCGGTTACATGAAATTTCAAAATACTTTGTAGAATTCGGGGCACCAGAAGAAATCCTATACAAGCATAAACCTCACGTAGGAACAGATAAATTGCGTCATATGGTAAAAGCCATGCGTGAGCGCATTATCGAGTGGGGCGGCGAAGTCCGTTTTGATGCTAAGGTAACCGATGTATTCGTTGACCAGGACCGTGTGGTCGGTATCGAGGTGAATGGTGCGGAACGTATTGATACGACTTTAGTTTTATCTGGTGTAGGTCATAGCGCGCGAGATACGTATGAAATGTTATTTAAACGCGGTGTCGATATGGTGGCTAAACCATTTGCTATCGGTGTTCGTATTGAACATCCTCAAGATGTCATCGATCAATCTCAATACGGTGTGGATCCAAAGAGCCTAGGTTTAGGTGCCGCCGAGTATTCCTTGGTATATCATGATAAGGAATCTGGTCGTACGGCCTATAGTTTCTGTATGTGCCCTGGTGGACAAGTGGTAGCCTCAGCATCTGAGCCTGGTGGTGTTGTAACTAATGGAATGAGCTTATATGCTCGTGACAGCGGCGTTGCAAATAGTGCTATCGTCGTGAATGTAGGTCCTGATGATTTTGGTACACATCCACTAGATGGCGTAGCCTTTCAACGAGAATGGGAACGCAAGGCTTATGAACTGGGTGGGTCAAACTTTAATGCACCGGCTCAAACGGTAGGTTCTTTCTTAGGGCAGGCTGATGCGCCGTCTGTTGAAAGCAGTATACATAGTTATGAACCTCGTATCGTAGATTGCGATTTGCATCAGTGTTTGCCTGATTATGTATCGTCTGTTTTAGAACGGGCCTTACCGTATTGGGGACGCCGTATCAAAGGATTTGATAACCCCGAAATCTGTATGACTGGTGTTGAAACACGAACATCTTCACCGCTTCGTATGGGCCGTGACGATAATCGCGTATCCACTACAGTGGGCGGCTTCTATCCGATGGGGGAAGGTGCTGGTTATGCAGGTGGTATCATGAGTGCTGCTCTAGATGGTGCAGAAACAGCAATTGCGTGCATGAGTATGTATGCAAGACCTAATACATGATATTTTCACCAATAGATTTATACATTTACGTGCTTTGGTGAAAGTCCTATCAGGATTTTATAAATTGTACAAACTCGTGTGATATAATACACACAACATAGATTGAAATACATTCGTTTGTAGACGGAGGAAAATATGGCTCGATTATTTGGTACTGATGGTGTACGTGGCGTTGTTAATGAATTTTTAACACCTGAATTGGCATACCATTTGGGACGTGCAGCGGCAACACATTTTGGTAAAGTAAAAGAACATCCTACATTTTTGATTGGTAGAGATACGCGTATCTCTGGTTCCATGTTGGAATGTGCATTGGCATCTGGTATCTGTTCTGTAGGCGGCAATGTAGTTATGGCTGGCGTTATTCCTACACCTGCTGTAGCATATCTTGTAAAACAACAAGGTTTTGATGCAGGCGCTGTTATTTCTGCATCTCATAACCCATTCCCCGATAATGGTATTAAATTCTTTGATGGTAGTGGTTTTAAACTACCAGATGAAGTAGAAGATCAATTAGAAGTATATGTACGTCAAAGTGCAGATAACGAATTACCTCGTCCTACAGGTGCTGGCATTGGTTTTGTAGAGTATAATGCAAATCTTGCACATCACTATGCTCACTTTGTTCGTCATACAATCGATACATCCCTCGAAGGTTTAACGATTGTCTATGATGGCGCGAATGGCGCTGCTTCTAGCCTAGGTCCTGAAATCTTGTCTGGTCTTGGCGCAAAAGTTATTAATATCAATGTCAATCCAGATGGTTTGAACATCAATCATCATTGCGGTTCTACCCATATCGAAGGCTTGCAAGTAGCTGTTCAACAACATCATGCTGATTTAGGCATTGCTAATGATGGTGATGCTGATCGCTGCTTGTTAGTAGATGAAAAAGGTCAAGTCCTCGATGGTGACCAAATCATGCTATTATGCGCTCTTAAATTAAAAGAAGAAGGCAAATTGAAAGACAATACTGTAGTTGGTACTGTTATGAGCAATATTGGCTTTCACAAAGCTGCTAAAGAACTCGGCATGAAAACTTTTGCTACTGCTGTTGGTGACCGCTATGTGTTGGAATATATGCGTGAACATGACCTTTCCATTGGTGGTGAACAATCTGGTCACGTAATTTTCTTAGATCACAATACAACAGGTGACGGCATGTTAACAGCTGTTCAAGTGGCAGCTCTTGTAAAAGAAAAAGGCAAGCCACTTTCTGAATTGGCTGGCATCATGACAAAATACCCACAAGTACTCATCAATGTACGTGTCGCTACAAAAACTGGTTGGGAAGAAAATGATATCATCAAAGCTGCTATCGTAACAGCTAAAGGTGAACTTGGTGCTGAAGGTCGCGTTCTGGTACGTGCATCCGGTACAGAACCACTCATCCGTGTAATGGCTGAAGGTCCTGACCAAGAAGCATTACAATCCTTGTGCCAAGAAATTGCTGATATTATCGGTAGAGAACAAGGGTTGGCTGAATAAAGTAGGGGGCGAGGCGCCAGAGGAGCTTGCGACGATGAAGTTCACACATCACTTTGTTCCGAGTGTAAGATCTTTGATAAAATATTACATAAAGAAGAAATATGCTTTGGAGATATAAATATCTTCTGTAGAGTATATTCCGTTTAATGATGAAACATTTCCCCCTATATATTTTTACTCGAATTTATGAAGTAAAGATATATAGGGGGATTTAGTATATGTATTATAAACGTATAAGTAGGTTTGATTTCTATTGCAATTTCTAATATTTATAATATAAATATTAGTTAGTTCGTATTTTATGGAGTGACTTTTTTGAAAAATCCAAAATTATTAAAGCAAGATAAAACTATATATCGTTATTATGCCGGATATTCAGATGAGTTTGTTGAAGACATAATAAACTCATATTTGGATTTGTCATCAAAGGAGATAGTATTAGATCTATGGAATGGCAGTGGAACAACAACAAAGATTGCTTATAAAAATAATATACGTGCCTATGGTTTTGATATTAATCCTGTGATGAAGTATATAGCGAATGCTAAATTAGTGACTCAAAAGGATGAAAAACAAATAAGATTGATAATGTGTATAGTGTTGGAGCAATTTAATAGTAGAGTTCATGTCAAACTTCGTGATGGGGATTTACTTTCTATTTGGTTAAATGCCAGATCTATAAGAATTATTCGTTATCTAGAATCAATAATAAATGATATTTGTAGTAGACTCTCTGTTTCAAGATATATATTTTCATTTTTTATAGTTTTACAATTTAGATTATTGAAGAGTTTATTAGTTCCATTTAAAACATCCAATCCTACTTGGATAAAATATAAAATAAAAGAGGATGATAAAGTTAACATTAAAAAAAATGATGTACATAATAGACTAGTCACTATATTTGATGAAATGATTGATGCGTTAATTAATAGCAATGAGATTAATGGTTGTCGTCGATATCCTATTATTCTGACGGCATCATCTTATCAACTACCATTAGAGAATAATTCTATTGATGCAGTTATTACATCACCACCATACTGTACTAGAATCGACTATACTGTCGCTACTTTACCTGAACTAGCTTTTTTAGGTTTTTCTAAAGAAGATATATGCTCCTTGAGATCCGCTATGATTGGCTCTACTACTGTATCTAATACTGCCTCTGCAATCGTACATATACCTAGTTTTACAGCATTAGACTTTCTTGGTAAAGTTAAATATCATGATTCAAAAGCTTCTAATAGTTATTATTACAAGTATTATAATAAATATTTCGTACAATTATATCTTTCTTTAAAAGAGTTAAGAAGAGTCGTTAAGCCTAAAGGTAGGTGTTGTATTGTGATACAGAATTCTTTCTACAAAGATTTATTGATACCATTAAATCTTATTGTTGAAGAATTGATGTTGGAGTTGGATTTTACCATGCTGCAATCAAATGCTTTTAAGAAAAAATCAACCCATACAAATGCAAATCCCACATCGAGAAAATATAGAAAACAATCTGTTACACAATATGAATATGCATTAATTTTTATAAAAGGAGAAAGCGATGATGAATCAAGATAATAAGATAAGTCTCAATATAATCAAAGATTTAGAGGATAAAATAAAGAGTGTTAGAACACGTAGTTTAGATCTTTCTTTTAATGAATTAGTTGATATGTATAAAGATAATGAGTTGATTATTACTCCTGACTATCAAAGATTATTTAGATGGAGTGAAGCAAATCAATCTAGATTTATTGAGTCACTTTTACTTGAAATGCCAATTCCTCCTATTTTTGTTGTTGAAAAAGAAGAGGGAGTATATGAATTAATTGATGGGTTACAAAGAATTTCTTCTTATTTACATTTTAGGGGTGAATTAAAAAATTATAATGGTTCTTTGATTAGTTATTTAGACGATGAACCTGATTTAGATATAGTTGATGAATGTACTGATGGAGACTTATTTACTGATATAATTAATCAAGATACTTGTGAGGTTAAAGATAATGTTGTTGAAACGCAAGAAGATAACATTTTAACACTAACTGGCTGTGATATTTGCCCAGGGCTTAATGGTCTTACTTATGAAACCTTACCTAAAACACTTGTAATTAGATTGAAACGCAGTTTTATTCGTGTTGAAGTTATAAGAAAAGAAAGTGATCCCCGGTTACGTTATCATATGTTCAAGCGTTTGAATACAGGGGGAGAGATGCTTTCGCATCAAGAAATACGAAATTGTACAATACGTTTATTATCTCCTCAATTTAATGATTTTATTATTAAATTAAGTAATAATACAGATTTTCAGAAGTGTATAGAAAATATTTCTATTACGAAAAAAATGGCAAAATATGACCAAGAACTTGTTTTAAGATATTTTGCGTTTAAAGATAACTTAGCACAATATAGTCATGATATTAATCCCTTCCTAACAGAATATCTTGAACAAGTATCTTTGAATGAGAGTTTTGATTATAATCAAGCGGAAGAGTTGTTTTCTATAACATTTAAGATTCTTGCTTCTACATTGGGGGAAAAATCTTTTTCTCCTGTAGCAGATAAGAAAGTTCCACATGAAGAAAGAAAGCTCGCAAGAAAGTTTGCTATTTATCATTTTGAGGCAATTGCTTTATGTATTTCATTTAATATAGATAAGTTAAGAACAATTTTAGAAAATGATTCTCTTTTGAAAAAGCTTGAGAAAACTTTGACACTAGCTAAAACAGATGATGAATTTATAAAATTGACAACTGGTGGAGGAAAAAATTATAGTGGCCCACTTAAAGAACGCTTAGCTTTTATTGACTCTAAACTAAAGGAGTTTATTGAACATGAAAGATTATGATGAAGTTACAGGCGAACTAGAAGAGCAGTGGAATTGGCGTATTGATGAATTAGTGAAATTAAAAAACACTTATAATAGTGTTGATGATTGTAGTAAGATTATTATTAGAAAGGCTCAGATTTTATTGTTATATTCACATTTTGAAGGGTATGTAAAATTTGCTTTTTTATACTATATTTTGACTATTAATAATGATAATATTCAAATTAAACAACTAAATCATCATTTAAGGACTGTAGCTATGCATAATGTGTTTCAAGAATATAGTAATATAAATAGAAAAGGAAGATATTTTACTAAAGACTTTCCTGAGGATAATAAACTTAAGATATATTCAAGACGACTTGATTTTATGGAATGCTTTCATAATTTTCTTGATGAAGTTGCTGAGATTCCTGAAGACGTAATTGATACAGAATCAAATTTAAAGCCTGAAGTTTTGAATAAAATTTTATTTCAGTTAGGGTTTTCATTAGATATTTGTAAGCAATATCGTGGTGATATTCAGAGACTTTTAAATTATAGAAATAATATCGCTCATGGGAGTCAAACATCTGATATAAGTCAATTTCCATATGAAAAAATAGAAAAATCTGTGGAATTGATAGTTGGATCTGTGCGAGAGCTTATTAGAGACTCTCTTCTTGAGTCAACATATTTGCTAAACTTAACTAAATAATAGATATAAGTCAAAACATGTTGTAATGTGGATTTAGACTAGATATTATTAAAATAAATAGAAGGGGCTGTAACAGAATGCGGTTTTACCGCATTCTAGTTGCAGTCCCTTTAAAA
>ERZ773049.874-NODE-874-length-17918-cov-12.193249_pt1 | contig 17918 bp, 15 predicted proteins | sample MGYA00580633_ERZ773049 | MGnify/ENA primary metagenome ERZ773049 (study PRJEB29015, sample SAMEA2737991) | human oral metagenome | biome: human oral; feature: human-associated habitat; material: dental | place: China | collected 2066 ... | reverse complement strand
TATTCAAAGTGGTCCAATTTGTTTAAATTAATGATTTTTTTTAATTTTTCTGAATCAATGTTTTTAAGAGTAACAGATTCTATATGTTTATCAGCTGTATAACCAATATGTTCAATTATACAAATTGATGGATCAAATATGTGTATTTCATCTAATACAGACTTAACAAATTCAAATCCTGTACAATCTATAGAATTTGGGAAATTGATAACTTCTTTTTGATCTAATAGATGTAATACAATGTATCGTTTAAATGAATCCTCTACAATGTTAGTTAATTCTGCTTTAGTTTGAATTTTACAACAAATAATTATCGTACTTATAGTAATGCATATAAAAGGTATATATGCACTGATACGATGGACAAAAATATGTAAAATCATAATGAGTAAAATAACACAAAGAATACTATTAAAGAAACGATTCGTAGATTCTAAATTTTTAAACTTTTCAATATCATCTACATAACTACTAAATTGATTTATTATCGTATTACTAAATAAAAATTTATCTAATTCGTTATTATTCTTATTATCTACAGAAGCCATATGTTTTTATTCCTCTTTATCCTATTTTTTAATTATCGCTTTATAAAACTTGTTTTTTTAGTCGTTTATTATTATTAATAAAATATAATTATCGTTCTAATCCTCCATTTTCTTTTGGTTTAGAAAATGAAATTTTAGGAGTTTCTATAGATGCAGTTAGTTGATTGTTCTTTGAAAGTTCTTGTTCAGAACGTTGATTTAATAAACCTTCTAATTTCACTTCCATATTATATTGAATTACAGATTCCATATCTCGTATTGTAAATGATTGAGGAAGATGACCTGCTTTATCTAAACGAACATAAGATTCCATCATACATCGTGTTTCTTTATCAAATTTAGAGAAATTAAGGCCACCATTAGGATTTGTTAAAGTATCTACCACACTTCTATATTTTCGTTCAAAAACATTTTTTTCTTCATCAGTTAAAAGGTTTTCATATTTTTTTGTCATATCAATAACTTTACTATCATCATTACGTAAATTTTCAGGTAATAAATGTTCACCTTCAAAATCTTGACTTGATACGCCGTTGGTAATAATAGCTGCAATAGGTCGTTCTTCTCTACCATTTAATACATGATACATATTGATTTTATCTTTATATTTAAGATCTAAATCAGTAATTACCGTTGTACCAGGATTGTATATGGTATTATAAATACCATAATATGGGATAATTCCTGTAACAATTCCATTATCATTGATAGTATAGTCAATTTGATTAGGATATTCAGATTGAATATGCTCTAACTCCTTTTTAAATTCGTTATATTGAGTTTCACCTATAATATCAGGTAATTGAGTGAGAATATCTCCATCGGCTGCAATTTGATTAGTGGCCATACCTTTAGCAATAGCAACTGGTAAATAGTTGTAAAGTGCTTCATTACCAGGATACCCATCTAGGCTAGAATCACTAATAATGTCATTATTCATAAAGGATAAATGACTATCATTAATTAAACCAGTATTAAGATCAACATAATAACTTTTATCATTAGTACCAAGATATGTATCTAATTCATTGATAAATTTGCGATATGATAATGATTCACGTTCAAGAGGAATATATCTTTTGCTAAGTTCTGGATTAGATTCTAATACATCATCGTTATAGATGCTTTCACCACGACTGATAAAGGCTTTATGAAGCGCTTCAGGGCCACCGTTGTATAATTCTTCACAAGATTCCCAAGTCCCTAATCCAATAGTTGTTTTTTTCTCAAAAACAGAAGGTACAATCTGATTAACATCTGTATCGTAAATATTATCTTTAGGATATAAAAACTCAAAATCCTCGTAATCATCATCTAAAAAATTATTTGAGTAATATTCATTTACATTGTCATACAATTCTTCTTTATCTTGTATAGATAAATCATTATTTAATGGAGTAGTTAACAATGTATCTATGGAATTATTAGATTCAATTGGATTGAATTGTTCTCTAACAATAGCATCAATAATATATGGATACCCTCTATCCTCTTTTACTTTATCATTGATATAACTGTTCCATTTATAATTACCGTCATCATACTCATTTGCTAAAAATTGTATATCAGATAATTTAGTTGCATTCATAATAGATGTAGCTGTAGCATTTTCTAATTCACCATAAGAAAAGTCATTAACTTTAATAGAAGCAAGTTCTACAAAGTCCTTTACATCTTTTGTAAAATCAGGATCCGTAATTGAAATATTAAATTGTTCTTCGATATTTTCTAGTAAAAATGATACAGAATTAAAGTCTTGTTCATTGTTAAACTCAATATCATTAATACGAGCTTTAAAATTACTTAATGTAGTAATATTCATAATTAATACCTCATGTAAAACAATAAATTAATAAAAAAACTTATTGTTTTATTATTTTGTTGTTTTATGTAAATACAACTAGAAAAAATAGGTAAGTGCATAAGTAAAACTTATGCACTTGTTTTATTTTGTTGATAATTAATTATTAGGAGTAGTTAACTTTTCCGCTAATTCGTAAATCATTTTGGCATATTCAGAACGGGACATAGGTTGATCACCTTTAAAAGTCCCATCTGGGTAGCCTTGAATGATTCCGTTAGCATGAAGTGTTTCTACAGCAGGTGCATCCCAACGTTCAGATGGAACATCTGGGAATGTAGAGCGTTCTTTAGATAATTTAAATAAAGGACTATTGACGATAGTATTCATCATAGATTCTAATTTATTTACTTTATCTTGAAGAGCAGCATTTTCTGCAAGAACAGATTGTTTAGTAGATGTACCAAATTTATAAGATACACCAACTGTATAGGCTTTTTTACCAGAAGAAATAGTACTTGCTGCATTAAACATTAAATCAGAATTAGGGCGATAGAAAGCACCAAGTGCAAAAGCACTTGCACCATCATAAGCACCTCTAGCAGCTGCTATAGATAGTTTATAATGGTCATCATATTCTTGTGGATGTAACCCTGCTAGAGCAGCAGAAATAGCACCTACGTGTTTTACTTCGCCACCTAATTGATTAATACGACTATTAGTTTCAAATAATTGGCCACCATTAACAGCATCCATAGAACCTTCAGCTACTTGACCATTTCTAACATTAGAAATGATAGTACCATTTTGACCAGTTAAAGAGATATGATCTTTAACAGTAGAATCATAAGCTACCGCTAATGGATTTCCTGCCGCACTTCTAACAACATTGTATACAGTATCGCCTGTTACCAATCCTGTGTTTCCTGCTGCTACAGTGCCTGTACCAAGTTTTTCTTGCCATTTGGATACATCTGCACCTGTTAGGTTAGAAGCATCAGTATTGGCCTTTTTATTGAGTTCTGGTTGTACTGCATCCTTAATAGCATCATTAGATACGTTAACTGCATATGTTGTAGCATCACCATCTGTGCTTGTAGTAACGGTTGTATTTTGACCATTCACTACTTTGACAGCGCTTTTAGCTACATTACGAATAACAGTTTTACCTGCATCAGTAATATTATCTAGTCCTGTATTGGCCTTAGTATCGAGCGCTGTATTTGTTTTCGCTATTTCTTTGTATACAGTGTCGCCTGTTACTAATCCTGTATTTCCGTTCGTTACAGTACCTGTGCCAAGTTTTTCTTGCCATTTGGATACATCTGTACTTGTTAAGTTAGAAGCATCCGTATTGGCTTTTTTATTAAGTTCTGGTTGTACTACATTTTTGATTGCATCAGAAGATACGTTAACTGCATATGTTGTAGCATCACCATCTGTACCTGTAGTAACGGTTGTATTTTGACCATTCACTACTTTGACAGCGCTTTTAGCTACATTACGAATAACAGTTTTACCTGCATCAGTAATATTATCTAGTCCTGTATTGGCCTTAGTATCGAGCGCTGTATTTGTTTTCGCTATTTCTTTGTATACAGTATCGCCCGTTACTAATCCTGTATTGCCATTCGTTACAGTGCCTGTAGCGAGTTTTTCTTGCCATTTGGATACATCTGTACCTGTTAGATTGGAAGCATCCTTATTGGCTTTTTTATCAACCTCTGATTGTACTTTATAAAGTTGACTGCCATTGATGGCATCAGTAGATGTATTGGATACTTCACCTTTAGCTACATTTACTAATTGACGTTCATGACCTGAAGAACCAATAGATACAGTTGCATCGGCTGTTACGCCATCAACGGTAGTAGGTGATTTTGCTGTACTATTGTTACCAATGACAACAGCATTATTCATACCAGTTGGAATATTAATATTATTACCAATAGCAAAGGCATTATTAGATTGGATAGAATTGTTACTACCAATCGTGACAGAGCCTACGCCACTAATAGTATTATCACGACCAATACCGATAGCATCTTCGCCTGTAATTAAACCATTTGTACCAATACCAATAGCATTTTTACCAGTAACAAGACTATTATTACCTACTGCAATAGCATTAGTACCAATATTTTTTAAGTCATTAAGTGCTAGTGTCCGTTTTGCATCATCTAGTGCAGCTTGATCGGCATCGAGTTTTGCTTTCACACGTGCAGCTGCAGCGGCATCATCTAACTCTTGTTGTGTCGGTTGTAATTGAGCGTTTTCACGTTGTTTTGCTTTAATAGCATCATCAGCAGCTTTTACCTTAGCATTTAAATCATCAAGTTTTGCTTGTTTATCAGCTATGGCAGACTTATATTGATTTGACAATGTTGTTACAGTTAATGTATTAGAGTTTTCAACATCGGTTACATTGGTTTTATACCAAGAGTTAAATGCGTTAGGCCATGAATTACTACTTTTAGATAATGTATCAACTTTATTGGAGGCGTCCTTGAATTGTTGTTCATATTGTAATTTATTTTGTAAATGCTGTAATGCTTGCGTTGGGTTTGAGTTTTTTAATGAATCATACAAGTATTGTTCATGCTTTGCATTTACTATAGCAATAGAACGCTCTTTTTGAGCTGCAATAGTATCTAATATGTTATTTTTAGTATCTTGATTAAGAGCCCCATTTAATGGTAAATCATTGATAATAGTTTGAGCTGTTAAGAAATCTTGATTAACAGTATTAATTTTATTGGCATATTCCTGATTATTTAAACTTGCTGTTCTAGTAACTAAAGAATCACTAAAATCGAATCCCATAAAATTTGGATTACCATTATATGTTCCAAATACAGTAGAAGTTCCTGTAATATATATACGAGCAATATATTGAAGAGATTTATTATTAGTATTAATACCTTGACTATTTGAGGCCATAATGTTATTGGCCGCATATTCACCATTATAATTATCCGCTTTTATATTTTCTAAATCACCTTTAGCTTTAATATAGTTTTGAATATACGTTTTATAGAAATTCAAATCATTATTAATACTAGGAAATCCATTTTCAGATTTTTGTTTTAAATCTGTAGCTAATGTATCTAGGCCATTAGGATCAGATGTGAGTAAACTAAAATTAAGTTTATTAATATAAGCTAATCGCTCATTCATTTGGCGAACGGTTTCATCATATTCAGGCTTAAATGCATTGTAATTATTATTCGCCGTATCAAGATTTGGCTGTAATGTATTTTGAATCAATGCATTATTTTCAGCTATTTTCTTTTTAGCTGCTTCTACACGATTATAAATAGCGTGTTTTTGATTAAAATCAATTGTTTCATCATTAACTAGCTTAGTAAGTCGTTCAATTTCTGCTAGTTTAGCTTGATTTTCAGCTAATTTTTGTTTAATTACAGGACCTGTTAAATTATCTCCAGTTGCCACTGCATTCGTACCTACAGCGATTGAATTAACACCTGTAGAGATGGCTTGATTGCCTTCTGCTATAGAATTATCCCCAATTTGCACGGCTGCAAAAGACATATTTGTACCGAGCATTGTCATAACAGCTGCTGTAAGCCAAAGTTGTTTGTGTTTCATATAGTATATCCTTTCTTATACATAAAAAAGGATGAACATAAGAATAATTAGTTGCAGTATTAATACATAACAAAAGCTAAGGTCTATATATAATTTTTTCTTTTTACATATTAATAAAAAAGAAGTACACCCCAATATGGATGTACTTCCTTTTTTATTGCCTCATGGGCTTATATTCATTCGTTCATCCTGTTCTTATTATATCAAATAAAAACGAAAATAACGAATGAAATGAACGTAAAATGAATTAATTGTTATTAAAATAAGTTTCTTTATTGTATCCAAATAATTTAGCAAGGAAACAAGTTGGTAATTGAGTAATATAGGTATTGTAATCTTTAACAAATGTATTATAAGCTTCCCTACGTTCTGTTAATGAATGTTCATTATTACTGATATTTTCAAGAAAAATATTGTAGTTACTATCAGATTTAAGTTCAGGATACGCCATAGCTACACCATGAATATAGGACAATGCATTAGTAGCATCCTTAGCTGTTTTCGTATAATCATTCGATATTTTTAATTGAATTCCCTTTTCATGTCCGTCATATTGACTAACAATAGCAGAAAATTGATTAATAATTTCAAGTTTTTGATTCAAAATAACAGCAATATTAGAGCGAGCTTCCTCTATTTTTTGTGTAAATGTTTGTATTCTATTATAAGTAATCCATACTCGACTGAACTCATTAAGAATAAATAATACTAATAAAATCCATTTATAGCTCCATAAAGTATCTAAAATCCAATCAATCATAATACAACACTCCTATTCACAACTAACAAATCACCTCAAAGGGTTTATATTCAATAAAATTAGATTTGACGTATATATACATCAGCTATCATATTTATATTATAGCATATATTTCAATAAAATAGAAAAAGCCCTATGTAGTATAGGGCTTTCATCATTATAGAATTTACTTAATTTTTGGGAATCCATCAATATGTTGATAGGCTTCACAGCCTTTTAAGAAAACTTCTGTAACGACATCAATCATTTTTTCGTCTTTCAAGGCAGCAAATACTTTAATTCCTGCTTTAATTTCAGGCGGAACACGTAATTCTAATCGTTCAAACTCTTTAGATTCTTTTTCTTTTTTAGGGGCTGTACCACCTGCATTAATAAATGTATCTACAGATTTTTTTATAGGTTTTTTAGAAAGTGCCATTGTAATGATCTCCTTATTAATAATGATTAGATAGCTTCAATTTCTTTGACAAACGAAAGCATTTCATGAGCCGCTTTGCTGCTATGCTTAAATTCAGTAACGCCTTGACCTTCAAGCGTAGCCCGTCGATAGTCCTCACGTTGACCTAATACGGTATTAGCACGAGTTACGTTATATTCACTAACGATTTCATTTAGACCTTCTTCAATTTCTTTATGGGTTTTAGTAAATGTACGAGCCTGGTTTAATACACATACTACATGAGGTTCATTTTGTTTAGATTGTACTCTAAATGTATTGGCCTCTTGAATTAAATCAAGTGTATCCGTAGTACCCCAGAAATCAAACTGGCCACTAGTTACAGGAATAACAATAATATCAGCCTTAATGAGTGCTGTACGGAACATCACTGTATCACGGCCACCACAATCAATAATTAGATAATCAACTGTATTGTGTTGAATAACATCATCCAATTCTTCTGGTGATTCAATAGAAACAGCATTCATAACAGGAAGGCCCGTTTCTTTACGATCTTCAGCAAATAAGAAGGATGATTGTTGAGCATCCGCATCTGCTAAAATTACCTGGTAATTTAATTGATTAAGTGTAGTAGCTAGATTGATAGCAATAGTCGATTTACCAACTCCACCTTTAGTGCTTGCGACGGCGATAATTTTCATAATAACAACTCCTTAATTATGTACCTAAAGTGGTTTATATTCATTGTCTATATTCTAGCAATAAAATAATTAATTGTCAAATTAATTTATATATAAATATATTTGTATACAAAAAAATATAAGCGAAGCGTTAGAACGCCTCGCTTATAGAGCATGACAATATATGATTAAGATTAACTTATAACGAATAACAAAGTGCTTCTCTACGAAGTCCTTCATTTTTAGCTATCTTAGCTGCACGTTTAATAGTTAACGTGAGCCTATCAGTAGCTTCTAATGCATGAGATACAATCGGAACAATAGAAGGATGGGTTTGTATCCGAATAGAGAAACACCATAATAAAGACGGGTTGCGAGATAATACATAAACTGCAACAGTATAGTTATCTCTAATACGATCGCCACAAGCCGTTATCATGGTTACATCACGTTCAATACAGAGCATACATACAGCGTATGTATCTCTATAAGGCTGTAACTCTAAAGAATGTAAGTTAAAACGATTTGTTTCTAATAATTTTTGAACATCCATAATTATCCTCTTATTAATAGTGTAACGAAGATAAAGAACAAGAGTAATAAATTTACAAACACAGCTATAATAGTAATATTTTGAATCAAGCCTTTCTTATCAAAGAAATTATTGGCTTCTTCAATAATCTTTTTTTGTTGATTATATCTAGTTGTAAGCGCATCAATTAAATTATTAGTTGTATCTACAACGACTTGCGTTGATTTTTCTATAGATCCAATTGATTTTTTCTTAATTTCCTCTACTTGTAATTGCATACCTGATTCATCATTAATGCAGCTATTCATTTTATTGATAACTTGTGTTTCCAATGAATTATAAAAATCTTGCGTTGGCTTTTCTAGTAATGTAGAAAAATTAGTTGATAACGCTTTAGCCTCGTTATACTGATTTTCAAGTATCGTATGGATGTCATTAATGCATACAGATACTTTTTCACTTTCTTCAGTAAAGCGATTAATTAAAGCTTTGCTAGGTTCATTGAGTGTTTGTTGAAGTAACTCTAATGTTTGTTGTTGAGCTGTTAGGTTGTTAGATAATTGCGTAATATGTTGTGTAACCAACTCTTTAATTTCTTGATTGGTTTTTACATTATTATCAGTAACAATAGCAATAATCTTTTGTTCTAACGACTTAGTAAAATCACCTAATGAAGCATCCATAAAAGCTTTTTGAATAGTAGGGTCAAGAGAGTTATCTGTAGAGTTATTGTCATCATTACTTTCCTTAGTTGAAACAGATTCTGTTTCGCTTTCTATTTCAACAACAGGCTCTTTAATTAATTCTTTAGGTTCTTCAATTGATTCTTTATTTACTTCAGGTTCAGTAGATTCATCATTAGGCTTTTCCGCTTCATCAGACGGAGAAGAGGTATTATTAGGTAATATTTCATCGCCTGTATCTGATGGCGTTTTAGTATCTTGTGGTGTTGAAGAGGAAGGGGATGTATTTTCTTTTATTTCCATAGTTTGAGCATCCTTATAATCTAATAGTTCTTGTTTGGCTACAGCTAAGGCATCAATTAATAACTTTTTACTTAATTCGTCAGTATCTTTTTCAATAGCCTGATTGACAATACTAAACAATCGTTCTGATAAGTGTTTAACAGGTATTAATTTGATATAATGAGGCCTAATTTTGAGTATAGTAATTAAAATATCACGACGTAATACAATATCTCGTATGAATGAGTAGGAGCTATTTAAAAGCGTTTTAAAGCCGTCTGGTTTACGTTGTAATAACGTCAGTAACGATTCTTCATCAGCTTGACGTAAATAAGGGCTATCAAGCCATTTAGAAGGATCTAATTCTTGTAAATGTTTAATTACTTCAGGGGATCGTGGCCTCATATTAATAAGCCTTTGTCATAGTTTCTTCCATAGCGCTATGACGATCACTAGGTTCATCATTAGATGCTAATGGAATCATATCAATAATTCTAAGTAGACCAGAGTTACGGCTAGGTGCTACTCGTAACATAAAGCATTTACCAATATTAGCTTTATCTTTAACTTCAAACGTAGAATTATAATTTGGAGTAAACATATCGTATTTATTATTTTTTCTAAAACGATAAGAAAAAATATCATTGGTAATAGTAGAGAATAAGCATACTAATTCAGGAGCATTAGAATTAGCATTTTTTTGTAGCATCATTGCTACTAATTCAACAGGGTACTCACCACTAGATTTCATTACCCGATTTAAAGACGGTGCTTGCTTAAATAGATAGCTATATTCATAAGGAAGTACAGGAATACCAGAAGCAACAGCTTCTACTGCTTTACGTTCAATATAAACAATATATTCATCACGGGATACGGTATGTTCTACACCATTAAATTGAATAGTAAAAGTTTCATCATTAGGAACTTCTCGTAATAAAGCAACCCCTGTATCCTTTTGTAAAGCAATACCATTAGCGACCATTGACATGGTAGTTTCAATAGCAGCTAATCGACTATTAATATACTGTTCAAATTTAAAGTATAAGTCAGATTCGACTTCACTATAACCATCTGTTTTTAATTTATTTTCTAAATACTCATGAAAATGTTCTTGTGTAAGTTGAGATTTTGTTTTAAATTCCATTTTTTCCATTGTAAAAATTTCTCCTAATTAAAATAACAATTGTAATGGATAAGAGATTCCAATAATAATAAGAGTAATTATTGTAAGAACAATACAAATAGCAGATACTGTATATTCTTTATTATCGCCAGTTTTAAAGAATGCTTTTCCAATACGAGAATGTAGTGTTAAACCAGGAACGGTTCCTGTTACTGCATCTTCACCAATGTGAGCAATACAACCAAATAGCCCACCAAGAGTAACTTTAAAAAATAATGAAGATACGTCAGAAAATGGATTAATAACTAATCCAAGTATGGCTAGAAATGTAAAAGCAATCATGTAAGGGACAAACCAGTGCGTCACTTGTCTATGATTGTAATAGGTTAAACTAGATTTCTCATTATGAGCTTCTAGTCGATCAGGTAACGTACTACCTGCATACGCTCCTAACACAAAAGGAATATTTTGTGTTAGGAGGAATGCAATAGAGGTAGTAATGATTCTATGATTAACCCACTTCATAGAATCACCTATCGAGAACGAGAACGGCTTTTTCCAAAGCAAGGTATTGTCACAATTACATCACCGATTTTCTTTGTATGCTTATGATTTTGCCGTTGTTTCATAGCCGTTGTTGTTACAATCGGACTAGGGCTATTGTTTCTTTTTTTTAACTGTTTTTTGCGCTTCATCGTGTCAATTCAGCTCCTTCATTGGCTTTTTTTATAGTAAGACCAAACTGACGGCGATTATCTTTAGCAATAATTTTTTCAATAGTTGCATTATGCTGCATAGCCACAGGAATATCTTTAATAAGGTCATTGTCACGTTCAATGGCCATTTGATATAAATCAGGGTCATTACGTAGTGTTTGCCCTAGATATTTAACATTATCTGGATCAGCATTAATAGCCTGTCTAGCTAAACGATCATTATCACGAGCAGCCATTCCCGCATAACGGAACGCATCTTCATCGTTAGAGATAGCAACCGATACAATTTTTTCGTTATTACGATATTTATCAGGCAAATACAATAATTCAGTACCATTAGAAGCGACTAATTTTAGGGCTTCTTCTTCTGTAAGTTCTTTGTATTCTTCTTTCTTTTGTTCACCTTTAATCTCTTTTTCTTTTTCCCAGGAATCCATTGCTTGTTCAAAATCTTGAACAGCTTCTTGATCTTTAGTAAGCGATGCAGTTAACGCTAATGGTAATGTTGTACCTGCTTCTTTAAGGTAATCAGACCGTTCATAACTAAGCCATACCTCTTTAGGTTCCGTCGTATAAGCAATACGGTTTGTATTTTCTCGTTCAAATTTTTTAAAAGAGAAGGATGGATGTAAGGCTTCATGGCCTTCCACATATCCTTTAATTGCCTCTATGGTTTCTTTTGAACAGGTAATAGGCCATCTATGTTCAATCGCATTGACAATAGAAGCCGTTGCATCAAATACCTCTTCACGTTCAAAAGGTACTTCATTAATAGAACCTTTAAAATCTTGTTGTTTTTCAATTAATGAGGACATTTATATCTCCTATGTAATAGTTCAAAATATAAATCAATAAATATATTAATATTTTTATTGATTAAGAATTTTAATTATTAATCATTTTATAGTTTAGGCTTGCCTTTAGCATCCTCTTTAGTACATTTACAATCAGGATAATTACTACAGCCCCAGAAAGTACCTTTACTACCTTTTCGTTGCTTTAAAAATCCCTTATGACAATCAGGGCATTCATAAATAGCAGGTTTTCCATTAGCATCAGAGAAAATAGCTTTACATCCATTTTGAGCATAAGCGCTACAACCCCAGAATGGGCCTTTACTACCTTTTTTTAAAATAAGTACACCTTCATGACAAACAGGGCATTCAACACCTTCAATTTTTGGTGGTTGAGCAAAAATTGTTGTTTCTGCCTCTACCAATCCTTTAAGGAATGATTCATATTCAGACATTACTGCATCAAGAGAGGTAGTTCCTTTTTCTACATCCATTAAGGAAAGTTCCATTTTAGCCGTCATATCAGGGGCGGTAATAATACTAGGGATATGTTTAACTAACTCTTCCCCTAATACAGTAGGGCGGAGTGATTTACCATCTAATGAAATAAATCCATTATCTATTAAACCTGCAATGATGGTTGAACGAGTAGCAGGAGTGCCAATCCCTTTAATTTCTTTTAGTTTTTCCTTAAATTCAGGATCGGAAACAAAGCGATGAATATTAGCCATTGCTGTTAGCAATGTACCTTCTGTAAATCGTTTAGGTGGTTTTGTTACACCTTCTTTATAATCAATATCGGATACAGGAACGGAATCACCTGTAGCAGCTGTTACGGCCTTTTGAGCAATGGATACATCATTTGTATCTTCATCCTCTTTATTTGAGCCTATAAGGGCTTTAAAGCCCTTATCACGGATAAAGACACTACGGCCACTAAAATCTTCGCTTGCAACAGAAAATACATACTTTGTTTCAGTAAATTCCATAGCAGGATACCATTGCAAAATATATCGTAAAGCAATTTCGTCATATAAAAGTTGTTGATCCGCATCTAATCCAGACGGAGCTTCACGAGTGGGAATAATAGCATGATGGGCTGTAATTTTCTTATCATTAAAACATTTAGATTGTAATGATGTATTAGCATGACTTGAATAATCACTAGGAAGCGTAGAACCACGAGAAATAGCATCTAAAATATCGTGTGCATCATTATATTGGCCCATAGGCAAATAGTTACAATCAGAACGAGGATATGACACATATTTCATTTCATATAGTTTTTGGGTGACATCAAGTGTTTTCTTTGGTGACCATCCTGCTTTTTTATTCATATACCCTTGTAAAGAATCCAGGGAATATGGAAGGGGAGGGGCCTCTTTTTTATCATTAACGGCCCATTCTTTAATGGTAGCTGTTCCTGCTGCTTTACAAGCATTCATAAGGGTTTCTGCTTCTGATTGTTCTACAATATAGCCTTCATGAACGAGCTTTCCTTTAAATTGTTCATTATCTACAGAAATAGTAGCATGAATATCAAAGAATTTTTGTTCTTTAAAATTTATAATTTCATGTTCACGATTTACAACAAGAGCTAATGTAGGTGTTTGTACACGACCAACATTTAATTTACCTTTACCGCCTAAATGTTGATAACGGAGCGTATATAAACGTGTACCAGACATACCTAGTAGCCAATCCATTTTAGAACGGCCTAGACCTGCTTGTGATAAGTTTTTAAATTGACTATTTTCCACAATAGAATCAAACGCACGTTTTAATGAGGTATCATCTGTAGCATTAATAAGAAGCCGTTTAACCGCTCCTTTATAATTGTAATATTCTAAGACTTCATCAACGAGTAGTTGACCTTCACGGTCTGGATCGCCTGCATGAATTACAACATCAGCCCACTGCAACATTTCTTTAATAGCTTTAACTTGTTCCTTAGCATCTGCACGTGGTTTTAAAATCCAATCTGATGGGATAATAGGTAAATCAGAAACAGTCCATCTATGATATTTAGGATCATATTCTTCAGGATCAACCGTTGCAAATACGTGTCCATAACACCAAGTAACTTTAGTATCACCTTTTTCAAACGCTGTTTTACTTTTAGTAAATCCACCTAAATATTTAGCAATAGCAGTAGCTAAACTAGGCTTTTCTGCAATATAAAGTGTATTCATTTATATCCTCACTGGGTTTATATTCAAATAATTAATATATAAAATAATAAATATTTTTAAGTATTAAACAACAAATAATTTTAACAATAAAATATTAACGTTCTAAGCCAGATTTACCTTTAGGTTTAGAAATAGATAAGCCAATCTTAGGCTTTTGAGATAAATCCTTAGTTTGTGTTACATTCAACATTTCTTTAACAGGCTTTAATGCTTCTGCATATTTTTCAGGGTTAGAATGCGAATTATAAAGTGCCTGTAGTTTTTCTGTATAAATTTTAGGATTAGTTTGAACAGAAGGGGATGGTAATTCGTTACGTTTTAATCTATCTTCAAGTTCTTCAACCATAGCATGAACATCATCAGACAATCCTTCTAATTTAACACTAGTCCATTTTTCCATTGATTTTAATACGTCAAGCATTGGCGTTTTAGAAATAGTGTCTAAATCACCTAAATCAATACGACTTTCAAATGTATGAAATTCACCATTTTTATCAATAATATGGAAATTAATCCCTAATTTATCGTAGCATCCTAAACAACTACGTACATTAGATGGATTTTGTGAATCGAATCCAGTTCCATCAGCAAGTGTAATTGTTCTATTAGCATTAACTAAATGAACAGTCATATCTTCTAAAACAACATCATTCATTAACTGAATGGCGTAATCGCCTTTATATAAGTTAGGACTTTCAGGATCATGATCTAAAGCGTAAAAATGACCACCATATTCTCTATAAGCATCATCTGGGCCAAGCATTTTTTCTGGCGTATCCTGCAATAGATAATCAAATGATGTACCACCACCAATAACAATCATATTAGTATTATGACATAATAAGCCTTCTTTATGTCGTATGCTAATAGCAAAGTTTTTATCGAATTTCACTGTATTTTGTTCTTTTGTAGATGAAATAAGATTATCCTGGTTCATATCATTGGTAATAATTTGTCCATTAGGGCAATTAACGATAGAAGGTAATTTACCTTCAGCAATCAGTTGTTGCTCTTGTGCTACTAAATTTTCTAATGTATGAGGGTCTACATCAAACGTCTTTACTAGAAAATTATTAAAGTATTCAATACCACCAACTTCTTTTTTACTGTTTAAATTAGCACTTTTAATATAACTATCCCCTAAGTCGAATCGATCACCAAATTCAAAGTCTTTGACCTTGATAGTAAATGAACATTTAGCATATCCAAGTCCAGAGTAAAAATAATCTTGACGAGCTGCATCAGTTAAAAATTGTTGAGCAGCTTTGCCTTTTAAAATTAAATTATCAGAATAGTAATTACCAGTATCTGTACCTAAGTCAGATAGTTTAGATGGTACTACACCAATACGTGTATAACTTTTACCATCCTTATCAGTAACCATTCCTTCAGCCCAATCAAAATGAACTTCTAAATCATCTAAAGAGGATTGATTTAGAGAAGCAGCTTGTTCTAATTGTTCTGTTTGTTCTTGTTCAAGAACGAGCATATTATTTTCAATATACGTAGCAGCTTGTTCTGCTTTTTTTAAGGCTTCAATAAGTTCTAATGGACTTTCATTAAATACTTGCTGCCAACCTTCAATATACGATGTAGAATTATCTTTTCCCATTCGTTCTGAATACGGTAGATTATACTTAGCATTTAACATAGCCGCTGTAAATTCAGCAACGACTTCTTCTCTAGCATAATTTTGTAATTCTTCTAAAAAATTAGATACTTCCATATATTGACGATTTAACCGATTAGGATGCTGTGTACTATGAGCAATTTCATGTAGCGCCGTTGCATAGAGTTGATCCATTGATTTAAAATCATCTTTTGGTCGCAAATGAATCGTATCAGTACTTTTTTGGTAATAATTATCTTCTAAACTATCATAATGAATAGGGGCTTCACTATGATCAAGAATAGATTCTAATTCTTTGATACGTTGTTCTTCTGTCATAGGTTGGCGTTCATAAGGTGGAATACCATTAATCTGTTCACCATTAAAAACAGTAAATGGCTTACCCATCCAACGCATCACTGGGGTACCATCTTCTTTCGTTCTAGTAACCTGAACGGGTTTACCATTTTCATCGAGAACTGGATTGCCATCCTTATCAAGTTTATCCATTTTTACAGGAATGCGTTCCCAATATTCTAACGTTGTACCATGCGTACCTTTTTTTACAGAATACCCTAACTCTTTTGCTTGCTTATAAGTTAACCAACGAGGATCTTTATACCCTTCCAAACTAGCTGAAACGGCTAATATAAACCGATTCATTCCGCTATATGTTTTATCGGTTTTAAAATTGTATTGTTCAAATAAAGATGGGTGGTTAGGGTTATTAAAGACATGAGGATTACCATTATTAATTTCCGTCAAGATATAATCAATTACTTCTTGACGTTTAGCTTCAATTTTATTAATTCCAGAGGTACTTTGTTTACTCATCTCCATGTTCTTCATCCTCCACATCCATTTCAAAATCATCTGGTGAAATACCATCTAATGAACTTTCAGAAATGAATAGCTTATCAGGTGAATTGACTAATTCTCCTGTATCCTCATTAATTAATTGAATTGTTTTTCTTTCTGGCATCATACTTCCTCCTAATATATTAATAATTAAAATAATAAAACAATTTATATTTTTATTGTTTTAACGTTTTAGTACCATCTTGTGTGGTAACAGATTGAATAGTAATAGAAACTAATACACGATTATTCTTAATTGCATCCGCTAATAATTCTTGTGCCTTATCAGTATAATTAACATCTTTATCATAAGAAATAGTAGTAGAGCCTTTTGTAATGTCAATTGGTAACTCTTTGATGATAGTTCCTGTATTTTTATCTGTGAACGTAACAATAGCTTTTGCAGAATCTACTTTAGCATCTAGCAAGATAGGAGCTTCTATTTTGAGTTTAGATTTTAATTTAAATAGATTTTCCTTTTCTTCTTTTGATAATTTAAATAATTCTTTAGGTGATAGTTCTGGTTTTGCTAAATCTTGAATAGATACAGTAGGGTTATTGATTTTAATGAGTTTATTAAATAAAGCAATTGTATTTCTATTTTCTTCAGTTAAATTTTGCTTATAATCTACTAACCGAGTTTTAATGACTGTATCAGCTGCTACGAGTTGATCAAGCATCCATCTATTATCCACTTTTTTAAGGCGAATATGGATAACATATTTCACATCTTTTTTGTTTGTATCATGAACTGTTAAATCTAAAATTGGTACATCTGATTTTTCTTTGGTTAAATGAATAGATTCAAACTCCAAATCATTAATACCAAGCATCCGTATACCTTTAGATACGATATTATTTGCATCACCTGTATACATGATTTTGTGATTATCTTTAATATTGTTAAGAATATTCTCTGCTACATCAGCTACCATTTGATCACGATTAATGCTATCTGATAACGCATCAGCACCATTAGCCCAATCTTCAACTTTAACATTTAATAGAGAAGTCGTTTTTGCTGTTTCATCAATTAAGTTATACAGATTGACATATTTATATACGGTATCTCTATCACCATTTTGAATGGCCGTATTTAACTGTTCAATCATGTATTCAGGGCTTTGCTTAATCACATGATTATCATAATAATTGTATAGTCCGATGGCTACAACTAAGCCAACAGTAATAGCAGCTATTTTCCGTCCATGTTTTTTCCAAATAGGGCGGGCTTTTTTTCCTAATTGTTCTAAATTCATTGTGGCCTCCAAGGGCTTATATTCATTACCTATATCATATCAATAGTTAAAAATATTATTATATTAATA
>ERZ773049.873-NODE-873-length-17947-cov-4.664487_pt1 | contig 17947 bp, 15 predicted proteins | sample MGYA00580633_ERZ773049 | MGnify/ENA primary metagenome ERZ773049 (study PRJEB29015, sample SAMEA2737991) | human oral metagenome | biome: human oral; feature: human-associated habitat; material: dental | place: China | collected 2066 ... | reverse complement strand
TGGCGCACGCCGCGCACGCTGGCCGCGCTGCCGGGCACGCTGGCGTCGCGCGTGAAGACGCGGCCTATTTCAAACACGCGCACGCGCTCGGCGCGGCGGTCGGCGTTGTACTTGAGCGCTTGCAGCAGCGAGCCGATGAGGCTGGAGCGCATGACGCTCATCTGGCTGGCAATGGGGTTGAGCAGGCGGATGGGGTCGGCGTTGCCTGCCAGATCGCGCTCCCAGCTTTCTTGCACAAAGCTGTAGTTGATGGTTTCCAGATAGCCCAGCCCCGCCAGCTGATGGCGCAGGGCGAAGGGGCTGCGGCGCGTTTCGGCGCGCGCGCTGGAGCGGATGGGCGCAACGGGCGGCGTGTCAGGCAGGGTGTTGTAGCCAGTCAGGCGGGCGATTTCTTCGATGAGGTCGGCCTCGATGCGCAAGTCAAAGCGCCAGCTGGGCGGGGTGACGGTGATTTGGCCTTCGCCTTCCGTGAAGGCCATGCCCAGGCGGCGGAAGATGCTGGCGCACTGCGCTTGCGTGAGCGGCACGCCGATGACTTTGGCCGCGCGCGCCACGCGCAAGGTGATGGGAGCAGGCTGCGGCAGGCCGGCCTGCTGGTCGGTGACGGGGCCTGCTTGCGTTTGCGGCGTGCCGCAGATGTCCAGAATGAGGCGGGTGATGCGCTCGATGACGCGCGTGGTTTGCGCGGGATCGACGCCGCGCTCGAAGCGGTGGCCTGCGTCGGTGGCGAAGTTGAAGCGGCGTGAGCGGCCCGCAATGGCATCGGGCCACCAGAAGGCGGCTTCCACATACACGTCTTGCGTGCTGCCAGAAACGGCCGTGGCTTCGCCGCCCATGATGGCGGCCAGCGACTGGACCTGGCGTTCGTCGGCCACGACGCCCACGGTTTCGTCCAGCGCCACGGTGGCGCCATTGAGCAGCTTGAGCGATTCGCCCGCGCGGCCCCAGCGCACATGCAGGCCGCCGTGAATTTGGGCGAGGTCAAAAATGTGCGAGGGCTGGCCGGTTTCAAACATCACGTAGTTGGAAATATCGACCAGCGCCGAGACGCTGCGCTGCCCGCAGCGGGCCAGGCGCTCGACCATCCACGCGGGCGTGGCAGCCTGCGTGTTCAGCCCACGAATGACGCGGCCTGAAAAGCGGCCGCACAAATCAGGCGCTTCAATGGTGACGGGCAGCGCGTCGTCCACCGTGGCGGGCACGGCGGCCAGGCCCTCGCTCCAGCTTTTGAGCGGCGCATCGGCCAGCGCGGCCAGCTCGCGCGCCATGCCATGCACGCTCAGCGCGTGGCCCAGATTGGGCGTGAGCTTGAGGGTGAGCAGCGTGTCATCCAGCCGGAGGTATTCGCGCAGGCTCTGGCCCACGGGCGCGTCGGCGGGCAGCTCCAGCAGGCCCGCGCCTTCCTGCGAAATGCCCAGCTCGCTGGCGGAGCACAGCATGCCGTGGCTTTCAACGCCGCGCAGCTTGCCCAGCTTGATGCGAAAGGGCTTGCCATCTTCGCCCGGCGGCAGCTCGGCGCCCACCAGCGCGCACGGCACTTTGATGCCCGCCCGCGCGTTGGGCGCGCCGCACACGATTTGCAGCGGCTGGCCGCCCGCATTCACCTGGCACACGCGCAGACGGTCGGCATTGGGGTGCTGCTGCGCCGATTGGATTTCGGCCACCACGATCTGGCTGAACGGCGGTGCGGCCGGGCGGGTTTCTTCCACCTCAAAGCCGCCCATCGTCAGGGTGTCAGCCAGTTGCTCGGTATTCAGCGGCGGGTTGCAGAACTCGCGCAGCCAGGATTCGGGGAATTGCATTTTCGGGGCCTCAATGTCGGATATTTCAATTGCGCAGGTTTTGTGTTTCTTGCATTTGCGCGATTTTTTCAATGGCGGCGGCCTGCCGCTCCAGCGTCTGGTTTTGCTCTTTCATCAGATCAATCAGCCGATTCTGATAATTGCAGGCATTGGATCGTTTGATCAGCCATAGCCATACGCCAATCAACATCAGTATCGGCCCCCAGGACATGAAAAGCTGGATCAATATGGCCGGAATGCCTGAATGACGGGTTGAATCGGATGGCGGCTCCACATTTTCAAATTCGCCTGAAGCCAGACGAATCTGGGCGCTTGCGTAACGGTCAGGGGCATAGCGCGCCTGATCGCTGATGCGCACCATGATTTCCTGGCCCGGCAAAAGGCCGAGGCTGAAAGTCGAATCATTGAAAGCGTCAATCAGCTTGCCGCTGGCGTCAAAAAAACGGGCTTCAAAAACCGCGTGGTCCAGTTTCCGGCGGCCTGTATTGGTGGCTTTGCCCAGGACGGTGAGCGTGCCGCAGCAGCTTTCTTCTTCCGAGTCTGGGTGGTAGCTGTAATCGATGTCTGAAAACTGGATATCGGAATGGTCGGCAGGCGATGGCGCTTCGCTTGCCGAAACGCTGGCGCAGGCGAGAAACAGCAGGCACGAGAGGAAAAATCGCTTGAACATCGCAGAATTTTCGCGGTGGCGATTCAATTCATCAGGCAAATTGCCTCAAAAAGCGCACGTCGCCTTCAAAAAACTGGCGCAAATCACTCACGCCATAACGCAGCATGGCCAGGCGGTCAATGCCGGAGCCGAAGGCAAAGCCAATGTGGGTTTCAGGGTCCAGCCCCATGTTTTTCACCACTTGCGGATGCACCTGGCCGGAGCCGGAAACTTCCAGCCATTTGCCAGCCAGCGGGCCATCGGCAAATTGAATGTCAATCTCGGCGCTGGGTTCGGTGAAGGGGAAATAGCTGGGGCGAAAGCGCAGGGCGAGCTGGTCGGTTTCAAAAAAGGCGCGGCAAAAATCCAGATACACGGCCTTGAGGTCTTTGAAGCTGACGTTTTCGCCCAGCCACAGGCCTTCAACCTGGTGAAACATGGGGGAGTGGGTGGCGTCGCTGTCCACGCGGTAGGTGCGGCCAGGGGCGATAACGCGGATTTCACGCACGCGGCCTGCGGCCAGATCAGCAGCATGGCGCTGCGCGGCGGCCGATGCGTAGCGAATCTGCATGGGGCTGGTGTGCGTGCGCAGGCAGTAGGGCTGGCCGTCTTCGCCGTTCATGTCCACATAGAAGGTGTCCTGCATGGAGCGGGCGGGGTGGTTGGGCGGATTGCCCAGCGCGGTGAAGTTGAACCAGTCGTTTTCGATTTCGGGGCCGTCGGCAACATCGAAGCCCATGCTGCTGAAGATTTGCTCGATGCGTTCCCACGCGAGGGAGACGGGGTGCAGGCCGCCTGCGCCACGCTGGCGGCCCGGCAGGGTGACATCCAGCGCCTCGGCCTGCAAGTGCTGTTGCAGCTCGGCTTCCTGCAATGCCTGGCGGCGCGCGGTGAGCGCGGCTTCAATGGCCTGCTTGGCCTGGTTGATGGCAGCGCCGCGCGTTTTCTTTTCTTCAGGCGGGAGCTGGGCCAGCTCTTTCATCAGCGCGGTGACGCGGCCCGCCTTGCCCAGAAATTGCGCCTTGGCGTTTTCCAGGTCAGCCGGAGAGGGGGCTTGGGCAAAGGCGGCGGTGGCAGCGGACACCAGGGCATCAAGTTCGCTGCTGGCAGGCAGGGCGCTCATGGGGCAGGGCAGAGGGGGAAGGGAAAAATGAAAAAGGGATTGGGCGCCGTGCGGCCCCCAATCCCTGAAACGCCATGTGGCGCAAAGGCCGCTGGGGCCTGGTGCGCGAGGCTTCAGGCGGCCAGCTTGGCCTTGACTTGCTCCACGATGCGGGCAAAAGCCGCTTCGTCGTGAATGGCGATGTCGGACAGCACCTTGCGATCCAGACCCAGCCCGGCCTTGTTCAGCCCGTTGATGAACTGGCTGTAGGTCAGGCCCAGCGCGCGCGTGGCGGCGTTGATGCGGGCAATCCACAAGCGGCGGAACACGCGCTTTTTGTTGCGGCGGTCGCGGTAGGCGTACTGGCCAGCCTTCATCACCGCCTGTTTGGCGATGCGATAGACGTTGCCACGGCGGCCACGGTATCCCTTGGCCAGGGCAAGAACTTTTTTATGACGGGCGCGAGCCGTCACACCACGTTTGACGCGAGGCATTCGTTTTCTCCTTGTTCGTCAGTGATTACAGGCCGCATTTGGGCAGCATTTGCGCGATCTGGCCGAGATCGGCCTCATGCACATTGACTGCGCCGCGCAGTTGCCGCTTGTTCTTGGTGGTCTTCTTGGTCAGGATGTGGCGCTTGAAGGCCTGGCCGCGTTTGACGGTACCGCCGGGACGAACGCGAAAACGCTTTTTCGCGCTGCTCTTGGTTTTCATTTTGGGCATTTGAAATGCTCCTTCTGGCTTGTGCTCGTGAGGCGTGCGCAAAGACCTTCGCGCCCTTGATGGCCCCGAGCCACTTTTGTGTGCGGCTGCCGCTCAAAGCCGTCAGGCCCAAGGCGAAAGCTGCACTTTTCTCCGGCGCGGTCAAACGCCGGAAAACCCGCAATTATCTACGATTGCTTTCAGTTCTGCGCCGCTTCAGCAGGGGCGGGCGCAGGCGCTTCGGCGGCCTTGGCTGCGCCGCCGGCTTTCTTGCGCGCGGGGGCGAGCATCATGATCATCTGCCGGCCTTCGAGCTTGGGAAATTGCTCGACCTGGATGACATCCGCCAAGTCTTCACGAATGCGGTTGAGCAGATCAAGCCCCAGATCCTGGTGCGTGATTTCGCGGCCGCGAAAACGCAGGGTCACTTTCACCTTGTCGCCATCGCCCAGGAAGCGGCGGATGTTGCGCAGCTTGATGTTGTAGTCGCCATCGTCCGTGCCGGGGCGGAATTTGACTTCCTTGATTTCGATGACCGTCTGCCGGGCCTTGGCTTCGGCGGCGCGCTTTTGTTCCTGGTACTTGAACTTGCCGTAGTCGATCAGGCGGCAGACCGGCGGGCTGGCCGCTGCGGCGATTTCAACCAAGTCCACGTCCATCTCGCCCGCCATGCGCAGCGCTTCCTGCAGGGGAAAGATGCCCAGGGACTCGTTGTCAGGGCCGTTCAGGCGCACTTCGGGCGCGGTAATTTCACGGTTGAGCCGGTGGGCGCGTTCTTCGCGCTGGCGGCGGTCACGAAAGTTGGTAGCTATGGCGATTACCTCAGAAATGAAAGGAATGAAAAGCGGCGGCGCGCAGGCATTCAGCTTTTTGCTGCAATGTCCTGCAATACGCGGCTGGCGAAAGCTTGCAGCGGCATGACGCCCAGATCGGCATTGCCCCTGCCGCGCACCGCCACGGTTTTGGCCTCTTTTTCCTTGTCGCCGACGACGAGGATAAAAGGCGGTTTTTGCAGCGAATGCTCGCGTATTTTATAGGTGATTTTTTCGTTGCGGAGATCGGTTTGCACTCGAATACCGCGCTCACGCAGCGCGGCGGCCACATATTCCACGTAATCAGCTTGCGCATCGGTAATGCCGGTGACGACCACTTGCACCGGCGCCAGCCAGACGGGCATGGCGCCTGCGTGCTGTTCAATGAGAATGCCGATGAAACGCTCCAGACTGCCCACAATGGCGCGATGCAGCATGATGGGGCGGTGGCGCGCGCCGTCTTCGCCCACATATTCGGCGCCCAGCCGCTCCGGCAGGTTGGGATCGACCTGGATCGTGCCGCATTGCCATTCGCGGCCAATGGCGTCTTTGAGTGTGTATTCGATTTTCGGGCCGTAAAAAGCGCCTTCGCCAGGCAGATAAGTGAATTCGCAGCCTGAGGCGCGCAGTCCTTCGGCCAGCGCGTTTTCAGCCTTGTCCCAGCTTTCGTCGCTGCCGATGCGTTTTTCGGGGCGGGTGGAGAGCTTGTAGATGATGTGGTCGAAACCAAAATCTTTGTAAACCTTTTGCAGCAGCGTGGTGAAGGCCGTGACTTCAGATTGAATCTGGTCTTCGGAGCAAAAAATGTGCCCGTCATCCTGCGTGAAAGCGCGCACGCGCATGATGCCGTGCAGGCCGCCGGAAGGCTCGTTGCGGTGGCAGGCGCCGAATTCGCCGTAGCGCAGCGGCAAATCGCGGTAGCTTTTCACGCCCTGTTTGAAAATCAGGATGTGGCCGGGGCAGTTCATGGGCTTGAGCGCGTAGTCGCGCTTTTCGCTTTCGGTGGTGAACATGTTTTCCCGGTATTTGTCCCAGTGCCCTGTTTTTTCCCAAAGCGATTTGTCCAGGATTTGCGGGCCTTTGACTTCCTGATAGCCGTTTTCGCGGTAAACGCGGCGCATGTATTGCTCCACTTCCTGCCAGATGATCCAGCCTTTGGGGTGCCAGAACACGGTGCCGGGCGAGTGCTCGTCGATATGGAACAAATCCAGCTCGCGTCCCAGCCGGCGGTGGTCGCGCTTTTCGGCCTCTTCCATGCGCTTGATGTAAGCATCCAGGTCTTTTTTATCGGCCCAGGCCGTGCCGTAAATGCGCTGCAATTGCTCGTTTTTGGCATCGCCGCGCCAGTAGGCTCCAGCCAGTTTGGTTAATTTGAATGCCTTGAGAAAGCGGGTATTGGGCACGTGCGGGCCGCGGCACATGTCCACATATTCCTGATGAAAATACAGGCCCATCGCCTTTTCATTGGGCATGTCGTCAATCAGGCGCAATTTGTAATCTTCGCCGCGTGACTGGAAAACGCGAATGACTTCCGCGCGCGGCGTCATTTTCTTGATCACGTCGTAATCCTGCGCAATCAGCTCTTTCATGCGTTTTTCAATGGCGGCCACGTCTTCCGGCGTGAATGGGCGTTCGTAGGCGATGTCGTAATAAAAGCCTTCTTCAATAACCGGGCCGATCACCATTTTGGCGGTGGGATAAAGCTGCTTGACGGCGTGGCCGACCAGGTGCGCGCAGGAGTGGCGGATGATGTCCACGCCGCCTTTGTCTTTGGGCGTGATGATTTGCAGGCGGGCGTCGTGGTCAATCACGTCGCAGGCGTCCACCAGTTTGCCGTCCACGCGGCCTGCCAGCGTGTTGCGGGCCAGGCCGGGGCCGATGGACTGGGCGACTTCAGCCACGGAGACGGGGCCGGGATATTCGCGTTGCGAGCCGTCGGGAAGGGTGATGCGGACGGGGTGGGTCATGAGCGTTCTCTTTTCTTTCGGGCAATAAAAAAGCGCGGCAGCAGGCCCGCGCTTTTGGGTTTCGGCAAGTGATTCAGGCGCGCGCGAACCGGCGTTTCTCGCGGCCCGTGCATGCAAGGGCTGCGCAGATGGCGTGCGGGCGGGTTCGCGGTGTCATAACCAGATGTGCCTTTCCCGTTCCTTGTTGAATGTGGGGAGCCAAGCGGGCTTGAAAGCAGCGGATTCTAAAACCGCCGCATAGCGAAATGCTATAGCCGCCTCGCGGCAGGCGGCGGCATGAGCGGGGAGTTGGCCGGCTGTTTGCTATTAGAAAAAAAGCAGATTGAAAGCATGAAAAAACGTTGAGGTCCTAGTGAAACTTGAAGAGTTTGCTATTAATAGATGAGCTATTTTTCTGCCGCTGCCCGGATCGATGAGGCTGGGAAGACAGACTGCTCGCAAACCAGCCATGCCAGGCCGTCAATTGCCCAGCAGCTGTGTTTGCAGGCGTTCGTCGCGCGTGAAGCGAAAGCGCGAGACCATGATGAGCTGGTCGGCGCGGTTGCGCATGGCCAGGCCGAAGGACTCGAAGGGGCCGGAAGATTGGGCGATGGCTTCGGCCAGGCGGTCGAGGTGGCGGCTGCCGGAAGACTCGACGACTTCGGTGTCGAACACGCGGCCATCGTGGTTCACGGTGATCATCATGGTCAGCTCGCCGTAGAGCTTGCGGCCATTGATTTCGGGAAAGTTGCTGGTGCCGCGCGCTTCGATCTTGCGGCGCACGGTGTCGTAATAAAGGGCATACATCTCTTCGCGCGTGGCGGGGCTGATGAAGCGCTTTTTGGGGCGGGAGTTTTCTTCTTTCACCGCGCGTTCGATTTCGGCCAGCATTTGCGACAGGTGCTTGCGGCGCTCTTCCTGCTCGATCACGTCGGGGTCGTTTTTGGGCTTGTCGGGCGAAGGCTTGGGCAGCGCGGCCACTTGTTTTCGCAGCTGGTCGAGCAGGCGGTTTTGCTGCTCGCGCATGGATTCGATCTGGCGCTGGGCTTCTTCGGTGGCGGCGTCGCCCAGCATGGCCTGCAAGGCAGGGGGCAGGGGGGTGGTGGCGCGCACGTCGGGCAGGGGGCTGTCGCCGCCGCCGGCCAGGTTGGCCTGGGCAATGGCCTGGGCCTTGGCGGGCGCTTCGTCGCCACGGGCATTGACGAGGATGACCTCCAGCGGCAAATCCTCGAACACGCGCCGGAAGCCTTCGGGATTGACGAAGCGGATGGTGAGCAGGCTGGCATGGATGAGCACCGAGACGATCAGCGCCCATTGCAGCGTGGAGAGGGATTTGAGACGGTCGAGATTCACGGGGCGGGATTATCCATTTGTTACCGGCGGCCGCCGCGCTGCTTTCTGGCCTTTTTAGCCTGCCGCAGCCACGCCCGGGGCTTGTTCGCCATCGCCATCGGCCAGATCGACGGCAATGGCGATGGGGCCGGCGCCGGCTTCTTCGGCCTCGTCTTCGGCTTCCGGCGGGGCGCTGGCAGGCGATGCGCTGATCACTTCGGTCACGCTGCCGCTGACGTCCAGCGCGATGTCGTCGATGTGGCCGAGCTTCACACGCACGAGCGAGCCGCGCGCCATGCCGCTTGCGCCCATCACGGTCAGGGTCAGCGGCAGTTCTTCGGCGCGCACCAGCCACGCGCCGCCGGCCTGCTCGCGCAGGGCGCTGGCGGTGAGGTGGGTGATGGCGTTTTGGCGCAGGTATTGCAGCGTCCAGAAGCGCTCCATCGCGGCCTGGTTTTGCGCGTAGGCGGTGTAGGCGGCGTCAAAGGCGCTGATGATGGCGAACAGCTGCGCGTCTTTGGGTTTGAAAGGCGCGGCCAGCGCGGCGGTGGCGCCGTGGCGCGCGCAGGCGATGAGCTGCCACTGGTTCACCAAGTCCACATAGCGGCGCAGCGGCGAGGTGCTCCACGCATAGCTGGGCACGCCGATGCCCGCGTGCGGCAGGGCCTTGACGCCCATGCGCACCTTGATGCCGGGCGCCAGGCTGGCCTGGCTGCGGTAGATGGCGGGCACGCCCAGGCTGGCCAGCCACTGGCCCCAGGTGCTGTTGGCCAGGATCATGGCTTCGGCCACGATCAAGTCCAGCGGCGCGCCGCGCTGGCGCTGGGTGATGCGCACGCGCTCGCTGCCGGTGGGCAGGGCAGGGGCGGTCATGCCGTCTGTGCCTTCCAGCGCAAAGCTGTAGTCGGGGCGGCTGAAGTTTTCGGGCTTGCCGCGCACGGCTTCGCGCTGGGCTTTCAGGTGCAGCGCCAGGCGGTAGAGGAAGGCCAGCGTCTGGCGCGGCATGGGCAGCCCGGGCGGCTGTTCGTCCTGTGGTTCGTCTTGTGTTTGGGCGGGAGCCGTGAGCCATTCTTCGGTGATCAGGCCGTCCAGCCGGTCATGCCGCAAATTGGCGGCCACGGCCACGCGCTCCAGCCGGGTTTCGTGGCGCTGGATTTCCAGCGTGGCTTCGTCCAGCGTGACGTAGAGCGACACTGCCGGGCTGGCCTGGCCCGCGTCCAGCGTGCAGGCGGCGACCACGCTGTCGGGCAGCATGGTGATTTTGTTGCCGGGCATGTAAACGGTGGACAGGCGCGCGCGCGCCACGCCGTCCAGCACGTCGCCGGGCGCAAGGGCCAGCGCCGGCGCGGCAATGTGGATGCCCAGCGTGACTTGCCCGCTGCCCAGTCCTTCGACGGAGAGCGCGTCGTCAATTTCGGTGGTTTGCGAGTCGTCAATGGAATACGCCTGCACGCCAGCCAGCGGCAAGTCATCTGCGGGCGCCAGCGCAGCGGCCAGCGCCTGCGGCGGAAATTGCGTGCCTTTGGGAAAGTGCTCGAACAAAAAGCGCTGCCAGTGAAACTGGTAGGCCGAAGCAATGGCGCCCGCGTTCTTCAGCAGCTCCAGCGGGGCCAGTTGCGTGGCGCGCGCCGCTTCCACCACGGCCTTGTATTCGGGCGCGTTTTTGTCGGGCTTGAACAAGATTTTGTAGAGCTGCGCTTCGATTTCCGCCGGACAGCGCCCGGCCGCCAGCTCGGCCGCCCAGGCGCTCACTTGCGCGGCAATCTGCTTTTTCTTTTCGATGGCCGCCAGCGCCTGCGCGACGATGTCGGCGGCGGCCTTGCGAAAACGCCCCTTGCCCGCGCGGCGAAAGTAGTGCGGCGCGCCATGCAGCGCCATCAGCATGGCCGCCTGCTCTGCCGCGCCGGGCGCGCCGCCAAAGTAATCGGCCGCCAGCGCGGCAAAGCCGAATTCGTCTTCCGGCGCGAATTCCCAGGCCAGCGGCAGCTCCACTTGCGCCGCCATTTCGCCCGCCTGCGCCAGCAAATCGGCGGGTGCGGGTTTGTCAAAGCGCAAAAGCTGATTGGCCGCCTTGACTTTCACTCGCTTGCCCGAGTCCAGCTCCACCTGCGCCGATGCCTCGGCCTCCGAAAGAATGCGGCCCGCAAGAAATTTGCCCGCTTCGTCAAACAAAAGATTCATGGGCGCGGATTGTCACATCGAGCCTTGCCAGGATGCAGGCGCGCCCGCCCAAGAAGCCGCGCCCGGCGCCGCCGGCTTTTGCGTCTGCGCTCCGGGCTTTTTTCGCTGCATCCGGAGTTTGTTCTGGGCCTGGCCGCGAACAGATTCAGGAGCCAGGGTCAGCTCATTCTCGCTCCTCTTTTTGAAGCATGATGTCCTAGTGGAATGTGCGCAAAAGCCATTTTCTCGGGCCTGAATTTGCTCCTGTTTCTGATGCAGGCAGACGCTGGGCAGGCTCTTCAGGGCTTTTCGTACTGCACGAAGATTTCGTTGGGCTTGACCATGCTCAGATCGTGGCGCGCCTTTTCTTCCACGGTATCCAGGCCGTCGCGCAGGTCGGCCACTTCGGAAGCGAGCTGGTCAATTTGCAGCTGGGCCTGCGCGTTGGCGGCTTTTTGCTCGCGCAGGCGTTGGCGCAGTTCGGCTACTTCAGGCAGGCTGCCACGGCCGGTTTGCAGTTGCACGTGCAGCGCAGCGAGCAGCAGCAGAAGAATGGCGACGACGATGCGTTGGGTCATGGCAGGCCTGGCAGGGCGCGTTCAGCAAGGGCGGGGGCGGAGAAGGGCGGATGCTATCGTTTCTGGAACGCCGCCGCGCCTTCTTCCGGCCCGTGCGGCGGCGCGTCAGCGCAGGTTGTAGAAGGCGTCGCGGCCCGGGTACACCGCCGTTTCGCCCAGGTCTTCTTCGATGCGCAGCAGCTGGTTGTATTTGGCCATGCGGTCAGAGCGCGAGAGCGAGCCGGTTTTGATTTGCCCGGCGTTGGCGCCCACGGCAATGTCGGCAATGGTGCTGTCTTCCGTTTCGCCGCTGCGGTGGCTGATGACGGCGGTGTAGCCCGCGCGCTTGGCCATTTCAATGGCCTGGAAGGTTTCGGTCAGCGTGCCGATCTGGTTGATTTTGATGAGGATGGAGTTGGCAATGCCGCGCTCGATGCCTTCTTTCAGAATCTTCGTGTTGGTCACGAACAGGTCGTCGCCCACCAGCTGCACTTTTTTGCCCAGCCGTTCGGTGAGCAGTTTCCAGCCGTCCCAGTCGCCTTCGGCCATGCCGTCTTCGATGCTGATGATGGGGTATTTGTCGGCCCAGGCGGCCAGCATGTCGGCCCAGGCGCTGGCGGTGAGCTGAAGGCCGCCTTCGCCAGCCAGCACGTATTGGCCGTCTTTGTAGAACTCGCTGGCGGCGCAGTCCAGGCCCAGCACGATGTCTTGCCCGGCCGTGTAGCCCGCCTGGTCGATGGCTTGCAAGATGAGTTCAATGGCCGCTTCGTGGCTGGGCACGTTGGGGGCAAAGCCGCCTTCGTCGCCCACGGCAGTGGGCATGCCTTTATCGTTGATGATTTTCTTGAGCGCGTGAAACACTTCCGCGCCCTGGCGCAGCGCTTCGCGGAAAGACGGCGCGCCCACGGGGATGATCATGAATTCCTGCAAGTCCAGGCTGTTGTTGGCGTGCGCGCCGCCGTTGATGACGTTCATCATGGGCACGGGCAGCTGGCAGCCGTTCATGCCGCCAAAGTAGCGGTACAGCGGCAGGCCGCTTTCTTCGGCGGCGGCGCGCGCCACGGCCATGCTCACGGCCAGCGTGGCATTGGCGCCCAGGCGGTTTTTGTTGTCGGTGCCGTCCAGTTCGATCAGGGTTTTGTCCAGAAAGGCTTGCTCGCTGGCGTCCAGCCCCATCACGGCTTCGGTGATTTCGGTGTTCACGTGCTCCACGGCGCGCAGCACGCCTTTGCCGCCGTAGCGCTTTTTGTCGCCGTCGCGCAGCTCGATGGCTTCGCGGCTGCCGGTGGATGCGCCGCTGGGCACGGCGGCGCGCCCCATCACGCCGCTTTCCAGCAGCACGTCGCATTCAACGGTGGGGTTGCCCCGGCTGTCCAGAATTTCGCGGCCCACGATATCGACGATGGCGCTCATGAGGTTTCTCCTTTTTGCAAATGGTTGGGAATGAATGTGGAAGGATTGCTCCCGAAACGGGAGCGGATGAAAGGGTCTGAAAACGGCTTCAGCGCCCATTGGGCGGGCGCTGCAACTATTGAAACAGGAGCAAAAAAACAGGGGCGACAAACGGGCAGGCGGGCTGCCCGCCTTATCTCTACAGGCCCTCGACGCAGATCATGTTGAACACGCCCGCGCCTTCGCGCGCCTGGCGCGCCTTGCGGTATTCGGCGCTGTCGTAAAAGGCGCGCGCCGCCGCGTAGCTGGGGAAACGGATGATCACCGTGCGCTCGTGCGCCGTGCCTTCCAGCACCTGCTGCTGGCCGCCGCGCGCGATGAATTCGCCGCCATGCGCGGCCACGGCTTCAGTGCTCCAGCGCCGGTATTCGGCCATTTGCTCGGGGCGGGTGGTGTGAACGTTGGCGATGATGTAGCCAAAGGGCATGGGAAAAGATCTCCTTGAGTCAGACAGGGGGGGCGGACGCTCAGGCCGAAAAGCTGTTTTCCAGAAAGCCGTTTTTCTTGGTCACGGCGTCCAGCGCCATCAAGGTTTCCAGCAGCGCCCGCATGTGCTTGAGCGGCACGGCGTTGGGGCCGTCGGAGAGAGCGTTTTGCGGGTCAGGATGGGTTTCCATGAAAACGCCAGCCACGCCTACGGCCACGGCCGCGCGCGCCAGCACGGGCACCATCTCGCGCTGGCCGCCGCTGCTGGCGCCTAGGCCGCCGGGCAGCTGCACGCTGTGCGTGGCGTCAAACACCACGGGCGCGCCCGTCTCGCGCATGATGGCCAGGCTGCGCATGTCGGAAACGAGGTTGTTGTAGCCAAAGCAGGCGCCGCGTTCGCAGGCCATGAAGCGGTCTTCGGGCAGGCCCGCCTCGCGCGCGGCGGCGCGGGCTTTGCCGATGACGTTTTTCATGTCGTGCGGGGCCAGAAACTGCCCCTTTTTGATGTTCACCGGCTTGCCGCTTTGCGCCACGGCGCGGATGAAATCGGTCTGGCGGCACAAAAAGGCCGGGGTTTGCAGCACATCCACCACGGCGGCGGCAGCGGGAATTTCGGCTTCGGTGTGCACGTCGGTCAGCACGGGCACGCCCACCTCTTTTTTGACTTTGGCAAGGATGTGCAGCCCCTTTTCCATGCCGGGGCCGCGAAAACTGCTGCTGCTGGAGCGGTTGGCCTTGTCGTAGCTGCTTTTGAAGATGAAGGGAATGCCCAGCGCCGAAGTGATTTCCTTGAGCTGCCCGGCCACGTCGATTTGCAATTGTTCGGATTCGACCACGCAGGGGCCGGCGATGAGAAACAGGGGCCGGTCAAGGCCGATGGGAAAGCCGCAGAGGTTCATGGCGAAAGTGTCTGGAATCGGAAAAGTGCGAAATGCGCGACTGGGCGCGCCTGGGGCGAACGGGCGATTTTCGGCAATCTCCCGGCCGGGCCAGGCCAGCGATGCAGCGTCAGCCGAAAAAAGCGGCCAGCGCGGGCGCAAGGAGAGCGGGCGCGTCGCGCTGGGCATCGTGCCCGGCAAAAGGCGCATTGAGCAAGGCGCTGCCAGCAATGCGCTGCTGCAAGGCGGCCAGCTCTTGCAGGCTGCACAGCTCGTCTGCGTCGCCCCGTATCAGCAAGGTGGGCGCCGTGATGGCGCGCACGGCTTCGCCGGGGTAGTTGCCGGGCTGCGCGTTGGTCCACAAGGTTTTGACGGCTTGCAGCAGGCGGGCGAAATCAGGCTGCGGATTGCAAGCCTGGTAGTCAGGCAAGGCGTTGGGGAACAGGCCCGCCCAGTCGTCTTGCGTCAGCCCTTGCAGCATGGGCAGCGCGGGGTCATCCGCCGCCAGCCGCCATTGCGCGCCGATGGCGGCCAGTTGCAGCACTTGGAACGGGCCGTTTTCAGCCGCCAGCCGGTAACCCGCAATGCCGCCGTCGCTAAAGCCCAGCACGCGCGCCGCTGCAATGCCCAATTGCCGCATGACGGCGATCACGTCCGACTGATACAGGGCATACGTGAGCGCCTGGCCGCCCAGCGTGGAGCGGCCATGCCCGCGAAAGTCCATGCCAATGAGGCGCAAGCGCTGCGCCAGCGCGGGCAGCACGGGGTTGAGATCGCGCATGTCACCCAGGCCGCCATGCAGGCAGAGCAAAGGCGGGCCATCTGGCTGGCCCGCCTCTTCCACGTAGATCTGCGCGTCGCCCACAGGCAGAACGCGCCCGCAGGCGTGATTGAAAGCGGTGCGGATGGAGGGCATGGCCGTGCCTTTCGAGCGGTGAAGGAAGAAGACGGAAAAAAAAGGAGGCAGACGCGCGCGACCGGTGGCGTGCGGCGGGCATTGTGCGCTTGTGCTCTTGAACAACGGGCGCATTCGGGGGCTTCTGGCCACTGCCAGCGCCTTCGCTGGCGCCGACGCATCGCTGAAGCGGCGCCTGCGGCGGCTTGTTCAGACGGGCCGCCATTTGGCTTCAAGGCGCTTCAGGCCTCAGGCGCTTGAGGGCCTGCTCGCGGGCCGCCGATGAGCCGGTTCTGCGCGCCTGCGCAGCAGACTTTTGGACGGGCTGGAGATATCGAAAACAGGAGCAAAAATAAGGGGTAGGAATACCGCTTCTCTCAGTTTGCGCTAGGACGTCATGCTATGAATAAAAGAGCGAAATAATTTCATGTAATCCGTCTTGTGCCGCTGGCCTTGCACATTCACTGGGCGCGCTTGGGTCATGCCAGGACTGCGGCCTGGTACCCGCGCTGATGTCTTGTGAGGCCGTCCGCTTCAGCGTTGCGATTCAGGGCGCAAAAAAAGACCCGGCCAGCCGGGTCTTTTTTGAACCTGTTCAGAGTCTGTGCGTGAGGGGCAAAAGACCGGGTCAAGATGGGGCCGCAAGGCGTAAAGCACAGACGGACCTTGCGGCCCAATTGCAGTGGCGAGACGTCGCAAGGCCGCAGACTGCCCGGAGCCGTTTTTTCGCGCTCACGAACGGCCTTTGAGCAGTTTTTCAGTGCGCGGCCTGATGGACCATCATCAGCGGTAGCCCTTGAAGCCGTCGCCGCCGTCGCGGCGCTTTTTGCTGCGGCTCATCATGTCGATGCTGGTGCGCATGGGGTCGGGCTGGCCGGGCGCGCCGTGGCTGGGGCCATTGTTGTTGCGGCGGCCGTGCAGATTGGTCTGAAGGGGGTTGATGTGGCGCGGCAGGCGGTCGTCGTCATCGTCGCTGTCGCGCGCGGGGCGATCCGCCTTGGGGCGCGGCTGGGCGCTGCGGCTTTCGCCGCTGCGGCGGTTGCGATTGCGGTAGCGGTTGCGGCTTTTGCCAGGCGCAGGCTTGCCTGCGGCTGCTGGCGCTGCGGCCTGTTCGCCGGAGTTTTCCGCGCCCTCGGCTGGGCTGGCGTCTTCGGCTGCTTTGGCAGCGAAGGATTGCGCCGGCTTGGCCGCAGATTTGCGCTGGGCCAGGGCGGCCTTGTTGTCACGGATGCGCTGCATCATTTCTTGCCGCGCAGCGCGGGCGGCGGCTTGCATGACTTCGCGGCCGGGGGGCTTGCCCAGGCCGCCCCAGAGGGTTTGGCGGCCCATGGCAATGGGTTCGGCTTTTTCGCCTTCTTCAGGGCCGAAGCCTTCGAGAATTTGCACCGGAATCTGCTGGCGGGTGAATTTCTCGATTTCGTGCATGAAGCCTTCTTCGTCCATGCACACCAGGCTGGCGGCTTCGCCGCTGGCGCCCGCGCGGCCCGTGCGGCCTATGCGGTGCACGTAGTCTTCGGGCACGTTGGGGATTTCGTAATTGACGACGTGCGGCAGCTCGTCAATATCAATGCCGCGCGCGGCAATGTCGGTAGCGACCAGGGCGCGCAGTTCGCCGCTTTTGAAATCGGCCAGCGCCTGGGTGCGTGCGCTTTGACTCTTGTTGCCGTGCAGGGCCATGGCCTTGATGCCGTGTTTCGTCAGGTATTCGGCCACGTGGTTGGCGCCGTATTTGGTGCGGGTGAATACCAGCACCTGGCTCCAGTTGTTTTGGCTGATGAGGTGGGCCAGCACTTCTTTTTTGCGCGCGCGGCCCACGGGGTAGATGACCTGGCGGATGCGTTCAACCGTGGTGTTGGGCGGGGTGACCTGGATGCTGAGCGGGTTTTTGAGCAGGCTGGCCGCCAGGGCGCGGATGTCATCGCTGAAGGTGGCGGAAAACAGCAAGCTCTGTTTTTGCTCGGGCAGCAGGGCCAGGACTTTTTTCACGTCGTGAATGAAGCCCATGTCCAGCATGCGGTCGGCTTCGTCCAGCACCAGAATTTCAACGGCGGACAAATCGACATGCCCTTGCCCCGCCAGATCCAGCAGGCGGCCCGGCGTGGCCACGAGAATGTCGATGCCTTTTTTGATGCGCTCGATCTGCGGGTTCATGCCCACGCCGCCAAAAATGACGGCGGATTTGAGCTTGAGATGCTTGCCGTAAGCGCGCACGGATTCCTCAACCTGCGCGGCCAGCTCCCGCGTGGGGGCCAGCACCAGGGCGCGGATGGGCCGGGGCGCGCCTTTGGCTGGCGCGGTGGCCGATTCGGACAGGCGATGCAGCATGGGCAGCGTAAAGCCTGCGGTTTTGCCCGTGCCGGTTTGCGCGCCAGCGAGCAAATCGTGCCCCGCCAGCACGGCGGGAATGGCTTGTTCCTGAATGGGGGTAGGGGCGGTGTAGCCCTGTTCTTGCACGGCCTGCACAATGGCCGGCGCCAGTTTCAGATCTTCAAAGTTCATTCTGAAAGCGGAGCGCCCCGCTTTTTGGAAAAGGGCGCATCACGAACCAGCCCAATCTGCCGGGCCATCATGTGTATTGACGAGCGCGGCAGGCCAGTTGAGAGCCGGTTGGTTGGTCAAATAGGCAAAGGCGGGCCATTCCTGATCAGCCCGCAGCCTCAGCAGACTGCTGTCCTGCGGCAAACTGGTGGGCCGTAAAGGAAAGAGTGATTATTGCACGAAAAGCGTTTTTGATAGGTCGTGTCATCAATCAGGCGAGCTATACGGATGGCGCCCAGGAAGTTGCGAGCCGTCTTGTCATAACGCGTGGCGATGGCCCGGCACTGTTTGAGCTTGGCAAAGAAGTTTTCGATCAGATGGCGTGCTTGGTAAAGATGCAGGTCGTAGTCCCGAGTCGCCTTCTTGCAGCCGCATGAGGCAATGACAACGCCTTTGCCTTGGGCCGGCAGCAGCTCGAGCACTAGAGCTTGGGCGTCATAGCCCTTGTCGGCGATCACGGTTTCGGCCGCTGTTTGAGCCAAGAGCACGTCGGCTCCTTCGAGGCCGTGCGCCTGCCTTGGCATTTGGCGCTCAGCCCGCCGCAGCTGCGTCCGATGACTTGCGGTGCCTCCCTTTCTGCCACAGCACCGTGCTGGTGCACTCGCACGATGGCCGCGCCGATCATCGTGTACTCGTTGCCGGCCTGCTGCGCCAGGGCTTCAAAGACCCGTTGCCATACACCGCTGTGGCTCCAGC
>ERZ773049.872-NODE-872-length-17965-cov-3.385483_pt1 | contig 17965 bp, 28 predicted proteins | sample MGYA00580633_ERZ773049 | MGnify/ENA primary metagenome ERZ773049 (study PRJEB29015, sample SAMEA2737991) | human oral metagenome | biome: human oral; feature: human-associated habitat; material: dental | place: China | collected 2066 ... | reverse complement strand
CCTCCTTCACCTAATAGTAGCCAATTTGCGTCATATTGACGAAATTTTTCAACAATCTTTATAACCCATTCTATAGAAATAGATGTGTTATTACGTTTAGCTCGGGATAAAACCCCTTTGCTCGCTCCAATTAGTTGTTCTAATGTAGTGATATTAATACCCTCATTATCAACTATCTCACCAATTCGTTTAAAAAAATCTTCCATAAGGTTTAAAATTTTCTTCTAAAATATTTGCAAAGTTGAAAAATAACTTCTACTTTTGCGCCGTTAAAATTAACATATTAAAATTACTTGGTAAAAATAACACTTAAAATGGAATTAACAAAACAAATTACAGATTTTTTTAATCAGCAGGGTTCGAAACAACGCCTGCGTATGCTCCTCGCCTTAGAACTTGATGTGTCTTTTGAAACCGTTTCTCGTTGGCTCAATCGCGACAATGAGAAGCTCGACAATACCAAAGGGCGCAATGCCTTAATGAAACTTACAGGGCTTTCTAATGATGAATTGTTTAACACCTCTAATTTCTAAACGCTATGAACAAACACGAACATTTTCTAAGTTTCAATGGCAAGAACATTATCTATGTAAAAGTAGATAAAACGTACTTCATTGCCTTTAAATCTCTTTGCGAAGCTCTAAATATTGAGTATTCCAGGTCTTTTAAAAACGCAAAAAATGACCCGATTTTAGGGTCTGTATTGGCTGTTCAGCCAATGCAGGTGGCAAAAAATGGCAAAAAACAGCATAGAAAAGTGAGCTGTATTCCGGAGAAATATGTATATGGTTGGCTCTTTTCTGTACGTTCTGATAGTCCAGAACTATTAGCCTACAAGCGCACTTGCTATGAACTTCTGTACAATCACTTTCACGGTACCATTACTAACCGTAAAGAATTGCTAATGCAACGCGAAGAAGTAGATAACCAAATAGGAAAGCTAAAACATCAGCTTAAGGAAAAAGACGAATCGTTTAAAACATTACAACATCTGCAAAACCAACGGAAGGAGATTTGTAAGCAACTTAATACGATTGATGATGAACTTGTAAAACAACCTACTTTATTTTAATCCTCCACACTATGTTTAAAAGAATCACTTATTATCATCTCGACCAAGATTGTCATTTGTGCCGTGTAGAGATACGTACTATCTTATTTGGCATTGTTATCAGTCGCCAGTTTTGCGATGTGATATAACTATTAAATGTTTTTCAATGGATGCTGAAACAGTGTACAAGGTTGTCCAGGCGTTGGATAATACCCAACGAGAACGCTTGCGCCAACTATTGAATACCAATGTAGAAAGCATTCCAACAACTAAAAAGAAAAAGAAGAAACAACTATGGGACGAAAACGAGTTAAGAGAGCGAATCATCGCCGATTTCCAAAGAAGAGCAAGAGAGTTCAAAAACAAAAACACCCTCCTCACCTCCTCTTCGAGGTAGCTCCGATAAGTGCTACTGCTAAAGTAAAGACTACCTATAAGGTATCGGCTGAAAAGCGGAAGATATACAATAACACTTACCGACTAAAATGCAAAGGGTATAGAGTAGAACCGCACAAACATACTATCTATGCCTATAACGAAGAAGTAATGAACACTACACAAGCCAAAAACTTAATGAAACTCGGCTTTGTAGTACAATTAGAAATACAATAACTATGGTATACGGATATATTCGGGTGAGTTCCGATAAACAAACAATAGAGAACCAGCGATTTGAAATTACAAACTTTTGCGTGAAGAAAGGGCTGTTAATAGATGATTGGATTGAAGAAACTATTAGCGGAACAAAAAGTTATAGCAAACGCCAATTGGGCAAGTTGCTAAAAAAAGTAAAGAAAGATGATATTATTATCTGTAGTGAACTGTCACGGTTGGGGCGTAACTTATTTATGATTATGGAAATACTGAATATCTGTATGACCAAAGAGTGCCGTGTATGGACTATTAAAGACAATTACCGCTTAGGAGATGACATACAGAGCAAAGTGCTTGCTTTTGCTTTTGGTCTATCAGCCGAGATTGAGCGTAACCTTATCAGCCAGCGTACTAAAGAGGCGTTGGCACGCAAAAAAGCAGAGGGGATGGTACTTGGTAGGCAAAGAGGTTTCCGCTGTAGGCTCAACTCAAAATGTACCGAGAAACACGAATGGATCGTCAAAGAATTAGAAAAAGGTACGCAGAAAAAAATCATTGCCAAAAAACTAAAAATATCAAAGACAACCTTCTATCGTTACCTCGTATATACAGACCTTTATACGCCTGTAAATTGCCAACAAGAAGGATGGAAAGAATATGGGATATACCATTAAATAAATATTTGAAAAAAGATTTTATATGAAAACACTATATAAATCAATCATAGAGACTGCAGAGCAGGCGGGAATAAAAGTACTTTCAGATGCACGATGTTGTCAGTTATTAGCGTGGGTGTTGGAGATAGGAGGTTATACAGAGGAAAGTACTCATAATTTTAAACTTAATCAAGATATTCATATAGCGCAAAAACGCCTGAATATATTAGCAGGAGAAACACCTAAAGCAGAATTAATAACCATATTTCAGAAGTATCATTCAGAACTGCTAAACTTTTTAAACAAAAAAACAAAAAAGCCTCAATGGCTAATAGACTTTGAAAATTACTATAAACTAAAACCTTACAAAAATAATTAATAACCGATTTGAGAGGAGATTAGATAAGTAACACAATTAGAAAAAATACAATAAGAATGAAATCTGTAATCACCCCAGAAAAGGCTGCGTTCATTCGTGAGCATTACCTAAAACTATCAGGTAAAAAAATTGCAAAAGCATTAGGTGTATCACCTTGTACAGTTCAGAGATTTATGCGTAAAAATAACCTTAGAATATCAGCTGAATTATGTGTTTTTTTCAAAAGCGAGGGAATGAAAAGACCTCTCAAAGAAGAAGAAGTTACTTTTATTCACAAACATATTTGCAATCGTTCTTTAAAGTGGATAGCTAAGGAATTAAATAGAAGTTGTGTTACAATTAGAAAAGAAGCACACCGCTTAGGGTATACTGAACTACTGAAAGAAAAATCGCTAATTAGTAGATATCAAAAAGGAAAGATTCCTGAAAACAAAGGTATAAAAATGTCAGAAGAAACTTATGAGAAGGTAAAACACACTTTTTTTAAGAAAGGGCATTTACCTCATAATACCCTCACTGATTATACTGAGGTGATTCGCAAAGAAAAAGGTACTTCTTACATCTATATAAAGATACCAGGTGCGAGAAAAGCAATACCTAAGCACCGTTATTTATGGGAGCAAGCACACGGAACAATACCTAAAGGGTATAATATTATTTTTAAGAATGCGAATACGCTCGATTGCTGTTTAGAAAATTTGGCGTGTGTGAGCAATGAAGAACTTATGCAAAACAATACCATTCACCGTTATCCTAATGAGTTAAAAACAGCTATAAAACAAATTTCTAAAATTAACAAACAACTAACAAAATGAACTTAGACGACTTAAACGAAACCTTATTTAAACTTTTAGACGACATCAAAGAGGAGCGCGTCGATACTTCAAAAGCACAAGCTATGACTAATGTTGCTAATACCATTATCAATTCTGCCAAGATACAGCTTCAAGGAATTAAACAAATGCAAGACTCTGGCATAGTACCTTTAACAATGAAAGACTGTAGTCCGAAATTGTTAGGTGACTTATATGATCAAAAGAGTTCTTTTGCTAAAAAACTCGGTTACTCTAATGTAGCAGAAGCTATTGGAAAAATGGGAAAAGAGCAATTCAATAAACTTTTTGAAGAAAGGAACTGATTATGATAAAATCATCAGTCATAGATAAATTATACGAAGCCGACCTTTGTCAAGCTATTGGAATGGTGTATACCGATGCTTCGTATAAGATACGCAATAACGGAACGGCGGAGGGGGGCTCGCCTTTCAAAAACGAACGCACCCCCAGCTTCAAGGTTTCCAACGTAAAGAATATATGGAAAGACTTCGGTTCGGGCAAAGGAGGTACAAGCATCATCGACTTTATCCAAGCCTATAAGGGAGTTGATTTCCTCGAGGCGGTAAAACTCGCCTGCGAAACGCTCAACATTCCTATAGAATACGAGAAAGAAACCGACGAGCAGAAGGAAAAGCGCACCCAAAAGCAAAGCCTTACACAAATACTCAAGAAAACTGCCGAAATATACCGTCAGAATTTTGTGAGTTTACCCCCTGAGAGCGAAGCCAAGAAGTATATGCTTAGCCGTAATTTTACGGACGAGATTTTAGATAACTTCGGTATAGGTTATGCCTTGGCAGGCTTGTACGAGGCTTTCAAAGAGCAGGCTATCGTGAGCGATGGCGAAGCATTAGGACTGTTGCGCAAGAATAACCAAGGTAATTATTACGACTTCTTCAAGGGGCGTATTATCTTCCCTATAGCCGACAAGTATGGCCATTGTGTAGGCTTTGGCGGTAGAATACTTACTAACGATAAGAAGCAACCTAAGTATATCAATAGTGCTGAGTCTGATTTATTCGATAAATCTAACTTGTTATATGGCTTCCATTTGGCGCGTAACACCATTGCCAATACGGGCGAGGTGTATTTGGTAGAAGGCTATACCGATGTAATGCGAATGCATCAGATAGGGTTTACCAATACCATAGCTACCTTGGGCACGGCTCTCACGCCACAGCACTTGGCACAGCTGAAGAAACTTTGCCGCAAGGTAATTATCTTCCGCGATAGTGATAGCGCAGGGCAAACGGCTGCCGAGCGCGATTTAGAGCTGATACTGCAAGCGGGTTTGTTTGCCGAATTAGTGGTATTCCCGTCGGAAGACAAAGAAGACCCTGACAGTATAGGGCAACGCCCCAATGCGGTAGAACTTATCAAATACTCGCGCAACGATGCTATATTGCACCTTATTGGCGAAGCCTACCGCGCAGCACTCGACCGCTATACTGAAAAACACGGACAGAGCAAAAAAGCACTGCTATTACCCGAAGATAAAAAGAACCTTACCGAATTGGCTAAAAAACTTGTAGGCTGCATTCCTGATGACACTACCCGCGAGGCGTATGCCGAGCAGCTGAAAGAGCTGTTTAAAATTAAGGTAGCTTCAAAATCTGAGAAGATTGAAAAGCAATATCTCAAGACACCAGAGATAATTATTGATATGGGAGAAAAGAACTCTAACCTTAGTAAACCAGTAGGCGACGGCGACGGTTCTCTCGACTTCTATCTCTTTCCTGATGAAGTAGAAAACCCTTACCTATATAAGAATGAAATTATAGAATACGGACTATTTCAGCACCAAAACCGCATCTATACATCAGCGGGCAAAGAGGGTAAAGAATACTTTATGTCGATTTCCAATTTCTCAATTGAAATAGTGCAACACATGCAAGATGAACAGTTTCCAATGAAACTTATACGTATATGTAATGTACATAACACTGAGAAGATTTTTGATGTGATTTCTGACAAAATAAACACCCTCCCTTCATTTAAGAATGTGGTTACTTCTTATGGTAATTTTTCATTCTCAGGTACAGCTGCACAACACGAACGTCTCTTGCGCTATTTGTTTGACCGTATGGGTAACGGAAGAAAAATTGATGTATTAGGATGGCAACCTGAAGGCTTTTGGGTATGGAATAATAAGATAGTGATACCAGGGGAACGTGAAGAACTTATCAATAAAGAAGGACTTTTTAAACTTAAAAACGAAAGCTATTACATTCCTTCTGCAAATAGAAGCTATGATAAGAATATCTATAAATATGGAGCACAAAAAAAATTCAAATCATTTGATACTCAAATGAGTATTCACAACTATTTTCGACAAGTATATAAAGTACATCGAGGATATGCTATTACGGGTATTCTTTTCGGTATAGGTTCGTTATTTCAAGACATAGTCGTGAGTTGTACAGGATTCTTTCCTATACTATTCTATTTTGGACCAGCTTCAACTGGTAAAGATAATATATGCGAAGCTATACAATCATTTATGGGAGTTCCTCAAACCGCTATACAATTGGAGGGAGCAGCTTCTACTATCAAAGCACAGATACGAGAGTTTGCACAATTTAGCAATGGTATATCGCAACTATCGGAATACAAGAGAGGAAACCCACAAGTAGATGGTATCATCAAAGGTTTATGGGATAGACGTGGGTACAAACGTGGCTCTATAGAAAGCAAGGTAGCCGTAGATGAAGTACCTATCATCAGTTCTACTATACTTACAGGTAATGATTACCCCAGTGCTGAAGCACTTATCTCTCGACTCATTTGGGAAGAAATGGAGAGCAGGGAATTTAGTGAAGAAGAGAAAAAAGAATATGATAAACTGAAAGATATTGTTCGCAAAGGTATTTCGGGCATATCTAATACTTTTATCAACCAGCGTACTCTTTTTGAAGAACGTTTTCTCGACACTTATCGCGTGAATAAAATTGCTTTAGGTAAGTTAGAAAAATTGCAGAATGTACCTACTCGTATTATTGACAATTTAGCCGTGTTGCACACTATATATAATATATTCGAGTCGCAACAGTTCTTTCCTTTTGGAAAAGCAGATATGATAGATCACTTTGAAAAGATAGTAGAAAATCAACGTCGCAAACTTGATACAGATTCGCCTATCAATAAGTTTTGGGATTGTTTCCTATCGTGTATGCGCTTAACTCAGGGAGAGACACTGAGGATAGATGTAAATATAAGAGAGGAAGGAGGATTACTAAAATTTAATTTCACTACTGTATTTAGTATCATTCAGAGGCAATGGTTTGTACAAAATCGTGAATCAGCACCCTCAAAAGCAGAAATGAGAAAACTTATAAAAGAATGTGAAGCCTATGAAGATGAAGTGAAGAGTACTCGTATCAATATGGAAATTAATTGTAATACCAGTGCCTTTCTTATCGACTTAAATAAGGTAAATATAAAAGAAGAACTAATGGCAGAAATAGAATTACAACGTATACGAAAACCTAAGACTACCACCTATAATAATAGTAAGATCCCAGATGCAATAGTAGATGAAAATGATTTGCCATATTGATTTTATTTTTTTACAAAGCGCAATTTTTTACTAAAAACCCCTGTTTTTTTTTCCGACATTTCCGACAAAGACTTATTTATTTAAAAATCAAATTATTAAGTAGTAAAATTGTGTCGGAAAGCGTGTCGGAAATGTCGGAAAGTGTCGGAAAGTTTTATTGTTTTCCTACAAAATCCTACAAGATTTCTCAAAAGGGATGATTATTACAAAGTACAATAAGCTGAAAAATAGTGTTTTATACTCTTTGTAGGATTTGTCGGAAATGTCGGAAAAAAAAATGCCCATTTTTGGAAAAAAGTTACTTTTTTTTCAAAAAAAATGCTGAAAACACCCCTTTTCGTTATAGATAAAATCTATACTACACCTAATACATAACCCTTAAACCATAAACAAATGGAATACTTCTTTAAAATGCTGACGAATATAAAGGTAGATTCTGCCTATCTGCACAAAACTAATTGTGTGGTGAGTGGGCTCTATCGTGAAGGCTCTTTAGTCGGCGGACTATTACCTGCGGGAACTCAGCTTGACTTGTTGGAATATCTTAAATTTTTATACGATATATTCCCTGAGAAGAAAAGCGACTTTCCGTTATATCACTGTATCAACCCTACTATTACTTATGCCAATGATAGTTGTGGAAAATTCTTAATGAATGAAGAATTACGAGTAACGAATAGCGAGGGTACAAAAAAGAAAAAAGAGTACTTTATCAGTAAGCCACTGCTATGTATTGAGCCTATCATTACGCATTTTAAGAAGAGTAACGCCTATATAGCTGCCCTCTACTGGCATCAGCATTTAGTAGGATTATGTGCTATTAGTGGGGTTACAAAATTGAAAGACTTTGTGCCTTACCTATATACAGTATATCCTAAAGACATCAATGAGTTGGACGCTTTTGTAGAGAAGAACACCGCTATTGAGTACTATTATAACGACGAAATGATAACCATTAACAATGAAAGAAATGCTTAACATCACTTTAAACCTACCCAATTACCTTATTAAGTATATGCGTACGCTCTATGGTGAGCCGTATGCCCCAAAAGCAAGCGACGAAATAGGTATCTATATTCTCAACGTGTTGCAACGCAAAAGCAACCTATCGGAGTACCAGTACCGCGCTAAAAAGAATTGTCGCAAACCTATCAACTTACTATTAATACAAGTAATTACGAGAAGCGTGGGGCTATCATTCTGCCACAACAGAACGCACTAATAGTGAAGTTCGTGGACAGTCATTTTCGCAGAGAGCTCTTTCGCACGGCAGTAATGAACCACTATTATTATAGTATACCTTATAAGTTTACTATCATCAACATATTAAGGTCCTACAACATCGAAGAAAACGATTTGCCTTACGATACCATTCGCAAGGATTTCAACCGTAAAAAAGAAGAAATTGAAAAACGATTATTATTAAAATGAACACCCTACATCTCACCATCAAAAAGAAATGGTTTGATATGATACTATCGGGCGAGAAAACCGAAGAATATCGCGATATCAAACCGTATTACAACCTTCGCCTTATTGGAAAAGAGTACGATACTGTTGTATTTCGCAATGGTTATGCGCGTGATGCTCCAAGCCTCACCATAGAATTAAAAGCTATACGCTTTGGCATTGGCAACCCCGAATGGGGCGCAGTACCCAAAAAAAAGTACTTCGTACTATAGCAAGGTAGCGCGTGCCATTCAGAAGAGTACATCAGCAGCAACTCACAAGCGAATGAGACTCAGAGACAACAAGTTCACCGATGAAGACTTCCAACGAATACGCGATTTCTACCTCGAAAAACTCAGAAATATAGAAAATTTAGAATAAAAAACTTCTAAACCTGTCCCTTACTAAAAACAAAAGGTAAAAGGCTAACAAACAGTCTTTTACCTTTTTTATTACCCCACAGCCACCCCACAGCCCTCCCTTAGCTTCACTACAGCCACCATACAGCCACCATACAGACACCATACAGCCAACACCCCTAAAACACCCCGCAAACCCTTACTACACCCCGCCTCACGTTACCTCTTACCTCTTATCTCTTACCTCCCAACCGTCCTTTCACAACACACAAAAACCCCATACTTTTGCATCAAATTCAGGTTTTACCCCTATTCCCTAAAAACTAATGCTCAACCTCTGCAACCTCCCCGAATCCTTTACGCGCGAAATATCTCACGTGCTCTTGTTTGAGGCTAATTCTTTCAGTTTCAATCAGAATATGCGCGCCCTTACCCCCAATGAAAATAGCTATCTGCTGCGTATCAACCTGCATAACCCCGCGCCTTATAACCGCAAGGTGAGTATCAAACAGCAAAACCACAACGATTACTTCGATATACAAGTCTCCTTGCCTATCTACGATTTGTCTAAGGACACCCGCAAGAAGCTCATTGGCTTTCACAAGCAACGCCGTTACGTGGTCGCCTTGGTATCGGAGCAGGAAATGCTGGTAGTAGGCAACGCCCGCGAGCCTTTCACCCTCACTATCGACGACAATATAGTTGATAACGGCAAAGGCACCGACACCTATATAGTTACCCTTACAGGGCAAACTATCATCTTCCCGAATATCAGTAAGATAACCGAAAAATTCCGTGTCCTTTTCTTTATCCCGCCTTTGCAATAATTTTGCATCATCATCAGGGTTCAGACTCTAACCCCTAACACCTAAAATATGTTGTTTTCAATCAATTATAATTACCTCACTGGAATATTCCCCGAACTCCTCTTAGCCTATCGCAAGGGCAAGGTAGGGTTAGAGAGTTCGCATTGGTATGAAGAGTATTATCGCTATGATTTTGAGCAGCGCAACGCCTCTTTGCAACAAGGGCGTGACAGCTTCCCCGTAGTGGTTGAACTCAAACAGCCCATCGTTAAATACACCTCTTACGGATATATCGGTACTCAATATATTATTACGTTATTAAAGGCGCTGGAATCGCACCAAGCCGTTACCGCTATCGTGATCGACATCGATAGCGGGGGCGGAATGGTTTCAGGCACTGAGGAGCTTGCCAGCGTTATTCGCAGTTTGCAAAAACCTACCGTCGCCTATACCGGTGGTTATATGTGCAGTGCCGCCTATTGGATTGCCAGTGCTTGCGACAAGGTAGTCGCCGCCCCCTTTGCCGATGCTATTGGCAGTATAGGCACGATGTTGAGTTTCCAAGATTTTGCGCCCCTTTTAGAAAAGTACGGCGTGAAAGTACACGAACTCTACGCCCCCGAAAGCACCGAAAAAAACAAGGCTTGGCGCGACCTTAAAGAAGGTAACGAAAAGGCTATAATGCAGATGCTTTCAGAAGCCAACGCCCGCTTTATAGGTAGCGTAAAAGCCTACCGCCCCGATGCCAAAGAAGAAGTATTCAAAGGCAACACCTACAGTGCTAAAAAAGCCAAATCATTAGGACTTATCGACGAGGTAATGACTCTCAATGAGGTGATTAGCCAATTAACCAATTAGAAAAAGTTTAATCCGTAAGGCGTAATAGGCTCTTGCCTTTTACCTCTTACCTCTTATCTATAAAAAGAATGAAATACGCAAAAATCGCCGCTGTATTGGCACTCGCCAATATCGACCTAAAAAGCTCCTTATTTGGGATTGAAAAATTTGTCGAACTCAGAGAATCGCAACTCGACAAGATTGAAGCCGCCTTGGTAGCTGCCGAAGCTGCTGCCAACAACACCGCTCTCGAGCAACTTATGGCAGAACTGAAAGCCAACAATGAAAAGCTATTGGCTGAAAAAACAGCCCTTACCGCTGAAAAAGAAGCCCTCACCGCGCAAGTAACCGCTCTTACTGCCGAAACCGAGAGCCTCAAAACCGAACTTAACAATCGCCCTGCTCACTCATTGCCTGCCAATGACGGCAAAGAAGAAGAGGTAAAAGGAGAGTTCGATGGCATCGTAGATATGAACGATGCGCACAATCAATTAGCAAATTAGTAAATTAAAATATGGGAAATACAATTAAAGCTACTGAAATTGCAAAAGAGCTCGTACGTTACGGCAACGCCCGTCCTACCGAACTCCAAGCAGCGATACTCTCTAAAGAAATCCTGCTAAACCGCTACGCCAAACCACTGAGCAAAGTAAAAGGCGAATGGCATATACCTGCTGTATTCATCAGCAATGTAGTGCAAGCCTTTTCCGACAAGTGGACGGGTGCTGGCGAAGTGTCTTTCAAAAAGAAACTTTTGAAAAACTTCCGTCAGAAAATCAACTTCCCTATCAACCCTAACGACATCGTTGGTAGTTGGGAAGAAGCTATGTACGAAGAGGACAAAAAACCCAATGAAATGCCCATTAGCCAGTTCATTATGGGGCTTATTATCAAAAAAGTGATTTCCGACCTCGACCTCATTAGTATTACGGGCAAGTACGATGCCTCCCAAGTTGGCAGCACTACCCCCGACTATACCAAAACAATGGACGGACTTAACGAAGTAGTGAACCGCGCCGTTGCCGATACAAGCAACCCTGTTTTCCACATTCCTGTAGACGCAGGGGTAACAAGTATTGTAGACCGCGTTACTAAGTTCGAAAAAGGCTTGCCAGGGGGCGTGAAAGTGAAAACACTCTTTATCTCTCTCGAAGAGTTCAACGACTATGTAGAGCTACGCGAAACACCTGCTAACCAATACATCGACTTCAACGATCCGCAACGTGGAAAAACCAAATACGGACGTGACTTGGTAGGTGTACCAGGATTGAAGGCTGGGCGTATCATCGCTTGGGTAGACGGTAACCTCTTCCGCCTATACGACCGCGTAGATAACCCTGCGCGTATCAACGATGTACAGGTGCAAGATTACCTCGTCAAAATATTCTCCGAATGGCACTTGGGCTACGACTTTGCCGTAAACCAATACCTATTCGTGGAAACAAACGATGCTCAGAAAAAACGAGGATTGAACAACGATGAGCAAAACAAGTTGTTCTACCCTAACCTCGTATTAGCTTAATAAGGTTTCAGGGTCAGGGTTCACCCCCTGACCTCTATTTCCTAACCCCTAACACCTAATAAAAATGGCAAAAGAAGAAAAAAATACACCCGTGTCAGAAGCCTCTACCGAAAGCAACGACACTCAAATACAAGCCCTCAACGAGCGTGAGGCTGCTCTCAACGAGAGAGAAGAAGCCCTCAACCGCCGTGAAAACGCACTCAATGAGGTTGAAAAACATCTCAACGCACGCGAACAACAACTCGACCAATATGAGGAGCAACTTAAGGGAACCCCCGAAAAACCCACAGAAGAAGCGCCTCACAAAGGACACGAGTTTACATTCCGCAATGTGAGTTACAAGTTTGCTGACGATGCGCCTCAAATGTTGCTTATCGGCGGTGAAGCCCTCTCACAAGAAGAAATTGCTAATGACGAGGAACTACTCCTCCAACTCATCGGCGGACACTCACCTTTAATTAGTAAATTAACAAATTAAGATTATGGCAAAAAATTGTTTTGATAACGTCCCTCACGAAAGCCTCGATGCTTGTCCTAACGACGAAGTAAGCGGAGGCATCAGCACACGCATTTTGTACGCCCCAAAAGCGTTTGTCGATAAATGCGTATTGCCCGCCAATACAGGCGAACTCGGCAAAGCCAACACCATCGAAGACGGTAACCTTACCCTTATTGCTACCAAGAATTTCAAAGGTATAGATGCTCAGTTAGACGAAGGAGAGCTCAAAACCTCACTCGTCGGCAATGCAGGCAACAAAAAGGCAAAAACCGAACTCGAGGTAAAAATACCTCGCTTCAGTGATGTAGCCCTCGACTTCATCAACCGTTACAAGAACGTGCCGATGATTTTCGTAGTCCCCGATGCCCAAGGCACCCTTTGGGTTATAGGCACCAAGATCAACCCTGCTTATGTAGATAGTGCCGAAGCCACTACCGGCAAAAAAGCCGAAGACGACAGCGGTATTACCCTCAAAATTGTAAGCAACTCAAAACTGTACAAGTATGCAGGAACAATTGCCGAAGCCTAAGACAATCACGAATGACGAGAAGCAAATCACGAATGCCGAATTACAAATAACGAATGATTCGGCATTCAAATCATTGCTACCTAATGGCACTGCATACTTCACCAAACCCAAAGAATTAGGTGGCGGATTGGAGGCAGTAGATTTAAGCCGTATACCTTACAATGTCAAAAGCCTATACATCGCCGGTTTCCCCTTCTATGCTTTGCAAGAAGCCGCTGCCGAGTTGTTAAAATCACTCAGCACCGAAACCCTGCAACAGCTCATAGAAAAGAAAAAACAACAATACCCGCCCGATGTCCCCATTTTGGAACGCGCATTGGCATTGAAAAAAGCTGTTAGCCCTAATGTCTAATTACCGAGAACAATACAAGCGTTTACTCAGCGAGTACGAACGCCTTGGAGGCAATCTTCAAGGCGTTCCTCGCTTTTATTCATTGGAGAACGAGGCAAAGCTCAGAGCAAAACTCAAAAGCCTCACCCCCCGTTCCCCCCTCTCCGAAAGCGAGGGGGACAATCCGAAATCAGTAACATCATCTACTTCAGTGCTTCCCCTCTCCTCTGGAGAGGTTGTCGGCAATTGCCGAGTAAGTGAACAAGGGGTGAGGATTATAGCCGATTATCCCCAAGCCCTGCACCCTGTATACCTCGCCAAGAAAAACCACTGGCTAAAAGCCTGCTCGCTCAAGCTAAGCCTTAATGCCTTGCCTGCCCACCAAGAAAGCCAAGCCCGCGCCCTACAGCAGCAGCTATGGCAACTATTCGAGGAAATGGACGCCTGCGATACCGTGCTCGACCATTGGAGTAAGTACAAACGCATATTGCTACCTGCCGCCCCCTCCCAAGAAGAAGCCTTAGATAAATTGAGCCCTACACAACTGGTACAACGCCTGCACACCCTGCGTAGCAATATCGTATCGAGGGAAAAAAGCCTTATAAAATGGAGACTACAAGCTACCGAAAGCGAGGGAGAAAATTTTACTTTGATAGAAAAAATATTCAGAAAAACCGAAGAGTTAAAGCAACTGAAGCTGTTAGTAAAAACAATTGAAAAAAAAATAGAAAAAAGTTGCTAAAATATTTGTACGGAAGAAAAAAACACCGTATATTTGCAGTGTCATTGAAAGTCGATGACGCCGAAGCAAAGACGGCAAGTTCTTTGATAAGTTTTAAATGAGATGAACTTAGTAATCCAAATTAAGTACAAATCCTTTGAATTTAAACTTGAATTTTCGCTTAAAAAATTCAAATTATTTTAAGGAAGTGAGCTGAGGGTTGCCCCCCTCGGCTCTCATCTCATTTAAAAAATATCACTGCAAAGGTACAACTAATTTTTTAATATACAACTTTCTATGAAAAATTTTCTAAACACTAAGTATGAATTGAGTTTTAAACTACAACTCTCAGGAACTGCCATTATAGTATGTTTAACCCTCGTAATTGCTTTTGTAATATGGATACTTTGCAAATAAAACAAGAAATACAACGCATTATCAGTATTTTTGATATGGGAGGTAAAGCCGCTGCCAAAGCTATGAATATCACCCTTGGTACTTATCACAAAAAACTATCCGATAAAGTAACAAACCACTGCTTTAACGAAAAAAACCTAACCGATTTGATTAGCTATATCAAAACAGAAGCTGAAAAATTATAATCTAAATATGAGAGAGCAGTACAAAAAAACAACAAAGGTAAAAGCCATTATCGAGCGAGGTGATGATGGTTCGTATGGCGTTTATTTAGAGAACGATGAGTTGAACTTTGGATTAATGGGCGAAGGGAATACAGTAGCCGAAGCCATAGACGATTTTCTAACAGCACACAACGAGATGAAAGCCTATTACAAAGAAGTAGGCAAAGAGTTTCCAGAATTAGAGTTCGTATACGAATATGATACTACGTGTACATCACATATACAAAAAAACTTCGGAACTTGTCCCTTGAGATTTAGGTAAGGAATAACCCCCTTTAGCTAATACCCTAATTGATAATTATTCATTACAGAGGCTACTGTCCTTTAAACAGCAATAAATCACCACTATCTTTGCGCCATTATTAACCCATAAAACTAAATAAAATGGCAAAATCAAAAGAAAACCTTTACCTCTTTGGGCTCTCTGGCTCTGTAGGCAAACAAATGGTATTCCGCAACACCGCACGCGGTACTATCCTCGCCAAAAGTCCCCGACACACGAGCAAAAAAACCGAACACCAAAAAGAGCAAGGCAAAAAATTCCTCAAGGCAGTAGCCTACGCCAAGCAAGCCCTTGCCGATAGTTCACTATCACCTCACTACAAGCAGTTGGCTGCCGCCTCGCCCAACAAACTATCGGCTTACAATATCGCCGTTGCCGACTATCTCCGTCCGCCTGTTATCGAGCATATCGATACTACCGCCTACAAAGGCGCAGCTACAGGCGAAAAAATACTTATCACCGTTACCGACAATGTGAAAGTAACCGCCGTGAAAGTGCGTATTGAAAACAACGACGAGTCCGAAGTAGAGCAAGGCAACGCCACCCTGCACGAGGGCAAATGGCTCTATGTTACCACTGCCACCAATGCTTCAATCTCTGGTGACAAAATAATCGTAACCGCCACCGACCGCCCTGGCAATAACACCACCAAAGAAGTAGTGTTGTAATATTTAACAGTTAATTTTACCCCCGTAAATTTGCGGGGGTAATTTTTTTTTGTAATTTTGCTCTTAAATTAAAAATGTAATACTTATATGAAACCAAAGCTAATAAATGAATACTCAGATTATATGCTTGCAGGTACACAGTACTTCGATGCAGATAATAATCTTCGGTACAACAATGCTGAAGGGTCAAGAAAAGGAACTAAATTCGACTTAGTTGTTGAAAAAGAAAATCCTTATGATCCATTAGCTGTAAAAGCTATGTTTAACGGAAAAGAAATTGGATACATACCAAGAGAGACCAATGCTGAAATTGCCTACTATCTAAGTATGCCAGAATCTTTTAAAGTAGAATGTAAGCAAATAAAAAAACGAGATGATAGCCGCTATTATTGTTTGATAGCTGTAGATGTTTTTATTTATGCTTTGGTTGATACGTATTATGACCTTGACTCTTCTTATGCTGATACTTTTTTTGCAAATTATAAAGAAGAATATAATAGGAAACAGCAGATTATTGCAGAAAAGAAGCGTATAGAAGAACAAGAACTCGCAGAAAAAGATCGTATTAGAAAACTTAAAAAAGAGAGAGAGGAAAGTATAAATTTAAAAGGGTGTCTTTTTTTCTTTTTATACATTATAGTATATTTTTTTATTTTCTACAATACTGAAGCCCCTTGGTGGGGTTTTTTAGGAGCAATTATTATTCCTATCATAGCTGCTAATATATTAGAAAAGGAAAAACAAAAAATAAATTAAAATAATTCAATATGAAAAAGTTTTTATTTATCTGCACTTTTCTTAGTGTTTTTATTGCTTCAGCTCAAAGTGAAGACCTTACTAAACCTTATACATTTACTGAAGTCGTTACAGTAGATTCTACCCTTACAGCTAAGAATCTGTATGCTAATGCTAAAATTTGGTTTACTAACACTTTTAAAGATGCTCGTGAAGTTATTCTGTTAGATGATTCGGAGAACAACATTCTTTTTGGTAGAGGTATGATGTATTTCAATAGTAAAATTTTTGTCGGAGGAGGTGCTATGTCAGGTGGAATAGAATATGAAATAAAAATAATGTGTAAAGATGGTAGATATAAATATATTATCACTAATTTTAATCACGAAAAATTGGGAATATTAACCAATGAACGTTATTTTAAAAAGGTTCCTGCTGGCTCAGAAAAATATAAAATAAAAATGACTACAGAATTAAGAGCTTATGTCTATTTACGTACTACAGCTCTGATAAATAACTTAAAAGTAGCAATGGATAAACCTCTCCCTACAAATGAAGATTGGTAAAGTCAAAAAAAAATATTCAAAAAATAACCTGCAATTTCCTTGCAGGTTATTTTTTTTTGCGTACCTTTGCACCGTTCACATAAGTGTTGGTGTAAAATCCAGCTATCATTATTTTTTTTACAATATAATCCGTGAAGGGGTTGTATAGCCGTAATGCTATACAGCAATCTGCTTTCCAGCTCTTGTTTGAACAGCCCCCACTCACGGATTTTTAAATTTTTATATATTATGTTCAAACAAGAGAATTTAACCACAGAAGAGCGCGAACGCCAAAAAGCAGCGCGCCGTCGCTTCCGCGAAATCGTAAAACAACGCTGGCAAGAGGAAACGCTTAAAACCCTCTACAAAAAAGCGTTCAAGAAAATCAGTAAAAATGGCAACCTCCCCTTTGCACATACTTCCCTATCGGGGACTATCTCCAAAGAGGGAAACCCCGAACCCGACCTTATGGTATTAGCCAAAGAGGTAGGAGGCTCATTGCGTATGCGCTTTAGCCAAGGCGTATGGTACTTGCACTTCACTTTCTTCGGCAAAAAGGTAGAAAGCTCCGCCCCTACCCTTACCGAAGCAATCAACGGCTTAATCATCAACAAACACCTAAACAAATAAACCTATGAAAGCAAGCAACAAAACCCCTCGCGCCTTGAGCCAAGAGCTCGGCATAAAACTCTCAGAATGGACACATAACGTTAGCTGTTATTTCGATATTTGTGAAGATAAGCAGGAAGAACTTTTCGCCATTATCCGATCCACCGAAGACCCTAATATCATCAACACCCCCGATGAAAAGGCAACCATACGCGATGTGCTTTCGTATATGCTCTCCCTATCGTTCATCGTATTGCGCGAAAAGCAGCAGATAGACGAATTTTACGAAGATTACAACAACTTTTAGTTCCTACATCTTGCCTACGGCACGGAGAAGCCCCTACGGGGGCTTTTTTTGT
>ERZ773049.870-NODE-870-length-18023-cov-4.945180_pt1 | contig 18023 bp, 10 predicted proteins | sample MGYA00580633_ERZ773049 | MGnify/ENA primary metagenome ERZ773049 (study PRJEB29015, sample SAMEA2737991) | human oral metagenome | biome: human oral; feature: human-associated habitat; material: dental | place: China | collected 2066 ... | reverse complement strand
TAATAGGACAGGTCTGACTTGTCTGACTTGTCCGACTTGTCCGAAAGCTAGACTGAACTAGAAATCTAGGAACCGATAGACAGCTTTAAAGGGCGTTAGCCATCTTTTCACCCTTTCACCTTTTCACCTTTAAGGAGTTATGGAGTTAAGGAGTTATGGAGTTAAGCCAAATGCAGAGGTGGCGTTAGCTATTTTTTCACCTTTTCACCTTTTCTCCTTTAAAGGCGTTAGCCATTTTTTCACCTTTTCACCCTTTCACCTTTAAAGAGTTAAGGAGTTAGGGAGTTAAGCCAAATGCAGAGGTGGCGTTAGCCATTTTTTCACCTTTTCACCTTTTCACCCTTTCACCTTTAAAAGCCTTTTCACCCTTTCACCCTTTCACCTTTAAAAGTCTTTTCACCCTTAAAAACGTCCTCTACCACACTTTCACTTCATCGCAAAACACCCATCCGCCTTCGGCACCTTGCTTGGCCCGCAAGCGTACGTAGCGTGCTTTGGCCGTGCCTTTCCACGTAAAGGGTTCGATGAAATACTCGCGTTTGTCGTGCCGTTCCACGTCGCGGCGTTGCAACGAGGTGTAGTTATGTCCATCATCAGACACCAACAGCTCTACACTGTCGGGGAAAGCGATGTCTACACCCATCGATTGTAGGAAGTCGGCCGATACCTCGTGCAGTTCGGTTTCCGCCCCAAGGTCTATCACGGCATCCATACATTCGCCGCCAATAAAGCCTTGCCAGCGGTCGCCCTTAAACACCCAGTCGCCCCGACGTCCGTCGGTAAGTGTGCCATCGCCCGTTCCGCGATACTTCTCCGTGTAACGCGAAAGATAATTTACAGGTTTTCCAACAGCCAAATGCGTTACGGGCGTTAGCGATTCTTCGCGCCGTCCGCGTTCGTTTCGCAAGTCGAAGAAGTTGTAACCCATAGCCTTCATGCGGTCGAGTGCCTGTATGGTGCGGTGGCGGAAGTTGGCGTAAGGCGGACGGTTGCGGGTCCAACCCACTTCGGCAATGGCCAACATTCGCGGATAAAGCATATACTCGGCATGTTCGGGCGTAGGCACTTCCTCGGTCCAAAGGTTTCCTTGCACGCCGTCAATGTATTTTTCCAGCGTGTCGGCCGACTCTTTATGGGCTATTGGCTCGTAAGAATAAGCCTTTTCAAGCGGAACATAGCCGCCCATAGCCTTGGGTTGGGTGAACGGAACGTCTTGATACATGTCGAGATAGCAATATGCGCCAGGTGTCATCACCACATGATGACCAGCCTTTGCAGCCTTCAAGCCAGCCTCTTCGCCCGTCCACGACATCACGGCAGCATTGGGCGCCAAGCGACCTTGCATGATTTCGTCCCATCCCAGCAGCTTTCGGCCGTGGGCATTAAGGAATTTTTCGATGCGCATGATGAAGTAAGCTTGCAGTTCGTGGGTATCTTTCAGCCCCTCGTCTTTCATTCGCTGCTGGCACTTGGGGCAGGTTTTCCACTTCTCTTGCCAAGCCTCGTCGCCCCCGATGTGGATATATTCGGAGGGGAAAAGTTGCATCACCTCGGTGAGAACACCTTCGAGAAAGGTAAACACGCTATCGTTTCCAGGGCAGAAGTCGGGACTGGTATAGGCCTTACCCTCGCAAGTGAGGTTTGGATAGGCCGCAAACACCTCGTTGCTATGGCCTGGCATCTCTATTTCGGGTATCACGGTGATGTGCCTTTTGGCAGCGTATGCCACGAGGTCGCGCACTTCGTCTTGCGTATAATATCCGCCATAAGCCCCCGAATCGTTGGCGTGGCAGTAGCGCCGGTCGTGTTCGCGCCACCATTTAGTCCAGTCGTTTTGGGTTCGGTAGGCCGTTTCCTCAATCAGTTTGGGGTATTTCTTCACCTCCAAACGCCATCCTCCGCCATCGGTTAGGTGCCAATGAAAGCGGTTAAGCTTAAAGTAAGCCATAGCATCGAGCTGCTTTTTGATGAACTGGGGCGTGAAGAAATGGCGCGAACAGTCGAGCATCATGCCACGATAAGGAAAGCGTGGCTGGTCATTTACCTCGGCACAAGCCACCTTATTGCCGTCTACCATAAGCTGCCGAAGGGTTTGCAAGCCATAAAACAAGCCTATTGTGGTATGCGACATGATGGTTATTCGTTCGGGCGTTACGTCTAGGGTATAATATTCGGGGAACGTTCTACCGTAGCAAGACGGCTCTTTTATCCGCAACAAGTTAAGGCTTATGGCCGGAACTTTACTGATGAACTTTCCTTTAAACACCTTCAAGCCCAAGGTTTGGCGTATGTAGGCCTTCATTTGGCGTGCCTCTTCGCCCTCGAAATTCAGTTCAACGGGCGTGTTGGGCTTAATGGTAAAGAAGCCTTTGCCCATGGTTATCTCCCTAGGTTGCGGGATAACCGATTGCGCCTGCAACTGTTTGGGACAGAGCGAAGCCACCAGAAGCAGCAAGGCGAGGAATGTTCTGTGCATGTGTTGGATACTATTAAGAAGATGTGAAATATACCTTTATATATAAAGAGGGGTGGTATTGATAACGAAAAGTGGCAGCCATCTCGCCACAACCCATAGTTAGGGCTTACGGCGAAATGACTGCCAGCGGTATGTTATTTACCACACAGCAGAGGTGGGTATGGCTTTGTCTTTCCACAAATGGCGTGCATACTGATAGCCATAGCGGTCGTAAAGGTCGCTAAGACGGTGTGCGCGCTTGCTGAAATCATCGAAATTTTTCTTCGCTGCGGGCGTCCATTGCACCTCGGCCAAGGCCGCCATACGTGGCATAATCATGTATTCGGCCTGCGTGGTGTAAGGAATGTACTCGGTCCAGAGGTTAGCCTGCACACCAAAGATACGCTTTTTGGCATCGGCAGGAAGGCTTTCGGGTATTGGTTCGTAAGAATAAACCTTCTCAACAGGCGAGAAACCGCCGATGGCATCAGGCTCGTGCTTGGTATCCTTGGCCTGATAATGGTCGAAATAAACGTGCGAGCTGGGCGTCATCACTACGTCGTGCCCCTTTATGGCACCGTCAAATCCGTTCTTTTCGCCACGCCACGCCATGATGGTAGCGCTTTGGTTGATTTTGCCTTCAAGGATTTCGTCCCAACCGATGATGCTCTTTCCCTTGCTGTTAAGGTACTTTTCAACCCTATTGGTGAAGTACTGTTGCAGGTGTTTGATGTCGGTGTTCTCTTCTTTCGCCTTTTGTAGGCACTTAGGACACTTCTCCCACATGATGGTTGGCGTTTCGTCGCCACCGATATGGAAGTATTTTGCGGGGAAGATGTCCACCACTTCGTCGATAACATCTTGCACAAACTTGTACGTACTTTCCTTTCCAAGGCACAACACATCTTTATATACGCCCCAGCGATGCCCCACTTCGTAAGGTCCGCCCGAACATCCCAGTTCGGGATAAGCAGCCAATGCGGCCAACATGTGACCCGGCATGTCTATCTCGGGGATAACGGTGATGTGGCGTTGGCGTGCATATTCCACTATCTCGCGCGCCTCTTGTTGCGTGTAGAAACCGCCGTGAGGGATGCTATCGTCTACCATTGCGTTGTGACCGATAACTGTTCCCGAACGCATTGACGACTTAGCAGTGAGCTCGGGATGGCTCTTTATCTCCAAACGCCAGCCTTGGTCTTCGGTTAGGTGCCAGTGAAATACGTTCATGTTGTGCAAAGCCAAGATGTCGATAAACTTCTTAACAAAGCTTAGGGGGAAGAAATGGCGTGCGCAATCGAGCATCATACCACGATAACCAAAGCGTGGTTCGTCGGCAACAGTCACGGCAGGCAGGGCTACGTCGGCCCCATTGGTTTGCACGGGCAACGACTTACGCAGTGTCTGAATGCCATAGAACACGCCCGCCGGCGTGCTTGCGGCGATTGTTACCTGCTTGTTGTTGACAGTAAGGCGATAGGCTTCGGCACCTGTTACCTTGGGATCAATGGTTAGAACGATGGCAGCAGCGTTCTTATCGCGCTTGTCTAGCAAGCTGGTACGTATGCCCGAAACTTGCTGGATGTACTCGGAGAGGAACCGCGCGTTGCGTTTCATCTCGGGATTAGTACCTTCGTACACGATGGTTGTTGCACTTGTGAGGTTAAAGGGCTTGCCTTTGGCCATCACAACGCTCTTTGGCAACGGCACAACATTGTAGTTGGCGTCGGCCGCATGGACGCTTAGCATTGAGAAACCTAATGCTGCGGCTAATAGAAGACGTTTCATTTCTATTTTAGTTTATGAGTTATTGAGTTGGTGAGTTATTGAGTTTATGAGGTGGTGAGTTATTGAGTTTATGAGGTGGTGAGGTGGTGAGTTGGTAAGTTTTTCAGTTTATGAGTTGGTGAGTTATTGAGTTGATGAGTTGATAAGTTTCTCAGTTTATAGGCTGATGAGTTAGTGAGTTAACGAGAAAGTTCGCCACTCTGCAACAACGCATACGGCTTAACTCCATAACTCCTTAACTCCTTAACTCCTCAAAAACAACTCCTTACTCCTTTACTCCTTACACTATTGAGTTATTCTTCACAAATTCGATAATCTCTTTTACGTACCCAAAGGCCATTCCCACCACTGTATCAGCAGCTCCGTAGTACACAGCCACGCGTTCGCCGTCGCTAAGTGCAGCGCAGGGGAACACAACGTTGGGCACATCGCCTTGCAATTCGTAGGGTGCAGCAGGCGCAAGCAGATAAGGACGAGTGCGATAAAGCACACGTTCGGGATTATCTTTATCGAGCAATACGGCACCCATCGAATATCGGAAGCCATTGCATGTGGTGATAACGCCGTGGTAGAACATCAGCCAACCCTCATCAGTAAGGAACGGAACAGAGCCAGCACCAATCTTAGTGCATTGCCATGCGCTCTCGGGGAAAGGCGTTACCTTCATCACGCAGCGATGTTCGCCCCAATATTTCATATCGGGACTATAGCTTAGATATATGTCGCCGAAAGGCGTGTGCCCGTTGTCGCTGGGGCGCGAAAGCATGGCGAACTTACCATTTATCTTCTGTGGGAAGAGCACACCGTTGCGGTTGAAGGGCAAGAAGGCGTTTTCGCATTGGTAGAAACGCTTGAAGTCGAAGGTGTAGGCGATGCCGATTGTAGGACCATGATAGCCGTTGCACCATGTAATCCAGTAGCGGTCTTCTATCCAAGTTACGCGCGGGTCGTACTTATACTCCGATTCTATCATCTGGGTATTGCCTGCCTCGAACACGATTGGCTCGTGATTGATGTCCCAATTGATGCCATCCTTGCTGAATCCGGCAAAGATATTCATCTGCACGGCCTTGTTGTCGCAACGGAAAACACCTGCGAAACCATCTTCAAAGGGTACTACGGCACTGTTGAAAATGCTGTTTGATGTGGGGATGTGGTAACGTCCGATGACGGGATTCTTTGAATAACGCCACATTACATCGGCGCAACCGGCGGGACGTTCCTCCCAGGGCATGATGTCTTTTAGTTCTTTCATATCTTTATAATGCCTCTCTTCGCGCCTTGACTTGCGGCTGTGGCGCGGCAAAAGGACTTGGGAATTATGTTTTTTTATTTAGTTGACGAATTGGCAAGTTTACAAGTGGACAAGTAAACAAGTTGACGAGTTGGTGGGCGTTAGCCATTTTTTCACCCTTCCACCTTTTCACCCTTTCACCTGTCCTGAGGCTTATCCTCGTACGTAAACGGCACGAAATAGGTGATGAGGAATGCGGGAATGGTGGCCACGAGGGTGAAAATGAAGAAATGTTTGTAGCCCAACCAGTCGCTGAAGAAACCACTAGCCATTCCTGGCAACATCACACCGAGGTTCATAATGCCCGATGCAAAGGCGTAATGCGCCATTTGGTGTTTGCCGGGTGCTATCTGTTGCATCATGAAAAGGGTTAGTCCCACGAACCCAAAGCCATAGCCGAAGTATTCAAGCGTTATCGCTCCGCCAATAAGTAAGCCGTTTTCGGGTTGGTACCACGATAGCAGCGTGTAGGCCACGAAGGGCAAGTTGAACACGCAACACAGCGAGAACAGCGTGCGTTTAAGTCCGAAGTGCGAGATGTAATAGCCTGCCAATATCGAGCCAAGCACGAAGGCGGCCGCGCCAAACGTGCCGTAAAACAAGCCGATTTCTTCTTCGCTAAGCCCTAATCCGCCCACTTCGCGCCCTGCTTTGAGGAAGAGCGGCACCACCTTCATCACAAATCCCTCGGCAAAACGATAGAGAATAATGAAGAAGATGTAGTAAACGATGTGGCGTTTGGTGAAGAAATCGCTCAGCACGCGCACCAGTTCTTTGAAGGTTTCGGTCGCCGTCATACGTTTCTCCGTGCGTGTTCCGCCTTGGGGCAGCATGCGCGTGTGGTACAATCCCAATAGAAACATCAGTACGCCCAAAGCAATCATCACCACCATCCATGCTTGTACGGCAGCCGAATGCATCACCGACTCTGGCGCACCTTTAACGCCGCCATAGTGTTTCAGCAGCCAACCTGCCAGCCAAACCAGTCCGCCAGAGGCCACAATCTTGGCTATATTGTAGAAAGCGCCTTGCCAACCGATGAAGCGCGCTTGGTCTTCCTTGCTCAATTCGGCCATGTAAACGCCGTCTGTTGCGATGTCGTGGGTGGCTCCGCTAAACGCGATAATGGCCATTAAGGCTATACACACGGTAAAATAGTGGGGCAATTGTAGTGCCAACCCCACGAGGGCGAACCCCGCACCCGTGACTAACTGGGTGGTTACGACAAAGAATTTCTTGGTGCGATATAGCTCCAAGAACGGACTCCACAAGAATTTGAAGGTCCAAGGCATCATGATGAGCGAGGTCCAAAAGGTTATTTTGCTGTCGCTCACGCCCAAACCTTTGAACATTAACACCGCCACCATGTTGAGAACCACGAAGGGAAGTCCCATGGCAAAGTAGACGGAAGGCACCCATGCGATGGGGTTTCTCCTGCTAGAGCTGTTTACTGAATTTGTTTGTTGCATGTTCTTATTTAATTAAGGAGCCTCACTCCATTGCCCAAACTGGGCACAACACCAACCCACAACTGGCCTCACCCCCAACCCCTCTCCAAGGGGAGAGGGGAGTGGTATGCCTTATTTGGATTGGGTTGTTACCTTTATTTGCTTTGTTGAGGCATTGGTTGTCGGCTTTATGGCTTTGTTAAGCCATTCGTTGTTGCCCTTATGGCTTTGTTAAAACATTCGTTGTTGCGTTAGTTAGCCTTGTTGTAGCCTTGCATATTACGCCCCTCTCCCCTTGGAGAGGGGTTGGGGGTGAGGCCGCTTTTGTTAGTTGAAAGTTGACGAGTTGACGAGTTAACAAGGATGTCTACCGCTCTGCAACCAAGCATACGGCTTAACTCCTTTACTGCATAACACCTTTACTCCTCGAACTTACTCCTTTTACTACTTACTCCTTTACTACTTATATTTACCTCACAATTAAATCTCTCCTTGCCATATTCTCACCTTGTGCCAACCTTGTGGCCACCAGTTTAAGGTAACGTGTGGGTATTGCAGGCAACTTCACGGTCTGGGGTACGGGGTTATTCTCGATGTTCGAGAACTCTCCGCACAGCCAACGTTTCCATGTTACGAGGTCGTCCGATGCGTATATCTCATAGTTAAGCACCAATCCGTCTTTCGTATCCTGCCTTGGAACATAGGTAAGACTATGGCATACGCGCTTTTCTTGCACGTCAATGAGCAGCTCTCGCGGGTGATCATAGCCCACAGAAATAAGGAGGCGTTCGGGTTCTGCCTGCTTTTCGTTGGCCTGTGTAAGCACCGCGGCAGGCAATTGCACAGCATCTTCGGGCAATGGGGGTGCACAATACACGCCAATGTTGCTTATCAGCGGACAAGCCTTTGCGCTATTGATGGTGAAACGCAAGCGCGTTGCCTTCACCGTGGGGAAACAAACAATGCGCTTATAGCCAATGGTGGTTAGGCCCGTTGTGCCTTCGGGAGCGCGTTCGTCGCGCAGTTGCACCCATTTGCCGTTCACCAAGGCTTCGAGCGAGAAACGCTTCACGCGCTGACCCAGTGCGATGTACTCTTGCGCCATAAAGCGATTGATGTTGGTTGGGCGTTTAAAGCTAAGCGTTAACGATGCCCGGGTAACGCCATCGTTGGTGGCCCAATAGGTTTCGGTGCTGGCGTCGACGGCCCTTTGTGCGCCATATTTGGCACTACCTCCGCGCACTTGCGATGCCGTTACGCTGGCTTGGCGCGCCAAGTTGTTGGCCAATTCGGCCTTGATAACGCGCGCCATAGCCACGGCATGAGCCGAATCGATGGGATGGATGCGCCCTTCGCGCGTGATGGGGAAGTTCAGCAACAGCGAGGCATTACGGCCAACCGACTCGTAATAGGTGTCTACCAACTTACGAAGGCTCTTTACCTTCGAGTCTTCATTCTCATGATAAAACCACCCCGGACGTATAGACGTGTCGCACTCGCCTGGCGACCAATGCTTACCATTCTCCTGTCCGTGCATCAAAGTGTCTTGCGGCATATTAAACGCATAGTCTATCGTACACCAGTTTGTCAATCCGGCATAGCCCTTCTCCGTACCAATCCATCGCAGTTCGGCACGGTCGCCCCAGATGGCCAGTTTGGGTTGCCATTTGTGTATCATCTCAAACGTTTTGGGCCAATCATAATATGTGGCGCCGTCTATCTTGCGTTCCTCGTTTGCTCCGCCGTAATATCCCGTGCCGCCATTAGCTCCGTCGAACCACACTTCGAACATTTCGCCATATTGGGTGAGCAGTTCTTCAAGCTGATTACGGAAATAAGTAACGTATTCGGGGCGTGCATATTCGGCGTGGTTACGGTCCCACGGCGACAGATACACGGCAAATTTCAGCCCATACTCCTTACAAGCATCGGCCAGTTCGCGCACCACGTCGCCCTTTCCGTTTTTCCACGGCGCGTTTTTCACCGAGAACTCGGTGTATTTCGATGGCCATAGGCAAAAGCCGCAATGGTGTTTGGCTGTAAGTATGATACCTTTCATGCCTGCCTCTTTGCATGTTCGCGCCCATTGGCGTGCATCTAGGTTGGTGGGATTAAACAGCATAGGGTCTTCATCGCCAAATCCCCACTCCTGGTCGGTGTAGGTATTGAGCGAGTAGTGCAAAAAAGCATAAGTCTCTAATTGATGCCAACGCAGTTGATTGGCGTTAGGCAGTGGTCCACAAGGTGCTGGCGCAGTTACTTTACGTTGTGCGTTAGCTCCCATAGTCATCGCCAGAGCCACAACTAAGGCGGTAAATTTGTTTATTCTCATCGCATTAATAAGAAGTTTAGGGAAATCTAGGGTTAAAGGTACAACGTTTTTTCGTAATACGCCATATATTTTTGCATTGTTTAATAAAAATGCGATATTTCTGCGGTTTTTAGGCAGGTTCTATAAATTACCTTTACTGTATTTTTAGCTTTTAGCTGTGCAGGTTTTGCTTACTTCTTGAAGGAACATAATGCATTGTGCGACTGAAAGAGTAAGCCAAAGATGCCAGATAAAAGCAAAAAGACAGTGAAGAGCAAAACAAGGAACAACAATTGAACCTTTGTGAGGAATTTTTAGAACACGCCTTTAATACTTCTAGATGTTAACGCCGGCATATACCAAGGCACTTATACGCCATAAACTGAAAGCTAACAGGTCGTTGACCATTCTACCAAACCACCTATCGCACGCTACATATCCCCCACTCCCTCATCGCATAGGTTAACAATCTGGCTTTATGTATGCCACAACTTACCCCCTTCTCCGCGTTAACGCCACCTACTTTAAAGCCTATTAAGCTAAAATAGGGCAAGAAACATAATGGATGAAGAACCGAACATGCCAAGCACTCGTTACCCCCAAACACCATATATATAATACGCGCGCGCGTACGCGCGAGAGAAATACTCGAACTACGGCAGCACCATGCCCAACGCCACACACCTTTTCCACCTGCAAAAACACAAACCATCGTTCACAATTTTTATCTGCCTTGACTCTTGCAACAAGCGAGTGACAGACAGCATGACGATGAAACAAGTGCTTACATTCGCCCCTATCAATCGCTGTGTAGAGGTAAACTGCACGGAAACACGCCTGTCTGTGACCAACCGACTGCCTAAACAGCTCAAACGCCCCTTCCCTTAAACGTTATTCAATGTCAATTTACCGCCCATCCATTAGGTTAGATGGCGATATTCTGCAAACATCTTACTAAATGAAGCCTCTGCAAAACTCTTCATTTAATTTGTCCATATCAAATATATGTTGTACCTTTATTGTATGAAACAAAAGTAACCCTCTACATGTTTGCCGATATGTCCCTTGGTCAAAGAAAGGTTAAGCAGACATTTCTTCTCAAATAGATACCGATATTGATTGGGCATCTATTCGTGACATAATAGAATTTAACGTTACAGAGATGAAAGTTGAGTGGGTGACAGGCTTTGCAGATGTTTCAGGAAAAGAACTCACTGGACCAACTCACGTGCTTAACGATAACAACAATTGAGTGAAGTAAATCATCAAGTATGCCAACAAAAAAGAACATCAAACAAGGCTATCTCGACTTTGACGAGTACATCCGCCAAGGAGAACCGAGCAAAAAGGAGAAAGCCAGTAACTGGCAGACAGCTATTGGCTTGCAGGCCGTGGACGGCTTGCAGACCTCTGAGTATCTGAAAGCCACTGCTTGCAGACATATTGAGGGTGAGATAGATATTGATGAAGCTCGTGAGCTAATCAAGACCTATTATCAGTCGAGGTCAATGCGCGAACCCGACGATGACGATAAGCAGGAGGCGGATAAGGTGTCGGCAAACATTACAAAGATTCTTTCTTCACAGACCTTAGATTTCAGTACAGGTGGTTACATCTCCGTTCACAGACGTGTGTTTGAGGATGTATTCAAACATGCGGGAAAGCTACGTGATTATGACATCACCAAGAAGGAGTGGGTGCTGAATGGTGATACGGTTAACTACCTGAACTGGGAAGACCTGAGAAGAGCTCTTGATTATGATATTTCCCAGGAACGAGAATTCAGCTATAAAGGTCTCTCGCCAGACAAGATGGTACATCATATCACTCGTTTCGTGTCTGGGCTGTGGCAGATTCATGCTTTTGGCGAGGGTAATACTCGAACTACGGCGGTATTCACAATACTCTATCTACGTTCTATTGGTTTCGAGGCAGACAACGACTTATTCGCTCGTCATTCATGGTATTTCAGAAACGCATTGGTGCGTGCCAATTACAAAAACGCTCGACTGGGAATTGACTACACGACCGTATATCTTGAACGTTTCTTCCGAAATCTGCTATTAGGGGAAAAGTGGGACCTTCGCAATCGGTTTTTGCACATCCATGCCACTGACGAATGGAAGGTGCAGCCGAACCTTGCATATGCAACAAGTACGCAGCAAGAAGAGGATAAGTACGGGACAAGTGCAGGACAAGTACAGGACAAGCTGCAAACGGATGATGCTAACATCAAACGACTGGTCCTTGTAATAGGAAATCAGGAGTTGTCCGTGAAGAACATGATGGATGCTTCAGAATTAAGGGGAAGAGACAATTTCCTTAATCTTTATTTGAAACCAGCTGTCCGCGAGGGTTACGTCCGCTTGCTTTATCCCAACTCGCCAAGACATCCTCGGCAGAAGTATCTGCTCACCATGAAAGGTTTGGCCTTATATAACGAATTGAAGAAAGAAAAGCAGAACCTTCTATAAATCGGTTCATGGGGATAAACACATTAGATTATTATGTTGAAGTCGTCTTAACTTTTAATATTTCTACAAACCGAGAGGAGTGCAAGACAAGTCAACCCACTGGCTTATAAACTCACTAAAACCCAACAACTCCCGAAAACATTAACTTACAAAGTCATCAACTCATCAACTCATCAACTTACAAACTCACCAACTCACCAACTTACAAACTCACCAACTTACAAACTCACCAACTCACCAACTCATCAACTTACAAATTCATTAACTTATCAACTTACAAACTCATCAACTCACCAACTCATTAACTTATCAACTCACCAACTCAAAAAATCAAAAACTCATCAACTCATCAACTCAAAAACTCAAAAACTTAAATCGTTAGCTTTTATTTTACAAAACCGCTCTAATTTTCGCTCCGTTCTAGCGAAAACATGGGTTAAAAAGTAGGCAAAAAGCCCCTTTTTCTGCCCTTTCATACCTTGGCTTTTGTCTATTTTTAAGCCTAGAACCTGCATTTTGCACCATTTTGCCTTTCCAGTTTGGTTGCCAGCTCGTAATTTTTCAAGCCCAATTACCCACTTTTTGCCCCTAAAACCCTACTTATTGATGACTATTTAGCCCCCTTCAGCCATGTTTTTCATGGCTAGAAAGGGTTTTATTTATACAATTGTCGTGGATATTTATGCTTTTCGTTTCGCATTTAGCAGCATTTAGCCTTGCGTTTAGCACCAAAACGCACTGCATTTAGTACCAAAACACCTTGCGTTTTGCACCAAAACGCACTCCATTTTGCACCAAAACGCACGCTATTTAGCACCAAAACGCACTGCATTTAGCGGCAAATAGCTTTGAAAGAGGTGTAAATGGCTGTGTTTTCAAATAAAAATTCATTTTGCCAACATTCACATGCCACCCCTTTTTGCATCGAAACAAACCCTCACGAGAATCGAATATTTGCGAGCGACGGGCAATTGGTGAGCAAAAAAGGCACTCATAGTGTTAAATTTCATGCTGTTTATTTTATATTTAAACAAACCACAAACAATTTGGAGCGTAGACAAAAAGGAGCCCAAACCAAACAAAGCTCCACGCTTAAAACAACATTAGCAACAGCTTTTCTCCGATGCGGGTTAAAATAACACTAACACGCCGTTTAGTATGAGACATCATTCTAGGTAAATTTAACGCCAACCCATTTGGTTATGTAAAATAAAATTCGTAAAATTGCAATTGTAAGTGAACAATTTAAACGAAAATTTCGCCATGAACAATGTGATGTAGACACAACAACATAGCTAGACCTGAATAGCATAAGCAAAGCAATCGTTAAACCCCAAGAAAAAGAATGAAAAGAAAACTTCATGAACTCGACTCATTGCATACGCATAACGAATGTTAAACAGAAGGTTGCCCAAATAAAATTGGGCAACCATTAAAACCCAACAAGTATGAAAACTAAGGTATTTATCATGGCTCTTACGAGCATCGTCTGTGCAACAACCGCCTTTGCACAGACCGAAAAGGGCGTATCTATCACCTATCGGCTTAGCTATCAACATCATCAAGAAATAAAAAATAAGTCGCAAGTTCTTTGCATACTAGATATCATTGGCTACAACTCGCGTTTTTACAATCGAGATTTTGAACGTGCACAAGAGATAACGGACAGCATGCAACAGCGTGGGTGCAATGCCTATGAGATACGCGCAGAAAAGAAAAAGGAAGGGTTAGTAGGTGTTTGGGAAAGCACCTGCGTACTTAAAAACTTCCCCGACAAAGGCAAAGTAACGGTGACCGAACAGATTGTTGAAACGTTTCTGTATGAAGAAAACATGCCCAAATTCAGCTGGAAACTCACCAACAAAGATACCACCATACTGGGTTACAAATGTTTCGAAGCCACTACCACTTATCGCGGACGAACATGGCGTGCATTTTATACGCCCGACATCCCCATTAGCGAAGGGCCATGGAAACTTTGCGGACTGCCAGGACTGATTTTGTTCGCCGCCGACAGCCTCAATCAATTCTGCTATGAAGGTGTAGGGATGACGAACGAAGTAAAACATCCCATCGCTCTCAAAACGAAGAAATACAGGAAATGCAGTGCGAAAGAAATGGCCAATATGCTTTCGTTGTTGAGCAAAGACTTAGATGAGTTTTTCTATCGACTGACGGGTGCAAAGCCGCAACATTTCGATGCTAGTGGTAAACCAACGAAACTCGACACGTCTTTTACTGCATGTCTGAAAGAAGAGTTCGTCAAATAAACGCCTCATGATGCACTTGCGAAAGGTATTTGCACTTATATTCTTAACGGCCTTTTGTGTTAACGCCGCGACGCAGACAATAGGCGGACGGGTGGTTAACAACAAGGGCATCACCCTTGAAGGCGTGTCGGTAACACTGAGAACCAGCGACGACAGGCCCGTTGCCTTTTGCAACACCAACGAAGACGGCACATTCTCCATCGAATTGCCACAACCCGAAACCGCTGAACACTTGGTGTTTAGCATGATTGGCTATGCAAAAAGGTGTATTGCGCTGAACAACTTTAAGCAAGGACAGGATGTTGTGTTGGAGAACGATGCCTTTATGCTGAAAGAAGTGAAGGTGAAAGCCGAAAAAATAAGGCGAAGTGGCGACACGCTTACTTACAGCGTGGCTGCATTTATGCAGAAACAAGACCGCAGCATTGCCGACGTTATCGCCAAAATGCCTGGCTTGTCGGTCTCGCCGTCTGGGCAAATTAAGTATCAAGGCAAGGCCATCAACAAGTTCTACATCGAAGGTGCCGACCTGCTTGGCGGCAAGTACGCATTGGCCAGCGAGAACATCAAGGCCAACCATGTGAAGAATGTGCAAGTGCTGGAAGACCACCAGCCCGTAAAAGCATTGAAGAAGGTGAAGTTTTCCGACCAGGCCGCACTCAACATCGTGCTTAAAGATGATGCCAAGAACGTGTGGCAAAGTGTTGTGGAAGCAGGTTTGGGCACTTCTTTACAAGGCAAGGCACAGCTGTTACGCGATGCCCAACTGCTTGAAATGCTGTTTTCGAAAAGCAAACAGAGTATTTCGATGTACAAAACCAACAACACAGGCAAAGGCATTGGCCACGAAACCATCGACTACACCACGGCAAAAGCATCGCTTAATGCGGATAATCCGCTGATTGAGAGCGTAACAATAAGTACGCCCTCAATCTCAGACCAACGTTATAACTTTAACGACACGCACGTTTTCGCTACCAACTGGCTGTTTAAAACCGCCAAAGACAACGACCTGCGGTTGCAGGTTAATGGCCTAATAGACAAGACCAAAGTGACAGGACACACGCGCAAGACTTATCTCGATGCAGGAACAACGGGGGTTAGCGTTACAGAAGACGAGGCGTTGAACGAAAAAAACAACGAGTGGACAGCCGAACTAACCTATAAAGTAAACAAAGACAATCATTATTTCGCCAACGTTGCCAAGGGCTATATCGGCTTTAACCGTTCGAGGGGAGAGGCCGTTCTGAACCATGCCCCCATACTTCAAAGGGCAAACAGAGACAAGAAAGTGCTTTCAGACAATTTCGAATGGATTAAAACCCTGGCCAACAACAACACATTCTCCATCAAGTCGCGTTTCCTCTACAACGAGCTGCCCTCCTCGTTGCTGCTTGTCAACGGCAGTACGGAGCGCATATCGCAGCAAAAAATAGAATGGGATGCCAGCACGGGATTTAGGCATAAGCTGCTTGGAATGTACATAACCTACAACATCGGGGCGGCCTATAAGCGCCAAAAGATGAGGCTAGACAACTTCTACACCAGCCTTAACGCCACATATACGCAAGCGCAAGTTTACGTAATGCCCTCACTTAGCTACATCACCCCTAGCTTAAAGCTTAACGCAGGGCTAAGTGGCGAACTGCTATATCGAAAATACGGGGACGAGAGCAAGCCCACATTCCGTCTCGAACCCTTTGTGTTTGCCAACTATCGGCTAACAAGTAGGTGGAGCACGGACATGCTTTTCAGTCATGCACTGTCGCCCAACGCCTTCTCTTCATATATCGAGGCTCCTGTATTTACCAACTATTATTCGCTTATACAGGGAAAGGCGCAGCTCAACACCACCACATCCAACATGCTCAGTAACACGTGGAAGTACAACGATGTGATACGGGGCTTGTTTGGCAACCTCGGCCTTTCGTACAGTCGCACAAGCAATCTGCCGCTTTACGAAAGCGTTTTCGAAGACGGATTTTATAAAAGCAGAGCCTCCCAACACACAAGTCACAACACCAGCACCAGCATCAGCGGCGGCATCGGCAAGTCTATTGGTTGGGGTAAAGCGTCTATCGAACTTAACGCCTCGGCCTCCGACACCAAATACCAATTGCTAATTGCCAAAGAGGTGGTAGACTTTACAAGGCGCGACCTGTCTACGGGTATCGCCATTGCTTACCATCCGTGGGAGGTTTTCTCTATCGAGCATAAAAGTTCGTATAACACGAGCGCGCGAAAGGGCAACAACCACGCTCTATTCAACAACCGGCAAACCTTTCTTCATCATCGGCTTAGGCTCTATTTCTTACCTGGGAAATGGCAGGTGGAACTGTCAAACGAGTTGTTCCAGAGCCAAGACAAGAGCATAAGCAACAGCTTTTTCACCGACCTTTCTGTGTCTTATCGCCAAAAACGATGGGAGGCAACACTCATATACAACAATGTATGGGGAACAACAAGCTTGGAACAAACCTACAATGCCAACGCACAACAGATATATCTGCAAACACGCTTGCGCCCAAGCGAGTTGCTTTTTAAACTCTCTTTTTCGTTGTAAAACCTGTTCGCGGCGATATTGCACCCCTTCCGTGCAAAATAATTGCACGAAAATGTTTTTGTAGACAATTTATTTGTTTGGGTAGATGATATTGAGTACTTTTGAAAAGCCAAGGAACAACGCTGCCACCCGACAGACAACTTCAAAACAAAAAACATAAAAGTGAATGTAAAAGCATCCATCCATTTTAGTTTATGAAACATCTAATCGGTATAAAGAGATTATTCAGCACGTACGACAAGAGCAATCGCTCTCGTACGTATATCATCACAAAAACCATTGTTCTGTTTCTTGTTCTTTCCGTATGCGCCGAACTGTTTATTGCTGTGTGCTATTTTCTTTTACCATCCTGCATGACAAACCTTGTTCGAACCACTGCCGAATCATTAACGATAAACGGAGTAAAATCTTTCTCGCTGAAAGCATGGGTTTGGGTGATAATCATTGCTCCGATGATGGAGGAAACGACACACAGGCTGTGGCTTTCTATGAAAAAGACACATGTTGCCATGAGTGTGGCATTCGGTTTGTATTACGTCCTTGGCTTTGTAATGGTAAATTACGTACAAAACCATGTGGTAGGAGCAATAAGTTGCGGGGTAGTGTCTGTGTTTGCTGGCATGATGTTTTATGCTCTGGTTAGCGGCGACGCGCTAGAAAAGGTTAAATGCAACGCCCACACCTACCCCATCCTTGTGTTGCTTGGGTGTATGGCATTCTCTTTAGCCCATCTAACCAACTATGTTATTAATGTTCACGTGTTGCTGTTTGGGGTTGTTTCTTGTTTCGGCAATTGGTGGGTGGCATTTCCTTATCCTATTTACGGATAAATCTCGGCTTTTTCTATGCCGTTCTGTTTCATTGTTCAATAAACTTGGTTTCTTGTTTGCTTACAACATTGTGATGTTGCCAGTGCCTTTGGCATGCACTAACCCACGTAACAAACTAACGAATATAGAACTATGAAACGAAATACATCGACGAAACAAGCTGCACCGACTTATCAAAATGTGCAACACAGGCGCACCAGACGAACTCGCCCAAAGGCTACACGCCAGTAAACGCCACCTATATAACGTGCAAAACGAACTGCGTGCATTGGGCGCAAGAATTAATTACAGCCATAGCGACTACACCTTTTATTCACTAATTTGGATTAAAACAGCAATGAAAGTCAAATTTAAAGATGAAAATGAAATAACATTAATGTTTTAGCGTTCATAACAAAAACAAGCAAATTGAACTAAGTTTTATCAAACATGACTATCATATCAAAAGACGACAACCTTGCGTGGAGCTGCTATCTTATCCTAGGCGTTTTGGCATTCACCATTATTCCAGGAGTGGTTGGGTATGTGTTGTTGCGCAACATTCCAGCCTATGCCGCCGTACCCTTATCCACAATAGGGGCGGTTGTTAC
>ERZ773049.867-NODE-867-length-18049-cov-6.418862_pt1 | contig 18049 bp, 16 predicted proteins | sample MGYA00580633_ERZ773049 | MGnify/ENA primary metagenome ERZ773049 (study PRJEB29015, sample SAMEA2737991) | human oral metagenome | biome: human oral; feature: human-associated habitat; material: dental | place: China | collected 2066 ... | reverse complement strand
CATGGATCCAGGCGATGCAGCGTGCGGCCTACGGCTATGACGACGGCGTCGAAGTCCGCTATATGTCCCTGGACGAAAACAAGGCAAACAACCAGACAAACAGCAAAACCGGCGAACCGCAAGAAGGCCGCGGCTTATCGCCCACTGACCTCTGCGGCTCTTCGCCGAGCATCACAACATACCGCCCATCCCCAATGAGAATTTCGACGGACTGACACATCTGGAAACCCACTATGAGTGAGAAAAACACCGACGAGTCTCGCGCTACCGGCCATGCGCCGAAAGATTTCCAGCCATTCCATTCGGCCGTTAATCGGATACCGCTGCTTCGAAAGAAGGCAAAATCTCTCGGAAACAAGGCGTGGAACCGAAATCAGAAGCATCGTACTCGTGGTCAGCTGACGCGCGAGCAGACCGGCCGCGAACCCGAAAGAACCATTGCCCGCAACGCCGTCGGCGCATTCGCCAAAACCGTCTTCCACGATGGCGTGGCCGAGGGTCACGACCTCTTGAAACCCGATAGATGGTCGGGCTCGATCGACGTGGAGATGACGGTTCATACCCCTCTGGTCTTCGGGAAACATGACGGCGCCCAAAAGCACGACGGCACCCCAAAGCACGACGGCGCCCAAAGCGACACGGAGGAGAACAGCGAGGCCCCCACCAGCGAGGTTTCGGGAAGCCACCGAAGCAAAGAATGCGAGGACGGCACGCCCGAAGAGCCCTTCATCAGCCCGACGATGGTCAAAGGCACGGTCTCGCGCGCCTACGAAACCCTGACAGCCTCGCGTTTTCGGGTGTTCGGATCGCAATCTCCTGATGCAGGCACCGACCATCGAACCCGTTTGACCTACAGGGCCGGCCGCTCGAAGAAAACCTACAAGAAAAGCCCGTGGGAACTCGCGAAGAGGCAGAAGGCTCTTCCACTTTCTGAAGCTAGGGAGGCCTCGGCGGCCGACCGGCTTTTCGGTTATGTAATTCAAAAAAACAATAAACGCGACAACCCGGAAGAAACCGACTCCAAAAGTGCACCGTCCGGAACCGCGCTTCGAGGACGCATAATCTTCAGCCCCGTCAAGATCCTAGGACCCAGATCTAACCCGCGGGAACCTGCTGAGAGCGCCATAGAGACTCTAAGCGAGCCCCATTCCCTACCGCCGCTTCTAGAGCCCAAACCGTCGTCAGCCCGGAGGTTCATTACAAACAAGGCCGGCTATACGCCTACTACGGACCCGGGCGGCGCACTTGCGAAGGGGAAAGCAATGAAACCCATCCACCGGAAAGACTACTTTAAGAAAGGTCAGTTTTTAGGCATCGCTGCTTATCCCATTCACCGAGATGTAGTATGCGCGAATACCGAATCACCTGTAAACCACGCTGGCAAACAGAAAAACCAACTTCCAGGCACGCCGTCCAACAAACGTGGAGGGGCGAACACGAACGTGACCATCGATGTTCTTTCCTTTATAAAGGTCGGTTCGACATTGTACTGTCGGCTCGATTTCACCAATCTTGTGCCCGAAGAGCTTGCCTCTCTCCTGTGGGTTCTCACGCCGGAAAACCTCGTGCCACAGAGCGAGCGCAACAAGCACGCCCATGTCGAAAACGAAGGAAACAAGGCACGGCCCCCTGCGGCCAAGCCGCCTATCGGATACCTGCGCATGGGGCTCGGCAAGCCGTTCGGACTAGGGGCGATCGAGGTAAGAGCTACGAGCATGACGGCATACAAAGGCGAAGACCTCGCAGAAAGATACGAGGCACTTGATGGATGCCTCGGCCACATGCCGAAAGCGCTCGAAATATCGTCGCCCAGCATCGCGGATTTCTCTTCGGCTCTTGACGATTACAAACTTGATGAGCAGCCTTGGGTCCAAGCCATGCAGCGCGCGGCCTATGGCTACGACGATGGCGTCGAAGTCCGATATATGAGCCTGAAAGAGAACAAGAAGAACAACCAGACGGATGCCTCATCGACGAATACGGAAAAAGCCAAGGCCATGTGGTTCCCCGAGAAGTCGTTGTTGAAAGGTCAAGGACTCTCCCCCGTCGATCTATTTGGCTCAAACGCCGTCTACGCCTTGAAAATTAAAAAACTAGACAGCGGGATAATGCACCAAAGTAGTCGAAAACAAAAAGCTGATAAAAGAAATCGCAACGGACAAGGGGGAAACAAAAGCGACACTAATATCTTAAGGGAAGGTAGGAATAATAATTCCACTCACAACGGCAGCAGCGCCGGCCGCAGCCGCCGAAAGCGAGGTCAGACTCGCTGAATATGAGGATTACCGCCGCATAGCACTCATGAGAGCCGGACCGCACCCATAAGAATCTCCACTATAAACCGCGCCTTTCGCATTTGAGCGGATATAGCGGGCCTGGCTTGTACAGCCCGGTCCTGAGGTCGGCAGACAACCTTTCGAGGAACACCTTTAGGTCGGCGGCAATTTCTTTCGCCTGGCGTCGAAGCTGCTGGTCGAGAAGATCTTCGGCCCGTACACGGTTCCATGCCGCCGTTAACACTTCGATCGAGGTTAAGCGTTCAAAGGCGCTTCCGAAACCGGGCAAGCCTACGAAGGCCGATCCGGTTGCCGTTAGCTGCCGGACTTCGCCGTCGAAACCTGGAGCACTCGAGCGTGGCTCCGACGTTAGCCGGACAGACTCACCAGTTCTCGCGGATTCAAGCACGCGAAGCGGAAAACAGTTTTTCCCGAAGCACCCTGTTTTCTCAAGAATAGGACGACGTCGGAAGGAGCCGCGTGCTCGCAGTTTTAGTGAAGCGTCCATTGCTTTCTATTCCTTTGATTAATCCTGATGCGTGTTTCCAGATCTTTGCTGTGACAGTGGCAACCGATCTCTAATCCGGTGTTACTGATTTTCGATTCGGTGCTTTCGCGTGATTTTGAATTCAGTGTAGACCTATAGGGCTTTTTCTGCTCGACAATTGGCCATTACCATGAAATAACTTATTCGTTAAAGAAGATCGTCAAAATAGTTTCCGATAAGTAACCTTGAGGTGGTGGTTTTTTGGCTTGGGTTTGTTGGAAGCCGGTGGTGTACTGGTGGGTAGGGGGTGTCGGTGGCGCTGGGGTTGTTTGTGGCGGTTTTCTGCGGTTGTGTGGTTTAATTGGAGCGGTGTGAGCCGGTCGAATGCGGTGCTTTCTAGGTCGGCGGCGATTTCGCTCCAGTAAGCGGCGTTGTGGCGCTGTTTTCTGGGGGTGGAGTCGGAAAGCACCAAGCACCAGAAGGTGCATTGAGACCTTGCAGGGGGCGATCGATCTTCCCCCCGGACACCAGTCGGAAAGCACCAAGCACCAGAAGGTGCATTGAGACTCGTTCCACGCGGGGCCGTCAGACATGAGATTCCACAAGTCGGAAAGCACCAAGCACCAGAAGGTGCATTGAGACGGTCACATTCGGCAGGGCATCAACGGCCACGGTCCACGTCGGAAAGCACCAAGCACCAGAAGGTGCATTGAGACATCTCGACCCAGGCGTCATTGTCAGCGATGAAAGGGCCAAGTCGGAAAGCACCAAGCACCAGAAGGTGCATTGAGACAGACGATCAGCCCAATCATTGAGGTGAAGCCGATGTCGTGTCGGAAAGCACCAAGCACCAGAAGGTGCATTGAGACTCTCGTGCGGTTGAAACGATCAGGGCTTGGTCAGCGTCGGAAAGCACTAAGCACCAGAAGGTGCATTGAGACAGGACAATGGCGCCCCATACGCACCACAGCCCTCCTCCGGTCGGAAAGCACCAAGCACCAGAAGGTGCATTGAGACCACATCCGCGACCTCGCCCGAGGTCGACGTCGAAGGTCGGAAAGTACCGAGCACCAAAAGGTGTATTGAGGCTGGCGTAGTAGCGCCTATGCGCCACCGTCTTTCCCTCGGAGAGGACCTCGCACCGGAAAGTTACGTATGCCGGCGAGATCAGCCAGGCAAGAATCAAACCAAGAATCAAACATCGTCGGGCATACGGCGAACCGTCGGCGGCGTGATCATCCAGAATCGGCCCGACCATCGCAGCGTCTTACGCCTTCGGAGCCGCTGCAATGAATCCGCCCCTTCTCACCCGGAAACCTCCCCACAACTGACTGCTTGACGGCCAAACTTCTCTGAATATCTCCTACATTCACGGGCACATCATCGTCCTTCCGTACCCGAAAGCCCAGAACGAATATGACCAAAACAAGAAGTAACCCCTACCGACAACATTCAGCGCAGCCGATCCGGCCGAATGAGGACCTCAGTTCTCACCACCCCAGACGAATAATCAGCACCCACGAACCGTGAGAAGATCCGCACCATCAACATCGACAGCCAACTCCGCTCCGATACACCCCGGCACGGGGAAGGCTCAACACAACGCATTTAATCGCCTGGCCAAGGAACTGCCGGAAATCGCCTCCCCTAAGGCCGCCGGAAACCGCCTCCCCTAGACAAGAAGAACAAGCATATTGCGATCGAGAGGTGCGCCGGCGAAAAATCCGACGGAGGCACCACAAGGAACGGGCAAGCCAACCATGGAGCCAACCTCCACTATGGGACCGAAATCTTGCTCCTCAAGGAGCCCGGCGATCTATCGGAAGGCAATGTGGTTCTGGACAAATCGGAGAGTGCCTATCAACTGCACCTTCCTACCAGGATAGCGGATCGCTGGCGTTCAGCCATCAGAGATTCCATCCTTACACATCTGCTATTATTGCAAAGTAACCATAAGCCCCTCACATTGATCTGCCGACTAAGACAGGAGGACCTCATGAATAGAGGACCAATTATCACCCTGGTCGGGAGCCTCACCGCAAGGCCAGGGCGAGAGTCGAGGTCAAGACGAGAGACATCGTGAGGTCCGTGCCCGGCTACGCCCGAGGGTCCCGTACACAAACAGGGCGCCGGGGAGCACAGCGCAATACGCCAGACGGCCGAGGGAACCAGATATACCCTGAGCCGGAGGCGCCCCGCAACGTTCGACGGCTCCAAGGAGCGCCGGCAAGCTGTTGCATGTTCAATTTCATCGACACCAAGGCAGTATTATGAGCCCCGATACAGAAGCAAAGGTCAGTTCCGCCACATCGCCGTCCGGCACCACGGGGCCCAGCACAAGGCCGGAGGACGCCACAAGCTACGAGCAGGAGATGTTATCCAGGCTCGGCACATGGATCAAGCGAGCTGAGCAGGCGCTTATCACAAGCAAAACGCACGCACTCCGCCCGTTTGAACTGACCGTCCCGCAGTACGCAACACTTAGCGCACTGACATATGCGCAGGACCAGTCCGCCGCCCAGCTCGCCCGGACAGTACGGGTATCGCCTCAGACCATGGCAACCATCCTCTCCAACCTTGAGAGCAAGGGCCTCATCACACGTCGTACGTCACCGGTACACGGAAAGGTCCTTCTGGTGCGCCTGACGCCCCGGGCGGAGCAGGTCGTCGAAGAGGCAAACACTGCGGCACTGAAAGTTGAGCAAGACCTCGCCACGAGATTCTCCGCGGAGGAGATGACAAGCTACCTCAACTATCTCGAGCGGACGATAGACTGCCTGGCCCAGCAGGCGCAGAACTGATAGTCAGACCCGTCCCGAACGAGCAACGCTCCGCTTATACAGCAGTGCCCGCCTTAAAGCGGCGCTCGCCTTACTGCAACGCTCCGTTTGAATCAGCGCTCCCCGTAAAAGCAGCGCTCCCCGTAAAGCGGCGCTCCGTTTAAAGCAGCGCCCGCCTTCAACTTAGAGCTCAGGCTCAACAATCATCCAGCGGTGCTCACGAGCATGCTCCCGGAGCTGCGGTGATGGACACACTGCCACCGGGTGGCCCACAAGCTCCAGGAAGGCGAGATCACTATGATGATCGCCCATGCCGATCGTTCGCTTCAGGTCGATCCTCGCCTCGCGCGCCCACTCCAGGACCCTGGCGCGCTTCCCCTCACCGACACATGTCCGTTCCCGCTCTCCGGTGAGGAGGCCGTCGGCGCCAACAACCAGCTCCGTGCACAGCACATCATCCGCAGGAATCCCCAGCACCTGGGCAATCGGATCGATGCACGCCCGGTGGGAGCCGGTTACGAGGGCTACCGGAAGCCCTCGCTGACGGGCCGTCTCAATGACCTTTCGGGCCGGTTCGATCCAGAAGCCATCCACAGCACGACGCGCAGCGAACCACGTGCGCCCGCACCGTGACGCGACATCGGGATCCAGGCCGGCGAGGCACGAGTAGTAGTACCTGTTGACCTCGTCCCTGGAACACCCGGAATCGGCCATCATCCGCATCCTCTGCCTTATCGCGTCGGGATCGATGAAGCTGGTCATCAAGGCATAAACGTCAAGAATGCTGAACATACTTTTGACGTCAATGAGCGTCTCATCGACGTCGGTGATCACCGCCTGGATCCGCGTCCAGTCGATGCGCTCAAAACTATCAATACCCTCACCCACGAGCCACCTCCTGCTCGGTGCCGCTCCGATTGGCGCTGGCCGGGCTGGTTTCAGCCGGATTGGTTTCAGAAGGGTTGGTTTTGGCCGAATTGGTTTCATCCAGGTTGATTTCAGCTGATTTGGTTTCAGGAGGGTTGATTTCGGCCGGCTCAGCACCAGTCCGGTTGGTGCCGGCCGGGTTGGTTTCAGCCGACTTAGCGCCAGTTCGGTTGGTCCTGGTCCGGTTAGTGCCGGCCAAAACAACCCCAATGGCGCGACGGGCCCGCTCGGCCTCCTTCGGCTTTACCCGCTCGCGAGGGAAGGCCGTGAACGTGACGCGGACTACCGAACAGCGCCGTCCCGCCTGAAAGAGCTCCACCTCGCAATCGACCTCAACTCGCTTGGAACGCTCGCCAGATATCGACACCACCCGCAAAACCACCTGAGCCGCAAGCGGGAAGAGGAAATTCTCAAACGTCGTATTGAGCGTGTTGATAACGTAGTAATACCCACGCCCTTCGTGCGACCCAATCAGGAATGTCTCCGATACGGCCAAAAACATCTGCCTGGCCGCCTCAATTACCACCATGCCCTGGACGTGAAGGCCGGTCTGGTGGTCAATCAGGAGCTCGTTGTCATTGTGTATGAGGAGGGACGCCCTATATTCGTCTCCCTCCTGCACCAGATCGGCGATGAGCACGTTGCTTTGACGATGCTTGTGAACCTGATGACGGCCCAACCCGCGCACCTCGGGTACGTTGATCGTCACCTTGTCCTGCAAGCCACTTCCGGCCAGCTCGGAACGCATCGCTTCCAGCTCGTAGTCGCTCACCCCTTGCCCCAGGACGACGTTCACCCTGTCAAGCTCCGGCTCAGCGCGCCTGGCTTTGAGCCACGAAGCAAACTGCTCCACGCTGACGACGTCGTCCTGCTCAGCAAATCCAGCGAAGCGTTCCCCGACGACGATCAGGTTCTCTTCCATCACTAGTTCCCTTCCATATCCATCATCGACGTGCCATGAAGGCCGCGGTGCTCTACCGCCATCCGTCAGCCCCCCGGTCCCGATGCTTTCGCCAGCACCCGGTCCCGGTGCTTCGGCCGGCACCCGGCCCCGATATATCCGCCAGCACCGGGCCTTGATGTTTCCGTCAGCACCCAGGCTCAATGTTTCCGTCAGCACTCGGTCCCGATGCTTCCGTCAGCCCCCAGTCCCGATATATCCGCCAGCACCGGGCGCTGACCCGTCACCCACCGGCACCCGGCCCCGGCTCACCCGGATCTTCTGACTACCGCTCCGCACGGGACCCTCTCACAGAGAAAGGATCACCGTGCCCCGGCAGCACCAGCGCGTCGCTAAGGTGCGGGCGCAGGACGGCCGCGCTGGCCTCGAGCGCGCCCCGGTCACCGCCCGGCTCGATGGCTCTGCCGAGCCGTCCCCCTCCCAGGACGACATCGCCGGTCAGAACAAGGCGATCGTCCCCGGCCGTCACAAGGTACGCGACAGAGCAGGGAGTGTGGCCCGGTGTTGGAAGAACATCGACGTGCAACGTGTCCCCGAACGTCATGGACCCCGTTGCGTTCCGAAGCTGCTGGGGAGGCCGGCGCGGGTGACCGGCCAGCAGTTGGGACGGAAAATCCCGAGGAAGGCCGGCCTCAGGCTCTAGTAGCAGAGGGCGCCCCGCCTCATGGAGGACGACGGGAACATCAAGAAAATCCGCCAACGGTTGCGCGTCCCAGGTGTGGTCCATGTGACCGTGAGTCAGTAGCACCGCCTGGGCGCTCCAGCCACGCGCACCGACCTCGTCAATCACCCATGGTCCCGCCCCCACGCCGGGGTCCACGACGATGGCGTGGCCGTCTCTCCCGGCGATGATGTAACAGTTGGTGTAGCCGAATCGTTCGCCGAACGAACCGACCAAGACGACGGCGTCGCGCAGCCCCTCGGAGCGCCCCAGCTCAACGGTCTGGGCGCCGCTCACCCCCATGCGATCACGTACTTCCCTCTGGAGCTGCGATCCTCAAGGCGGCGATGGACGTCCGTGACCTCCTCCGGCGCAATAAGCATATGCCGAGTCACGCCGTCCTCACCGCGACGCTGCACGGACTGAGCGCCGTGCGCCAGCGCCCGGCGCATGTGCTCACGGAACATCTCCGGGCGGTGCCGCGCCAGTCCCCCGAGATGGTAGCCAACGAGGGCGTGACCGCCGAACCAGACGCTGTCGCAGCCGATCTCCACATCCTTCCCGGCTGCGTCGCCCATGATGACGTGACGGCCGAGGAACGCCACCTTGCCGCGGAGCACCTGACGCGCCTCTCCCCCAACGGAGTCAAAGATGACGTCGAAGGGCTCCAAGCCTTCAAGCTCGTGGTACCCGACAAGCTGCACCCCTGAGCGAGCCACGTGGTCCGGAAGTTTCGACGGGTCACTGGTGGCCGCAACAACCGTGCAGGAGCGCTCGCGCAAAAGATCGATAAGCCACGTTCCCACACCGCCGCCGGCCGCGGTCACCAGGACTCGTTCCCCGGCCTCGGGCCGCCCCGAGACCTCAATAGCGCCCACGGCCGTCGTGCCGTTGCACAGCGCCGCCACCGCGTGAGCATCACTGAGAGCCTCGAGCTCTCCGTCCAGGCGAATGACCTGGCTGCCGTTGGCCACCGCGTACTCCGCCTGGCCGCCACCGGCGAGAGTCAGTGCCGCAACGCGATCACCAACCTTGATATCCGTAACACCGGCCCCGATCTCCTCGACGACGCCGACGGCCTCCAAGCCCGGTGCGTGCGGCAGATCGACGCGGATCTGCCCTCTGCGGAACATAACCTCGGCGAAGTTCACGCCGGAGTGAGTGGTGCGGAGCAACACCTGGCCGTCGCCGGGGGTCGGACGGGCGGTATCTGTGACCTCGAGGACCGAGGGATCTCCGTAAGAGCGAAAGAAGACGCTGCGCATAATAAATTCTCCTAGTTGTAATTGGTTTTTATGGTTGGCGTGCCGTATTGATGGTGGCGCGGCTCGATTGATGGTGGCGCGGCTCGCGCGGGTGGGGTGGGGAGTGCCGGGGCCAGTTCGGCTCACACCGCGAGCCGCAGATGCCGGCGGTCGAGCTGTCCGATCCTCTTGGTAACGGACTGACGTAACCGCGGCGATCGCCGTACGGCCTGGCTCAGCAGACCGCGTTGCAGAAGCGCCGTGGTCGAATCACTGGCCCCAAAACGCGTGAGCAGACGACTGGTTCGCATGATCCGTCGAAGATCACGCCGCCGCTGTCGGGTGTAAAAGTCCATCGCTGTCTCGATGGCGCTCATGTCACCGGGGTCGACCGAGCTCAACGTGCTGGTCAGCAGAGCCGCGTCCTTCAAGCCGCTGTTCATTCCCTGCCCTCCGGCCGGGCTCATCGTGTGCGCAGCGTCGCCGACAATCGCGACCCTGCCTCGTGCGTACCGGTCGGCGTGACGGAACAGCACCTCGAAGTGAGATTCCCAGGGCAGCTCGCCAACAACGACGCCCTCAAGGCCGGTGCGGCGTCGCAGCGCCGCCTGGAATCCGGCCGTTCCTACATCGGCCGCATCCGGGGGCACCCCGATCGCGATACGGAATCCGGCCGCGCCCATGGGCACGAGCCCGAGCGCGCCGTCGTCAGAATAATAATATCCGACGTCATGCCTCGGGACCGGCCCATCGATCGGCACATCGGTGATCGCGAAGGTCAGGGGGCCTCCGAGATGCTCGTATCCGAGGCCGGCCAGCCCGCGAACGGCGCTTCGGGCACCGTCGGCGCCGACGACGAACTGGTACTCGGAGTCATCGGCACTGCCGCGCAGGGGCGAATCGTCCGTACGCTCGAGGTACACGTTCACTCCGCTGCCGGTTTGAACAAGGTCGGTCAGCCGAATATTGCGCTCAACCTTGACGCCTACGGAGTCGAGACGGTCCTCCAAGATGGCCTCCAGATTCGGTTGAGGAATCGAGACGCCAAACGGGTAGACGACCCGCTGCAAATCCGACAGTTCAAAAGTTGCGAGCCGGCGCTGCGGCGTGGACACGGTCACCCGCTCGACCCTCGTCGAGGCCCCGATGACGGTGTCGGCGATGCCAACACCGCGAAAGAGCTCTAGCTGTCTGGGCCAAACGGTGGTGGCTTTGGAGCGCCCTAAACGTTGAGAGCGCTCGTCAATCACTCGGACGTCAAAGCCCGAGTGCGTGAGCCCCAGTGCCGTCATCAGGCCCGTTGGACCTGCACCGACCACAAGGACTGAGGTTCTGCTATGTGACATCTGATGATCACACTCCTGTCGAGGTCACAAATACGGCGGCGGAGACGGTGAAGCCGGCTCCGGCACTAATAATTAAATTGACCTGCTGCCGTGTGCCGGCCAATTTCACGGATCGATGGATGTCGGCGAGATTGGCAATGGCATCGCCCGCTCCCAGGTGCCCCGTCGTCGCCTCGGGGCCGTGGATTGGAACGTCGCCGACCAGTTCCGTCACAACCGGGACGTACAGCGAGTCCAGGGTCTGGGGCATGAGACGAGGCAGGTAGACCCCACCGGTCAACCGGGTCCCGGCCTCATCAAGGACACGGGGGACGAGCATCCGCAAACTGCCCCGAATCTCCTCAACGAGGCGCTCCTTCCCGTACTGCTCGAAGAACGCCTTCTTCGTCGCCTGAACGCTGATGGGCTGCACCCGCGCCGGCTCAGGGCCTTCGGCTTGACGATCGTGATGCATTTGCGCCAGGCCCGGCATTGCGCGGCTTCCGAGCGCAACTAGTCGACTCTCGATGCCGTCGATAGCTTTTACACCGGGGTCGTTGGTCACCACGACCGCCGTGCCGGCGTCTCCGTACAGCACACCGTAATCACCCGCCCACCGATCGAACCCTGGCCATGAGAAGACGTCTCCGGTGGCGACCACGGTTGTGGTCGGCTCCCGGCCAGCAACGCACGTTTGCCTGGCCAGCTCCCATCCGGCGGCAGCGCCGTTACACATCTGCTGGAGACCGAACGGCAAGCAGTGATGCAGGTTCATTCGACGCGCGACGTCGTGCGCAGGCGACCAGAAGGGGGAACCCTGGGCGTGAGTCCACGCGTAAAACAGTGCCCGGACGTCATCCGGCTCAACATCCGTGCTGCGCAGAGCCGCCATTCCGGCGTTGGACGCCAGCACAACCGGCTCGACCTGAGCAACCGGAAGCTCGTGGGAGGGTTCCGGTTGAGGCGGCCTGCCGCTGACTCTACCGGCCCGTACGGCCGTGTCGAACGACTCCGTCGCGCCTGATGTGAACACATTCGGGCCGAGCAGGCGCAGTCCTTCTCCGCTCATTGACCCCACTTCGCTCATCGACCGCACTTCGCTCATCGACCGTGGCCCGTTCAGTAACGGTCGCCAGCGGTCGAGGGCAGCTCGGAGAACCGCTTCATCCACTCCTCAGGAATCTGCACGTCCGCTGCGGCAAGATTCTCCTTCAGGTACTTCATCCTCTGGGTACCGGGAATTGTCACAACGTTCTTTCCCGCGGCGAGAACCCAGGAGATCGCGACCTGGGCGGGCGTCGCGCCAAGCTCGCGGGCGCACTCGCGCAGCGGCGTAAGAATCTGCTCGTTGTTGTACGCCACAGCATCATCCTGGAAACGCGGGTTCCTTCGACGCCAGTCTTTCGGGGAGAGGTCGTCCTTGCTCGCGATCGTCCCGCTCAGGAAACCACGCCCTAGGGGCGAGTAGGCGATGAACGTGATGCCGTGTTCCTCGCAATAGGGCACGACCTCGCGCAGCGCCTCCTGGGACCACAGGGACAGCTCGGACTGGACGGACTCCACCGGGTGGATGGCCTGAGCTCGCTCGATCTCCTCCACCGAGACCTCGGATAAGCCGATGGCCCTGGCCTGCCCCGTTCTGGCGATGTCCGCGAGCGCCTCCCAACTCTTCTCGAGAGGCGTCTGCGGGTCAATGCGATGAAGTTGATAGAGGTCCACATGGTCGGTGCGCAGGCGCTCCAGACTCGCCTCGAACGCCCGCCTCAGGTGGTCAGGACGCCCGTTCCTGCTGGTGCGGCCCTCGTCGTCGACAACCAGTCCGCCCTTGGTGGCGATGAACACCTGGTCCCTCACGTCGCTCAGGGCGTCGCCCACGAGTTCCTCGTTGGTGAACGGCCCGTACTGGTCGCTGGTGTCAAACAATGTCACACCCGCACGGTAGGCGTCCTGAAGGAAGGCGATCCTTTCCTGGCGCGTGTGGGACGGATCCGTGTACGCCCACGACAGCCCCATGCAGCCGAGGCCGACTCTGTTGACCGCCTGACCGGTCGCCGCTACCTGAAATGCCATACTGTATTGTCCTCCTGTTTTTTGGTTGTTATTTGTTCCTATAGGCGGCCGATGCGTCTGAGACCGTTGCCTGCACACGCATCAACACCCTTATGTCACCACTGCATCAAGGTGAGACCGACCGACATTCCGCCGCCGAATGCGGCAAGTAGAATGAGGTCGCCAGCTTGAACCTCGCCACTGCGTGAAAGCTGCGCGAGGGTGATCGGGATCGACGCCGCACCGGTATTTCCAAGGCGCCCAACCGTCAGGTGCTGCGTCGCATTCGGCAGGCCGAGCGCGTCGAACAGCTCGGTGAGCATGACCCCATTCGCCTGGTGGGGGACAAAATGCGACACGTCCTTCATGTCGACGCCGACCTCGTCAAGGAAACGGTGGACGATGCCCGGCACCCGCTCAATGACGAATTCTCTGACACGGCGTCCCTGCATCTGGAAGTAGCATGAATCGGCCGCTATTGAGTGGTTCACGAGCGGCAGCCGGGAGCCTCCTCCAGGTACGCGAATGACGTCCGAATACTCCCCGATGGTGAGCATCTTGCCCGCAACCATGGTGTGCGAGCGGCCGGCAATCCGGTGCGCGGGCTGCAGCAGCACGGCCCCCGCCCCGTCTCCGAACAGGATGGCCGTACGGCGGTCGGTCGGGTCAATGATCCGAGAGTAGACGTCCGCTCCGATGACCAGCGCCGTACCGTCCGTCGCGGCCACGAGCTCCGACGTCGTATTCAGCGCAAACTCGAAGCCACTGCACACGGCGTTGACGTCGTATGCGGCGGCATTCCTGGCCCCGAGCCTCGCCTGGACGAGCGCCGCCGTCGGCGGCTGCGGGTAGTCGGGAGTGGACGTTGCCACGACTACCAGGTCAACGTCATCACCAGTCAGCCCGGAGTCGCGCAGCGCCGCTTTCGCTGCAGCCAACGCCAGGTCGCTGGTCGCCTCCTCGCTGGCGACCCACCGTCGCTCTTCGATAGCCGTTTTCCGCATGATCCATGCATCGTCGACCCCGGCGGGCCGCCCGACCTCGGTGTTGGACACGACGCGGTCCGGAACATACGCCCCGAATCCCACCACGCCGGTGCGGCCAACCAGCTCTTCCTTCTCCTCCTTGCGCTTGAGTGGAAGAGTTCGTTTGAGCGGAAGAGTGAACCCGTCGAGGACCGGGGGCTCCATTGTTAGCACCATTTACGTTACCTTGCCTTATGTATCACGGTATTACATATAAAAGCGGGGAAAAGATATGAGACAGAACACTGCATTCTGTCGCTGTAGGCGTGTCCACAGCTAACGCCCAAGGCGGTCAGATGGTGTTGTCTGAGCCATAGATTTCCCCATGTGTCAAGACCTTGAGAATTAACAGTGCACTTATACTAAGTGTCGCTACCTCGCGGACGCAAAACGACGTCGAGCCCCATCCCGGACGCCTGCGAAAAGAGCTCAATCCCTCGCGTTACAGGCGAAATTCGCAGATCGTGGTGGGCGCAGGAAGTAAATTGTCGACGCAGACAAGGGCCAAGATCACAGGAAGGTAACCACCCTGTGAGCTCTCTTATTCTTCACGTGAGGCGCTGAATAATTCCGCCTACGCATTGCCCCGGCACGCCCCCGCAAGCCCGGCGCGAACGGCCGCCGCCTACGGCAGCAACTTCGACCCGAACGTGGAACGCCCCACGCGCCCGGCGAACGGCCGCATCCCTGGCGAGCACCTCGCGTAGCCGGCGAACGGCCGCATCCCTGGCGAGCACCTTGCATAGCCGGCGAACGCCGTATACCTGGCGAGCACCTTGCATACCTGGCGAACGGCCGTATACCGTAGGCTTTGAGGCGTCCCAGGAACTCTTAAGACGCGTATTGACACCACGGTTAGAGCGAAAAAATCGCCCCTTCTCAATCGGGCGCCTTCTGACCGCTTTAATCGGGCGCCTTCTGACCGCCGCGGCATCTAACCACCACATTAACGGACTTATATGCAAGGGAAGTGCGCATGTAGTCGGCCCCAGCATATCGACGGCTTTTTCGCACGGCATCGAACATGGTTATAAATAGATAGAACCTGCCCCAGGTGCCGATATAGGCAATATCGCCCGCAGTTTCCTGTCCAAAACACTAGGCACCAAACACCGCACTGAAGCTGTGATCTCAATACATCGAGGACCCATGAACGCAGCCGGTTGGAAAATACTAGGTACCAAACAATGTATTGAAATCACATTTTTGGGTGTGAAAATCCACTTCGAACCTGGATACCGCTAGTGCACGAAACGTCGAAACAAACTCGTACTTCTCACGGCCGGTGGAGATAAATCCAACCAGGAACGCGAGATTGCCAAGCGCGGAATAAGCGGAATTGACCTAGTCGCTCATCTACGTTTATTCACTCGTGTGCGCTTAGCAGCGGACCTACGGGAGCCGTCTCGAAAGTCGCCTTAGTCCGCTCAGTCCGCCTACGCACATACGCCCATTGGTTCGGTCTAGCCATTCATTTGCGCTTGGCGGCCGGCTTGTAGGGTGAGACGGTTGGATCGCCGTCGATCCAGAAACGCCAAGGGAAAGCCTCGCCGTCGCCGCCGGGCCCGGCAACGCCCACCCTCGGGCCGCTACGCACCAGTTCCGCCGGAACGGCGTCGGCGGGCTCGGCCAGCTCAAGGCGGATCCGCGAACCTGCACCGCCCAGCAGCTGGCCGTCGTCCTCACGGGTCAAACCCAGCGCCGACGTCAACCTCGCCGGCCCTCGCGCCAAATCCCTATCCTTGCTAGCGGCGGGCCGCCGCGTGCGTGCGACGTCGATACCTTCCACGACCTCGCCGGCTCTCATAAGCACCGCACGCGAGACGCCTTCCATCCCGCAGACAACGTTGGCGCAATAATGCATTCCGTAAGTGAAATAGACATATATCCGCCCCGCAGCCTCGAACATCGACGCATTACGCGCCGTCTTACCCCGGAAAGCGTGCGACCCCGGGTCGATCTCGCCAGCGTAGGCTTCAACTTCCGTCAACCGCACACCCACCGAGCCCTCCGGTGAGGCCACCGTCAGCCTCGCCCCGAGTAAGGCGGGAGCGATGGCGACGACGTCATCCCCCGAAAGCAACTCCATCAGCCTCGGAGCAATCTCGGTCGGCCCCGACCCCGCACATCCACCTGACGTCATGCCTCCAGACTATCGGCCCACTCACCACGAGGCACACCCACACAACCAAAATGAAAGCCAAGATGAAGACACCGTCAGACAACCGATCCACAACGACCAGGGCTTCGGCCGATGGGGCCGGACGCGCTAAGGCCAGACGCAATGAGACCGGGCACGATAAGGCCGGGCACAATGAGACCGGGCACGATGAGGCCCTCGATGGGGCCGAACGAGCAACCGATCAAGGCAAGCAGGCATCGCCAACCAGGCCAGGCCTCCATAACCAATAAAGCCAAGCCCAACCCCAACCGATCAGCCCGAGGCTGCCCGCCCCGCCCAGCGTAGATTTACGCCAAGCGCGCTTCGAAGTTCTCAAAGCCCGCCGTGTTTGCCGCATCGACCATCTCGGCAAGGCGCTTCGCCCAGGCCCGCCGGTCCCAGGCGAGCGCCTGAGCGCGGAAAGCCACGGGCGTGCCGTCGGTTCGAGCCTCCTGCAGCGCGAAGTTCCGCACCCCGCGAGCGCGCAGTTCTCCGAGCAGCTCCTCGAAACGCTCCGCGGCGGGCGCGCGGGGGTAAACGGTGGTACGCACCTCGTAGTCAAACCCGGTGGAGCCGGGCGCATTGGAGGAGTTTGTGCGCTCGCCTTCTATCGCACCAGGATCCGCGGGGAATTGCTCGGCGGCCTCCAGCACGATGTCCAGCGACCGCCATGCTTTCACCCCCGCTCCGAACCCGGTCGCGGCAGCGTAATCCTCAGGCATAGCTTTGACGTCGATGCCCACCCAATCAATGTGCGGCAGCACCTTTGTAAGTGCACGGGGATAGGCTCCGGCCGTGTGCAGGCCGACGCCGAAACCGTATTCGCGCACCCGCCTGGCCGCGTGGACGACTCCCGCCTGGCGCAGCGCCTCGCCACCCGTAAGGACGACGCCGTCAAGCAGTCCTGCCCGTCGGGCCAGAAGCGCCTCCACCCGTGACCATCGAACTGTCCCCGGGGCTTTCGGGTCGAGGATCGCCTCGTTCTGGCAGTATGGGCAGGCAAGCGGACAGCCCTGAAGGAAAACCGTGGCGACGAGTTTGCCGGGCCAGTCCACCGTGGAAAGGGGAACAAGCCCGGCGATCGCCAGAGATTCGGCCGCGGGCGCATCATCGCGGGCAGCACCCCGCTCCGCCCGCGAAGCCGCTTGCCTCGCCACATCATTTAGCGTCGACGCATCTTTTGCCGGCATCATCTGTCTCACGGCACCTTCTGTCCCGGACTCACGGCACCTTCTGTCCCGGAGCCTCAGCCAACTTTGCGGTTGCGACATCGCCGAGCCTGCCGCCGCCGTCACCACCGCAGCGCTTCGGCTTCCATGGACACACGTGAGGACGAGTCAATTTCGACCTCATCCTCTACGCAGCGCCCCGGCATCCACTGGCACGCGCTCCGCATCGGCTGCGGCATCGCCAGTCGAGACTCCCGCGCTAGCCGCCGCCACAGGCTCGCCGATCAAGCTCTTAACCCCGGTCTTCCCGCGCACATCCGCGCTGATCTCGGGAAGCTGCGAGGCTTTCTCGGTGAAGGGCGTGCGCTCGTTGTACTCGCCTTTCTTCCCGATGTTGAAGGAGGCCACCGGGCGGAAGTAGCCCATGACGCGCGTCCACACCTCGCATTCCTGCGGCTCGGCGTCGGGGTTTTCGGCGGCGCAGCGTTCGCAGAGCTTGTGCTCGCCGGCAAGGTAGCCGTGGACCGGGCAAATCGAGAATGTGGGGGTGATCGTGATGTACGGAAGGTGGAAGTTCGTCAGAGCCCGGCGCACGAGCTCCTTGCACGCTTGGCCGGAGCTCATCCGCTCATTCATGTACAGGTGCAGAACCGTCCCTCCCGTGTACATCGATTGAAGGTCGGCCTGCATCTCAAGCGCCTCGAAGGCGTCTTCCGTGTAGGCGACGGGCAGCTGCGACGAATTCGTGTAGTACGGCTGGGCGTCCGTCCCGGCTTGGAGGATGCCCGGGAAGCGCTTGCGGTCTTCTTTCGCGAAGCGGTACGTGGTGCCCTCTGCCGGAGTGGCCTCGAGGTTGTACAGGTTCCCCGTCGCTTCTTGGTAGGAGACGAGGCGGTCGCGAAGGCGCTCGAGCACGCGCAGGGCGAAGACGTGGCCCCACTCGTCGGCGATGTCGCAGCGGTCGTCCGTGAAGTTGCGGATCAT
>ERZ773049.858-NODE-858-length-18218-cov-15.783296_pt1 | contig 18218 bp, 12 predicted proteins | sample MGYA00580633_ERZ773049 | MGnify/ENA primary metagenome ERZ773049 (study PRJEB29015, sample SAMEA2737991) | human oral metagenome | biome: human oral; feature: human-associated habitat; material: dental | place: China | collected 2066 ... | reverse complement strand
AAAACCTCTACGTCAAGCGCGTCCTCGAGTTCAAGAAGAAGCAGCACCTGACGGGCCGCTTCATGCGCGGGATGCTGGGCGGGCGATTCTTCAACTCGGGCACGCCCGCCGGTCGCTACGACGGCACTCCCCTGTTCGAGGAGACCTACACGCAGTGGTTCCGCTACGGACGGTCCGCCCCGGCCGTCGCCGAGATCCGCCCGCCTGTCACCGACGACCCCTCCTGGCCGCCGACGGGCGCGGACAGCCCGTGGGCGAGCGAAGTCGACGCCTCCTACTTCGACGGCTGGCATGAGCCGACCTTCTCCTGGGAGGAGCAGATCCGCCAGAAGATGGAACGCACCTACCTGCCCAATTGGGGCAAGGAGCAGCGCTGATGGGCGCCGTCACTCCCCCGGACTACCCGACGCTCTTTTTCTTCGAGGTCGGCCAGTGGTGGGACTACGCGATGCTCCTCCTCGTCGTCGCGCTCCTCGCGGGCGCCGCATGGCTAGCCCAGCGCAACATGTGGGTGGTCCTCGCACTCTTCGTGGTCGTGCCCATCGCGCTAACCATCTTCTGGTGGCCGCACTCGACGGCGGGGACGGCCTCGGCGGGCTGGTTCCCGATCGTGAAACAGTACTCGGCGCTGGCAGGGTCCCTGTGCCTCGTCGCCCTGCAGGTCTTCCCCAGGCTGCGCCACAACCGCTGGTACCTGATCATCCCGCCCGCGATCCTGGCGGTGAACATTGCCGAGGCCGTGGTGCGCGACTTCCAGTGCTACGGGATTCACGGGGTGGATCCCGCCCAGGGGATGGTCACGTGGGGCGGGCCGTGGAACATCATGAACGGCGTCGCGGGAATCTTGAACCTGCTCGCGATCTCCGGGTGGGTCGGGATCTTCGTGTCCAAGGGCAAGGAGCGCGCCCTCATCTGGGGCGACCTGACGATCGTGTGGATCATCGCCTACGACCTGTGGAACCTCGCCTACGTGTACAACTGCCTGGCGGACCGGGCGTGGTATTCGGGCGTGGCGCTGTTGGCCTCGTGCACGATCCCGGCACTCATGAAGTTCGGGCGCGGCGCGTGGATCCAGTACCGCGCGTACACGCTCACCCTGTGGTCGGCGGTCGTGCTCACGTTCCCGCACTTCATGCAGGACTCGATGTTCGCCCACCGCAGCGCCCACAACCCCTGGGCGATGCTCATCCTCTCGGCGGCCGCCCTGGTGGCGAACGCGTGGGTGTTCGTCGCGCACGTGCGCACGATCGTCTCCAAGCGGCGCAACCCGCTCACGCAGGAGGTCCACGCCGACGAGGCCACCTACGCCTCGTGGGTCCGCGACCTCGCCTCCGAGGAAGACAAGGAGCTCATCGCCGCGCGCCTGGACACGACGCCAGACAAAGCGGGCTTCACATCGGAGAGTGGGGGCGCCAGCTTGGTCAGGTCGTAGCCGCGTTCAGCTTCATCAGCCCACGCCTCAATCTGCTCATCGCTGATGGATTCTCCGTGAAAAAGACGATCACTCATATGACACCTAGGAGGAAAACAAGACTACGAAACCACCGCACACAAGACCTCGCACGAACACATCACAGGAGCAACGAGGCCAACTGAACGGCCACACGCCCCTATTAAAGGGCGTCGATCAAATCGCGCACGAGCTGCGACGGCGTCGTACCGCGCTCCTGAGCCACCTCAGCAAGCTTGGCGCGGCGAGAACGATCAAGACGGAGGGTGAACGGCTTAGCACCAACACCGACGCTAATCGGACGTCCGGCCACTGACGATCCGAGATGCTTCCCGTCGTAAGGAACACCGTTCTCGGCCTCGTTCCCCCAACGCTCCAGATCCTCATCAGTGAACGTCGCACCATCAGCTGACTTATACGTCGCCATCATTACCTCCTTAAACCAACCTCTGCGAGCACCGCTCGCGTTACCAGCATCGCATGGAAAATGAGCCATCCATCGGGCTCATCCTCGACCGCAATGTATTCCAGAAGTCGCCCCTTGCGGTCGAGACCAACTCCGACCCACTGGATCGGATGCGTATCGCGCGCACGCGAACGCAACGTGCCCTCGAAGGCCGCGATAACATCATCATCCTCAACATCACTATGACGTTGATGGACGCGAGGATGAACCCGGACTCGCACGCGACCACCTCCATAGTTTCGTATACACGCTAGTGTAGTACGAAATAGCCCGAGGGGGAATAGCTCCGTCCACCACACCCCCTACAACAACCGCAACACACCTCTCAAGACGACCACTCTCCCCACCGCAACCGACCCGTTCGTTTCTTCTTTCTCCTCGTTCATTAACGAGGCCGGGGTTGGGTCGCTCGGTCACGTGCACGCCTGTGCGGTCAGCTTGGAAGAATGCACATAGCGGTTGCTACGCATTCTTGATGTTTCATGTCGTTTCTGCACGTACCCTGAAGCAGTAGGGCGCGCCTCCAACGACAGGGGTGCGCCGCAGGGCACCTCACCGTGGAGGTTGATAGATCATGATGGTTCCACCGCTGTCTGAGCGTCCCGTGACCCAGGAGGACGAGGAGCGCTTCCGCAGCGAGTGCGCCCCACGCAGGTACACGCTATGGCACAGGTGGGCTGATTACCGTGCCGAGGCCACAGCGCGGCGCCCCACGGGAATCCATGCCCGCGCCCAGGCCTGGCTGCACGTCGAGCCGTTCTATTGGACGATGCGCGTAGTCTACGTGTGCCTCACCGCAGGAGCCGTCTTCGCCGTCTACATCAACGGCGTCGCCGAAGGATGGTGACACGCCTGGGGTGAAAAACCCAGCGTCGCAGCCACACTCATCCACCCTGATGGCGCTGGCTTGCGCAAACGCCCCACCAGGACGTCATACACGAACAAGTACATCCCCACCCTCGTCTCAGTCACCAACCCCACCCAAACCCACACGGTGAATCTCTTCGTCCGCGAGGTCACGGTGACCTTCAAAGCCACCAACTACGAATGGGACTGGGGCGACGGCACCCCGAACACCACCACCGCCTACCAAGGAATAGCCTTCGAAAAGAGCACGGACCCCAACACCGACCCCGCCCTCATCCACCACTACTACACCCCACCCAACAGATGGCGCTCACGCTTCGACGGACCCTACCCCAACGCCACCCGCACCATCACCCTGACCACCACCTGGGCAGGCACGGCCACCAACCCCTTCACCGGAGAAACCCAAACCATCAACAGCCTGGTCACCACAAAAGAAACAACAGGCCCCTTCCCCCTGGGCCACCTCATCATCTCAAACACCGACACCTGGGAAGAAAAACAAGGCCACTAAAGCACCACCAGGCCGTGCACGCACCGGGCACCACGCACGCACCTGCCAACGCAGCGGGGCCGCGCACCCAACGGTGCGCGGCCCCTGAACGCTCGACCGGAGAAGGAACCCCGGCCTCGTGAGGCTTACTCCTGGAGGCGACCCGACTGATCGAACACGTAGCGCGTCCCGTCAATCCAGCGCGCCCCGGTCACCATCGCCCCGGAGGAGGAGAGGTAGTACCAGGATCCGCCGTCCTTCACCCAGCCGACGCTCATCGCGCCGGAGGGGGCGAAGAAATACCAGGAGGAGCCGACGCGCGCCCAGCCCGTGGCCATCGCGCCGGAGTCAGCCAGGTAGTACCAGGTGGAACCCTCGCGCATCCAGCCGGTGCGCATCGCACCCGAGGACGCCAGGTAGTACCAGGTGTCGCGCACCTTGGTCCACCCGCTGGCCATCTCGCCGCTGATGGGATCCAGGTAGTACCAGGTCCCATGCACCTTCACCCAGCCCGCAGCCTGGCCGCCGGAGGGACCGTAGTAGAACCAGTGGCCGCCCTCGCTGACCCAGCCGGTCACCATGTAGCCGCGCGCGTCGAATCGGTAGATCGCCCCGTCAATGCGCAGCTGCGTCGAGGTCGGGTACGTGCCGTCCTCGTAGCGCCACCACCAGCCAAACGCGCCGGAGACCCAGCGGCCCGAGCGGGCCTCGTCGGGGCCGACCTGGTCGGGGCTCACCGTGAAGGGAACCTGGAGGGTCGCGTCGTCATCGGCGCGGGCGTCGTTGTTGCGACCCATGGCCTCGACCGTGACCGTCGCGGCGCCCGCGAAGCGTCCCGTCCCATTCGGGTGGGACACGTCCACGCCGTCGGCCTGCAGCGTCACCGAGTTACCCTCGAAGGCACCGTTGCCCGTGCCGGTCGCGACCTCGCGCTCACCGACGAGGAGTCGCGCCGAGGTCACCGGACCGGTCACCGTCACACGGATGGACACGCACCCGGCGACGCTTTCCCCCGCCAGCGGCTGCCACGTGGCGCCATCCGTCGAGTACTCGACGCTGCCGATGACGGGCTTCGCCTGATCCTTCAGCACGGCGTCCAGGGCATTGGGCAGTCCAGCACCCCGGTACTCGTGGCCCTCCATGGGCTTCAAGCGGTTCCAGTTCGCCGGATCGCCCGCCTGCTTCTTCGCCAGGGCGATGATCTGCTCAGCGTTCATCTCCGGGTGGACCTGGCGCAGCGTCGCGATGACGGCGGCCGCCAGGGGCGACGCCTGCGACGTGCCGTACAGGTTGCCGTAGGCCTTGCCATACCAGCTCGTCAGCGGAGCGTAGATCTTCGCGCCGGGGGCAGCAAAGTCGATGCTGTTCGCACCCCAGTTCGACCAGGACGTCGGCTCGAGCACGCCGGTGGCGGGGTCAGCGCCCTCAGGCAGCTGCAGGGCGGACACGGCGAGCGTGCCGCGCAGCATCGACGGCATGTAGACGCCACCCCTCACGTCGCGCTCGAACGCACCCCACGTGTCGCCCGGCGACGAATCGTCGGTGGCAGGCGGGTTATCCAGGTCCGTCGTCCAGTTGCCGGCAGCCACCACATTGATGACGTCCTTCGAGGTCGCGTAGTCGACCGCGCGCTGCACGGCCTCCAGGCCGGCGGCCTGCTCGGGGTCGTTCGGCATCCAGTATTTCCACGGGTTGACGTAGTACGAGCCGTTGGTCACGGAAACGCCGTGGTCGGCGGCCCACACGAAGCCGCACGCGATGTACTCGGGGTAGAAGAAACCACCGTTGCGCGAGGCCACGTTGATCGCGGCGATGCGCAGGGTCGGGTTCACGCCGTCCACGCCGACGCCGTCGTGCTTCGCGGCGATCGAGCCGGCCACGTGCGTGCCGTGGGTCGCGTCGTCCCAGCGCCACGCGTTGGGGTCGCGGTTGGGCACGCCGTTGACGTTGCAGGCCACGGACTTGTCGTAGTCGACCTGTCCGGCCAGGTCCGGCACGGTGTCATCCACGGACTGGTCCATGATGCCCACCGTCACGGGGGCGCGCATGACGTCCACGTCCTGCGCCTCGAGGGCGTGCAGGGCCTGGAGGTGCCATCCGTTGCCCGTCTGCGGGTCGGGGGTCAGGGTCGCATCCTGATCGCTCTGAGCTCCCTGAGCCCCCTGCGCTCCCTCGGAGCGGGGTGCGGCCGCGAGCGCAGCGTCCGCCGCAACTCGGGTCTCGTAGGGAACGGGGACCACGGCCTCGTTGCCACCGACGGGTGCCTGGCGGGTCGGGCCGATCGAGTCGTAGCTGATGCCTTCCTTCACGAGCGCGGCGCCCAGGTCGGGCGAGAAGGTGGGCGAGGCCGCCTGCACGAAGAACGTGCCGAAAGCCGGGTACTGGGACAGGACCAGGCCACCCAGGAACGAGGCCTGGGCCGCGGCGCGCTGGAAGGTGGCGTTATCGGTGCCCTTGGGCAGGTTGACCGCGTAGTTGGCGGGCAGCTGCTCGGCGGCGCGCGCGGGGGCGGTGATGCCAGCCTTGGCGGGACCAGCGGGCGCGGGCGTCGTGTCGGGCGCGGGCGTCGGCTGCGCCGCGGCGTTCGGGTCGCGCGAGACGGTGAAGACGGCCTCGTGGCCCGTGTCGTCGTCGGCCTGGCGGTCGAAGTTGATACCGGTGGCGCTCACCTGGACGCGCGCGGTCACCGATTCGGTGCCCTCGGGCAGGAGTGAGGAGAGGTCAACGTTTTCAGCGGACACGCCGACGGCTGAGTCACCGTACTTGCCCGAACCGTCGCGGTCGACGCTGGTCAGGGAGGCGACATCCATGTGCAGGTGGCTGATCGGCGCGTTGGCCTCGGCGTAGAAGGTGACGGGGCCAGCGGGCAGGGTCGCGCCATCCAGGTCCTTCCATTCACCCTTGCCGACCCGGTACTGGATGGTCGTGACGGTGGGCTGGGGCTGGTCGCGACGCATGGTGGTCAGCGCGTTGATGAAGCCGTATCCGCGGTATTCCTTGCTGTCCTCGGGCTCCTGCAGGCGCGTGTATTCCATGGCGGCCTGCTTGCGCATGAGGTCGGTGATCTGCTTGCCTTGGAAGTCGGGGTGGATCGACTTAATGAGCGCGGCGATGCCCGTCAGGTGGGGTGCGGCCATCGAGGTGCCGCTGGTCTTGGCGTAGCCGGATGCGAAGATCGCCGTGGGCACGGTCGAGTAAATGTCCTCGCCCGGCGCGGTGAAGTCGACGCTCTTTCCGTAGTTGGAGAAGTCGGCGCGCTTGAGGTTCGACCATTCGGGCTTGGTCTCGACGTTGGTGCGCGTGGCGGCGCTGACCTGGCTGACGCCCTCGACCATGGCGGGGACCTTTACGCCGTCCTTCACAGGGCGGTCCTTGATCGGGGTGTCGATGTCGGTCGGTGATCCACTGTCGGTCGTGACGTTGTCGTTGTCCATGCCGTCGTTGCCCGCCGAGGCGATGACGGCCAGACCCTGACTCTGCACGTAGGCGATGGCGCGTGTCGCTGCCTCGAGGCCTGCGGCCTGCTCGGGGTCGCTGGGGCTCCAGTAGACCCACGGGTCCATCGAGTAGGAGTTGTTGACGATGTCGACGCCGTGGCTGGCGGCCCACATGAAGCCGCAGGTCACGTACTCGGGGTACATGAGCTGCTCGCTGTTCGCGGCCTTGATGGACACGAGGGTCGAGGTCGGGGCGATGCCATCGATGCCGATGCCATTGTGGTTGGCGGCAATAATGCCCGCGACGTGCGTGCCGTGGAAGTAGTCGTCACGCCAGGAACCGTAGGCCTGGGAGGCGATGCCGTTGTGCGCGCACGAGACCGACCGTGAGGTGTCGACGCGTCCCACGAGGTCGGGGTGCGTGTCGTCGATACCCGTGTCGATGACGCCGACGGTGACTGGTGCGTGCGCAATCGGAACGGCAGCAGCGTCAGCGGCGCTCATCGCCTGAGCACCCCAGTTGACGATCTCCTCGGGCGTATCGGCCTCGGTCGCGCTCTCGCCGCGCAGGGAAGCCGGGCCACCCGACTGGGCGCCGGACTGGGCCCCCGACTGGCTTCCGGAGTACGCGGGGTCCGCGTCCCCGGACTGTGGTCCAGGCTGCGGGTCGGGAGCGGCCTGACGCTCACCCTCGGGCACGGGGGCGACGCGCGTCGGACCCACCGAATGCACAGAAATACCAGCCTTCGCCAGGGCTTGGGCCAGGTCCGGCGCGAACGAGGCCGACTCGCTTTGAGCGAAGAACGTTCTGATCTGCGGGTACGAGGCCAGGGCGACGCCCCCGGCGGACGCAACCAGCGAGGTCGCGCGCGCGAGATCTTCGGCGCTGGCCTGCGGGCTCAGGTTAATCGCGTAGTTCATCAGGCCGGCGCTCGCGCGGGCAGGCGCGATGAGGCCGGTGTGGTCATCGGCCCGGGTGGGTGGGGCGGTCGCTGTGGCCACGCCCATGGACAGGGCGAGGGCAGCGACGAGCCCGATGCGTGCAACATTGCGGCGCATGGTTCCTCGACTTTCGGTTGTGGGTCTGGCGAGTACGGCGATGTACTCATCAGAACTATCATGCTTTAGTTTGTCACTCGCCACAATTTAGCGTCGCTTAACTCCGCCAACACCTCGATAAATGCGAGAATTCCGGGTCAGCACTCTCCCACGCGCACGCGCTCGGGAGCCATGACAAAACTACCCCCGAGCCGCAACAAAGCGGGGCCGGGCACCCGCAGATGCCCGGCCCCACCGCGACGATTCACCGCCGCCGGTTAGCGCATGCGCCCGTCCGGCCCGAAGGTGTAGGCCACTCCGTTCACCTGCTGGCTACCGGTGACCATCGCACCCGTCGCGGGATCCAAGTAGTACCAGGAACTGCCCTCATGCAGCCAGCCGATCGCCATCGCGCCGGAGGGCGTGAGGTAGTACCAGGCGGCCCCATCCTGAACCCAGCCGGTCGCCATCGCACCCGACGCTCCCAGGTAGTACCACGTGCCATCCACGAACACCCACCCCGTCGCCATCGCACCCGAGGCGGGATCCAGGTAGTACCAGGTGCCGTTCACGTTGGCCCAGCCCGATGCCTGCGCGCCCGAAGCACCGTGGTAGAACCACTGGCCACCCTCACAGGCCCAGCCGGTCACCATGTAGCCGCGCGCGTCGAAACGGTAGGTCGCCCCGTCGATCTGAGCGCTCGTCGACGCCGGGTAGCTGCCGTCCTCGTAGCGGTACCACCAGCCGACCGCGTCCTTCACCCACGCGCCAGCCTTGGCCTCGTCAATCTGATCCACGCCGGACGTCACCGCATCGAGCGCATCAAGGAAGCCGTAACCGCGATACTCCCGACCGTCGATGGGCGCGTTGAGGCGCCCGTAATTGGCCGCCGCCTGCTTCTTCATGAGGTCGATGACCTGCGCGCCGGACAGCTCAGGGTGCACCGACTTGATGAGGGCCGCGATGCCCGACACGTGCGGCGTCGCCATAGACGTGCCGTCGGCGACCGCATAACCGCTCGGATAGAACAGCAGGGGAACCGTGGAGTAGATCTGGTCGCCCGGAGCGGCGAAATCGATCGTGTTGCCATAGTTGGAGAACTCGGCACGACCGAGGGACAGTCCGGGCTTCACGTTGTACGCCTGACCGACCGCGCTCACCTGCGCAACACCATCAAGCATGGAAGGAACACGGATACCGCCATTCACGGCCCTGTTCTTCGTCGGCGTCGGCACGTCGGTCGGAGACCCGTTGTCGACCGTCGGATGATCAATATCGACGCCCTCGTTACCGGCCGCTGCGATCACGGCCAAACCTTTACCCTGCGCGTACTTGATCGATCGCGTCGCTGCCTCGAGACCCGCAGCCTGCTCGGGATCAGTCGGGCTCCAGTAGACCCACGGATCCATCGAGTACGAGTTGTTCACGACATCAACCCCATGGCTCGCAGCCCACATGAACGCACACGTCACATACTCGGGGTAGATGAGACGATTATCGTTCGTCGCCTCAATGGCAACAATGCTCGCCTCCGGAGCGATTCCGTCGATACCAATATCGTTGTGATTGGCCGCAATAATACCCGCGACATGCGTGCCGTGATAGAACTCGTCACGCCACCCGTAAAAATCCTGAGTCGCAACACCATTGACCGAACACTTCACGGAACGCGACGTATCAACGCGCCCCTCCAAATCCGGATGAGTGTCCTCAACGCCAGAATCAACGACGGCGACGGTCACCGGGGCACGCTGAACATTCACGGCCTCGGCCTCGCGCGCATGCATAGCGACCGCACCCCAGTTGAAAACCTCCTCGGATGCGCCCGCGGGGGCGGCGCTCGCACTCTCCTCACGCATGGAGGTCAGCCCGCCTGCCGCGCCGGACTGCGGAGCCTCGTCCTTCTTGTCTGTGGGCAGCTCGACGCGCTCGTAGTACAGGACGGGAGCCACGCGGGTGGGCCCAATCGAGTGAATCGCGATGCCTGCCTGCCGCATGGCTGCGGCCAGGTCGGGCGCGAACGAGGGCGTGGCGCTCTGCGCGAAAAAAGTCCCAATCTCGGGGTACGAGGCCAGGGCAGCACCGCCCGCTCCGGGGACGAGAGCGAGGGCTCGCTGGAGGTCCTCGGGATCGGTGCCCGCGAGGTTGATCGCGTAGTTCATCTCGTCATTGTCGGCGCGAGGCGCAGAGACGAGGCCGGGCTCCTCGGCTCGCGCGGAGGGAGCGTTCACCGCAGCCACGCCCATGGACAGGGCGAGGGCAGCGACGAGACCGATGCGTGCGGCGATGCGGCGCATGTTTCCTCGACTTTCGTTTGTCACTGTCAGGATTTCGGCTGCATTGGCAGCTGTGCCCATCATCCTAGAGTTTGCCAGTAACAACAACACCTAGGCTTACCTAAGCTCGACTCCTCACTGTGCGACTCCTCCCCCAATTTCACATGCAATTCCCCTGGCCCCAATTTTCGAAACCCTCGAAAAACCGCAGAATACCAGCGATCCTATTTCAAATCTTGAAATACTCACGTGGGACCTGCATGCGAAATTTGGGGGAATGCGGTCCGGAGGGGCACGAAACGGGGAGCACCCGCAGGTACTCCCCGTCTCGCACTCTGTTTACCCCAGGCCGACGATTACTCCAAACCGGCGTCGAGGGCCAGCAGATGATCCACCGTCTGCGGGCGGATGAACCAGCGGGCGGCCCCATCCTCGACCGCAAGAACGCCGGGCTTCGTCAGCATGTTGTAGTTCGAGGCCATCGAGTAGCCGTACGCACCAACGGCGGGGACGGCCAGCAGGTCACCGCCCGCGATGTCGGCCGGCAGGTCGATGTCGCGGATGACGATGTCGCCGCTCTCGCAGTGCTTGCCGACGATGCGGCAGCGCACCAGGGACGAGGCATCAGCCGGGTCCCGGTTCGCGAGCGTCGCCGTGTAGACCGCGTCGTAGAGAACCGGGCGGATGTTATCCGACATACCGCCGTCGATCGCCACGTAGCGGCGCACTCCCCCATCTTCCAACGAGACGTCCTTGACGACGCCGACGCGGTAGAGCATGACCATCGAGGGACCCGCGATGGAGCGGCCCGGCTCGACGGACACGTGCGGGATCGGCAAGCCATGGTGGGCGCAGCGCTCGCGCACGACCCCCGCCAGGGCGCGGGCGACCTCGACCGGCGAGGTCGGGACCGGATCCTGGCCCGTGTAGGCAATGCCGACGCCGCCACCCAGGTCGATCGCGGGAACGTCCAAGTCAAGCTCGGCCTTCACGCGCGCCGCAAAGTCGACGACGATGCGCGCGGCCTCAGCGAAGGCCTCGGTCCCGAAAATCTGGGAGCCGATGTGGCTATGAAGCCCGCGGAAGTCCAAGTGAGGCGCGTCCTTGATGGCGGCCACGGCCTCGTACGCCTGGCCGGTGGCCAAGGACAGGCCGAACTTCTGGTCCTCGTGGGCGGTCGCGATGTACTCGTTGCCGCCCGCGTGGATGCCGGACTTCAGGCGCACCATGACGGGCGCGACGACGCCGAGGTCGGTGGCGATGCGCTCGATCTGGTGGACCTCGTCCATCGAGTCGATGAAGATGCGATGAATGCCAGCCTCGAGGGCGAGGCGAATCTCCGCGTCCGACTTGTTGTTGCCGTGCAGGCCGATGCGCGAGGGGTCCACGCCGGCGCGCAGCGCGAGGCTCAGCTCTCCGAGCGAGGCGGTGTCGATCCCCAGGCCCTCAGCCGCGACCAGGCGCGCGACGTCAGCGCTCAGGAAGGCCTTGCCTGCGTAGAAGGCGTCTCCGCCGTTCATGCCGTAGCCGTCCCAGAATTCCTCGGCCATCGCGCTCGCCCACACGCGGGCGCGGCCGCGCATGGCCTCAACGTCAAGCACGAAGGTGGGCGTGCCGAAGTTGGCGGCGACACTGGTCAGATCGACGCCTCCCACGCGCAGCACGCCGCCCTCCCGGCTCGCACTCCACGGCCACAGGTCCGGGCGTTCATCGGGAGTCGGACAGGTGAGGGCAGCGACGTTTTCCGTCTCGCTCACCGACTCACATCCTCTCGGGGGCGCTCACGCCAAGGAGGCCGAGGCCGGTGCGCAGCACCTGGGTAACCGCGTCGTTCAGCCAGAGGCGGGCGACGTGGCCGGGCTCGATCGGGTCGTCGCCGCGAGGCGTCACGCGGCACTGGCCGTACCAGGCGTGATAAGTCGCGGCCAGGGACTCCAGGTAACGGGCGATGCGGTGGGGCTCGCGCAGCTCGGTCGCCTGCGCGACCTGCGCGGGGAACTGGGCGAGGGCGGCCAGCAGCGCCTCGTCGGCCTCAGAGTCGAGGGCGGCCGGGTCGAAGCCGGCGTCGCGGGTGACGCCATGCTCGGCGGCATTGCGAGCGACGTTGCAGGTGCGCACGTGCGCGTACTGCACGTAGTAGACCGGGTTGTCGTTGGAGTGCTGCGAGAGCAGGTTCAGGTCGATGTCGACCTGGGTGTCCATCGACACGCGCACGAGGGCGTAACGCGCGGCATCCACGCCCACAGCATCGACAAGGTCATCGAGGGTGACGATCGTGCCGGCGCGCTTAGACATGCGCATAGGCTCGCCGTCCTTCACCAGGTTGACGAGCTGGCCGATGAGGATCTGCAGGTTCTCGCCCGGCTTGTCGCCGAACGCGGCACACATCGCCATCATGCGGCCGATGTAGCCGTGGTGGTCGGCGCCCAGCAAGTAGATGGCAGCGTCCGCGCCACGCTCGCGCTTGTTGAGGTAGTAGGCGACGTCGCCCGCGAAGTACGCGGCCTGGCCGTCCGACTTGATGAGGACGCGGTCCTTGTCATCGCCGTAGGTGGTCGTGCGCAGCCACACCGCGCCCCCCTCGTCGAAGATTTCGCCGCGCTCACGCAGGCGCTCAATCGCATCGGCGACCGCACCGGACGTGTGCAGCGAATCCTCGTGGAAGAACACGTCAAAGTCGGCGCGGAAGGAGTGCAGGCGCTCCTTGATCTCCGCGAACATCAGCTCGACGCCGCGAGCGCGGAAGACCTCAATGGCCTCTTCCTCGGGCAGGGTGATCGGGTCAGGCTCGCCGGCCGCGCGCGCGTCGGCGCGCACCTGGTCGGCGATGTCGGCGATGTACTGGCCACCGTAGCCGTCCTCGGGAACCTCACGCCCCATCGCGCGGGCGTACAGAGAGTGGGAGAAGCGGTCGATCTGCGAGCCGTGATCGTTGAAGTAGTACTCGCGCGTCACGGCAGCGCCGGAGGCAGCCATGAGGCGAGCCAGGGAGTCACCGACGGCGGCCCAGCGGGCACCACCCAGGTGCACGGGGCCCGTCGGGTTCGCAGACACATACTCAAGGTTGATCGAGCGACCCGCCAGAGTCTCATTGCGCCCGTACGAGGCGCCAGCCTCGACGATCGTGCGCGCCAGCTCGCCGGCCGCACCCGCGCCCAGGCGGATGTTGATGAAGCCGGGGCCCGCGACCTCGACGGAGTCAATGCCGTCCGCAGCTGAGAGATCATCGGCGAGGATCTGCGCGAACTCGCGCGGAGCCATGCCAGCCTTCTTGCCGAGCTGCATCGCGACATTGGTCGCCCAATCGCCGTGCTCGCGCACGCGCGGACGCTCCACGGTCACGGGGTCGGGGACCAGCGAGGGATCGATCGAAATGCGACCGGCGGCGGCAGCGTCCAGCAGGGTCGCGCGGATGAGAGTAGCAAGTTCTTCTGGAGTCACCCCTTTAGACTACGGGGTCTGTGCACCTATCCGCGAACTCTCCCCGGCCTCGTGGATGAAAACCTGGCCACATACGCGTCCCATGCGCCACTCTCCCACCCCAGGTAGTGAACAACCCGAGTAATGTTTCGGGTAGTCGAAGTATTTCCGTCAGCAGTGAGGATTTCCCGTGACCAGCACGGACACCGAGCACCACCACAAGCTCATCCCCCTCCTCGGCCCCGCCTTCGTCGCGGCCGTCGCCTACGTCGACCCCGGAAACGTCGCCGCCAACCTCACGGCAGGCGCACGCTACGGGTACCTGCTCGTCTGGGTCCTCGTCGCCTCGAACATCTTCGCGATGGTCATCCAATACCTCTCCGCCAAGCTCGGCCTCGTCACCGGACAATCCCTGCCCTCCCTGCTCGGCGCGCGCATGCCCAAAGCCGGACGCATCGCCTTCTGGATCCAGGCCGAAATCGTCGCCGCAGCAACCGACCTCGCTGAGGTCATCGGCGGCGCTCTTGCTCTCCACCTCCTCTTCGGGATCTCACTCCTGTGGGGCGGCGTCATCATCGGCATCGTCTCCATGAGCCTCCTCCTCGTCCAGGGCGGCGGACGACAGCGCCAATTCGAGACGATCATCGTCGGGCTGCTGATCATCATCACCCTCGGCTTCCTCGCGGGCCTCTTCGTCGCCCCTCCCAGCCCCTCGGGCATGCTCGGCGGACTCATCCCCCGCTTCCAGGGCACCGACTCGGTCCTCGTGGCCGCCTCCATGCTGGGCGCAACCGTCATGCCGCACGCGGTCTACCTGCACTCCTCGCTCGTCAACGACCACGACGCCGACGAACTCGGCCCCTCCACCGGCGACGCCCGCCACTCCTCGGGACACCTCTCGCGACTCCTGCGCGCGACCCGCATCGACATCTACTGGGCACTGAGCATCGCGGGCCTGGTCAACATTGGCCTGCTCCTTCTGGCCGCCGCAGCCCTGGCCGGACAGAGCGGCACCGACACGATTGAGGGCGCGCACGCGGCAATCTCCTCCACGCTCGGACCCATCGTCGGCACTGTCTTCGCGGTCGGCCTGCTCGCTTCCGGCCTCGCCTCCACGTCGGTAGGCGCCTACGCAGGCTCCGAAATCATGAACGGCCTACTCCACATTCGCGTCCCCATCCTCGTGCGCCGTCTCGTCTCCCTCATCCCCGCGCTCATCATCCTGGGCGCCGGCGCCGAACCCACGTGGGCGCTCGTCGTCTCGCAGGTCGCCCTGTCATTCGGCATCCCCTTCGCGATCATCCCACTCATGCGCCTGACCGCAAACCGTGAGGTCATGGGCAACTACGTCAACAATCGCCCCCTGCGTGTCACAGGTTTCCTCATCGCAGCCGTCATCGTCGCCCTCAACCTGTTCCTGGTGTACCTCACCCTCACCGGCCAGGGGTAAGGGACGAGGCAGGGGCTGGGGTTGCCGCCTGGTTGCAGGAAACGGGGTCCCATCGGGCGACTAAGAGCGGTCGCCCCTCCTGCAGCAACGGGCAGACGGCCCACCGCTGAAACCGCTGACGCCTCCGCTAGCTCCCATAAGCTCCAACGTGAAACCACTGACGCCTCCGCAGGCAAAATAGACCTCAATTCACCTAGTTTTCGCCAGCAAAGGTGTCATCGGTTTCATCCCGGGTGCATCGGCAGCATCCCGCGAAAAAACTCGCCCAACAAACCCCAGCCCAGGCACACACCGCGAAAAAAATCGCCCAGCACGGCAAAAATCGCCCGTTTTGGCCTATTTTGGGCACGCCGGGCGAAGAATTTCGCGTTTGCAACGCGCACACTCCCCGCAGGGCGAATTTTCTCGCGCAGTTGGAGCCACGCCCTGCTGCGATGAAACCAACGGCACCTTTGCCCGACCCCGATAAGCCACCATTGATACCACTGACACCTCTGCAGGCACCCTCTGGGCCATCGTTGAAACCGCTAGCACCTTTGCAGGTCGAAACACGTCTCAATTCAGCTATTCTTCGCCCGCAGTGGTGTCGGTGGTTTCAAACCACGATGATGACGAGCTGGCAAAGGCGCCGTCGGTGTCAAGCCACGCAGACCAACCGTCAGCACAGGCGTCAACGGTTTCAACCCGCATGTGTCTGCCCAACTGATACCCCGACGCAGACACATACACCCAAAGTCGCATGCAATTCCTCTCGCACCTATCCCCACGAGAGCACAAAATCCTTGGAATCTCAAGGATCTGTCATCACGGCCCGAAGGACTCACTGGGGAATTGCATGCGAAACTGCCGAACACCCAGGAAGACGGCACACGAAGCGGGGTCGGTGATCATTCACCGGCCCCGTCTCGTATGTATCAGCGCAAGAAGCGCATGCATCAACGCCAGAGGCTATCAGGCGCGCACGGAACGCTCGTAGTCCTTCATCAGGTCGATGCGGCGCTGGTGACGCTCGTCGCCGCTGAAGGGCGTCTCGAGGAACGCATCAATAAGAGCGATAGCCTCTTCCTCGGTGTGCTGGCGGGCGCCGACCGCAATGACGTTCGCATCGTTATGCTCGCGAGCCAGACGCGCGGTCGCATCAGACCACACGAGGGCGGCGCGCACGCCTTCCACGCAGTTGGCGGCCATCTGCTCACCATTGCCGGAGCCACCGATGACGATGCCGAGGCTACCCGGCTCGCCGACGACAGCCTTAGCTGCCTCAATGCAGAACGGCGGGTAGTCATCGAGCGCATCATAGGCGTGAGCACCATGGTCAACGACGTCGTGACCAGCCTCGCGCAGGTGGGCGACAACCTTTTCCTTGAGTTCGAAACCGGCGTGATCGGTGCCGATATGAACGCGCATGGGATCCTCCTGGAGAGTTCTCAAACAAGCAACGCCCACTAGTATGGCACACATCACCGTCCCGCGTGGATGTATGAAACCCTGCTAAACTGACTAAGCTGCCCCGATAGCTCAGCGGATAGAGCGCTTGCCTCCGGTGCAAGAGGTCGCAGGTTCGAGTCCTGTTCGGGGCGCCACGCATACCCACTCGCGCCCACACACACCCGGCGGCCACCAATGCCGCGTTCACCCCAACGGAAACCCGCGAGCGCGCACGCGCCCCGGCCTCGTCGATAAGGCCACTCCCACCTGCCGGAACACTCCGCACCCCACTCCCCTACCCCATAAAATGGTGAGCGTATCTATCGTCAACCAAGGACTGGCCGATGACCTACCCCTGGTGGAGCCTGCTCCCCTTCGTTGTGATGCTCGCGTGCATCGCGCTCTTGCCTATCATCCCGAAGACCTCGCACTGGTGGGAAAAGGAATCCTCCCAGCTGTTCGTCGCCCTCCTCTTGGGCGTACCGACGACGATCTGGATGTTCATGAAGGCGGGCACGGGCCCGCTCATTTCCACGAGCGTGGAATACGTCCAGTTCATCGCCCTGCTCTTCGCGCTGTTCGTGGTGTCCGGCGGCATTCACCTGGCCGGCGACATTAAGGCGACTCCGCGTAACAACACGATCTTCCTGGCGATCGGCGGACTGCTGGCCTCGTTCATCGGGACGACGGGCGCGGCCATGCTGCTGATCCGCCCGCTCCTGGAGACGAATAAGGAACGTAAGCACCGCGTGCACACGGTCCTGTTCACGATCTTCATTGTGGCGAACTGTGGCGGCATACTGACTCCGCTCGGCGACCCGCCGCTGTTCCTCGGTTATCTGCACGGCGTGCCGTTCGCGTGGACGTTCGCACTGTGGAAGGAGTGGCTGTTTACTCTGGCGCTGCTGCTCCTCACGTACTACTCGATCGACCGCGTGCGTTACGCCTCCGAGGACACGGCCTCCATCGAGTCCGACGACCGTGACGTGCAGCCCCTGCGCCTGCACGGGGCCATCAATCTGCTGTTCTTCGCGATCATCATCCTGTCTGTCGCCTTCGCTCCGTCCTGGGATGGCGAGGCGCTGGCGGAGGGCCACTTCGAGTCGTGGGTTGACCTGGTGCCGTGGCGCGAGATCATCATGTTCGCGGTCGCGGGCCTGTCCTACAAGCTGTCGGACAAGAAGGTGCGCTTCGAGGAGAACGCGTTCACGTGGAGCCCGATCATGGAGGTCGCGACCCTGTTCATCGGCATCTTCTCGACGATGGCGCCGGCGCTGCGCTACCTGGAGCAGATCGCCCCGTCGCTGCCGCTGACCCGCATGACGTACTTCGTGTTCACGGGCGGTCTGTCCTCGGTCCTGGATAACGCCCCGACGTACATGACGTTCTTCGAGATGGCGAAGGCATCCGGCGGGGAGGGCACCCTGGTCGCAAGCGTTCCCGAGTACTACTTGATTCCAATTTCGCTGGGCGCCGTGTTCTGTGGCGCGATCACGTACATCGGCAACGGTCCGAACTTCATGGTCAAGTCGGTCGCCGAGTCCGACGGCGTGCCCATGCCGTCGTTTGGCCGCTACGTGGGCTACGCGTTCACGCTCCTGGTGCCCGTCCTGGCCGCCATGGCGATGATCTTCGTGGGCGAGTCCTGGCTGGTTCGAGGCCTGGGCATCGCTCTGGCGCTCGGCTTGGCGTTCCTCTCGCTCGTGCGCATCCGCCGCGCGGGCCTGGACGAGGCCGTGGCCGACTTCAGCGGCGACGAGTGAGCCAGCGGTTTTGACGGATGCGGGGGGCGGAGCCAGGCGGCTCCGCCCCCCTCGTTTTTTGCTGAAATTTTAAGATTCTAGAGGAACCTAATCTCTTCAATGAGGACTTGACGATCACTTTGACGGAGGG
>ERZ773049.855-NODE-855-length-18252-cov-4.810518_pt1 | contig 18252 bp, 19 predicted proteins | sample MGYA00580633_ERZ773049 | MGnify/ENA primary metagenome ERZ773049 (study PRJEB29015, sample SAMEA2737991) | human oral metagenome | biome: human oral; feature: human-associated habitat; material: dental | place: China | collected 2066 ... | reverse complement strand
CGGCATACCCTGTAAAATTCTCTTTCCCGAAGGATGCCGGTGAAGACCAAACATCCAGGCTGGGGCGTATCCATTTTTTCCATTCTGACCCGGAGCAGGAAAAAAGAGACAAGGAATACCAGGCAAAACTGGAACGCGCTGAAGCCTTCATCCGCAAAGTAGAATTTGATACCTTTGAGCGGCTGCGTATTGCAGGTGCAGATGAAATCGGCGACGAAAGCGATATTGACGTCGAAAAAGAATCCTCGCCCATGCAGCGCGTCGCCAAATTGATGGCAAAGCGTGGCGACTGGCACGATTTGGCGGATATAAAAGGCATTGTCTGGGAAATAGACAATAAACCGGTAGCGCATAAAGCGCGCAAGAAATTGCGCAAAGCGTTTGACCATACGAACGAATTTGACGGGCGCAGCCGTCTGGTTGGCTTTCCCAAATATAAGCGGCGGCTTACCGTGCAGCTCGGTTATCCAACCCCTTCCATCGGTGGCGATACCGGGAATGCCTGGGTAAAGGCATTCGCGGATAATCATCAACGGATTGCCCGGATATGGTTTGAAAGCTTTCATCATTGCGAAAACCCGGCGCTGTGCGAGAAATATCTGCGCCGCCAGTTCAAGGCATCCACCATTATGGAACCCATCACCGAACCCTGCCCCAAAGATGAACCGGACATGATTATAAAGCGCTATTACCGGCTTGCCATTCAGGGAAAACCGCTATTCCTGTCGCTCTATGCCAATGAATCCCCGCAAGGTTCATTCAAAGCCGCGGATGGAATCACCGTCATCACACTATATACAGACTATCCCGCAGATAGCATTGGCGACAGTCAATGTACCCTGCTTCCCGCCGCCAAATCCTGGCAAAAACAGCATTAAACTTGTTCATCAAAACCGGAATTACCCATGCCTATCAATGCCACGCTTGTCAAACGCCTGCGTCTCACCCAATCCCTGTTACTCATCATTGACTTCGGCCTGCTGCTTTATTGGTTGGCAACCGCATTGCACCTGATTCCGCCATCGCTCGCCTTTCGGGATTACAGCACGCCCGCCGTGATTGCCTGGAACTGGTCATTTTTGCCGCTGGATTTATGCGCCATCGGTAGCGGTTTAGCCTGGGCATGGCTGAGCAGACACCAGCCGTTTTCTTCCGCCGCGCAGGCGTTGTTGCTGATAACCCTGACGCTGACTTTTGCTACCGGGTTAATGGCTATTAGCTATTGGGCGATTGCCAAAGATTTTGAATGGTTATGGTGGCTGCCGAATATGGGGTTAATGCTGATTCCCGCCGCCTGTGCCTATGCGCTGCGGGAATTGTGGCGGTAATGGCGTACGCATTAAAAATTGCCCGGAAAGGCGGTTTTTTTATCGGTTTGTGAGGATGGCTATAAACGGGCAGTTACGGCTTTGCCTAACCGCCCCTACGCGCGCCTCAATCTTCTGGCGGAAACGGAATCGGCTCGCCGTAGTGGCGCGCTTCTTTGCCGGAAATCACGTCCCACACCGCGCGCATTCGTGCGCCGATTTCGCGCACCTGTGTTTTCAGGCGATAGCGCAACTGCATCGGGTCGGCGGCGTTGAGCGCAATCACCGCCTGGCCGTGGTGGCGGGCGAGGAATACCGCGCGCGCGTTGTGAAAGGGCTGGCTGACGATGATGTAGTCGCGGTTGCCAAAGACGCGGTCGGCGCGCAAGACGCTGTCGAGCGTGCGCAGTCCGGCGTAATCGGGCTGGATGCGCGCGGCGGGAATGCCAGCGGCGATGAGGTCGGCGCGCATCTGCGCCGGTTCGTTATAGGAAAGGCTGCGGTTGTCGCCGCTGACGATGAAGTATTGCGCCTTGCCGCTGCGGTAGAGCGCCGCCGCCGCGTCAATGCGGGCGCGGTAATAGAGATTGACGCGGCCATCGGTGGTGTATTTCGCCGTGCCGAGTACCAGCGCCAGCGGTCGCGCCGGGATTTCTGCCACGCTGTCATAGAGATAGCTGCGGCTGCTCCAGGAAATCCAGGCATAGCATCCCGCCGGCACCGCGAGTGCCAGCGCCAGCAACAACAATCCCCAGTAAATCAATCGACGTAACACAGGCTCCTCCAAACAAGCGCTCATGTTAGCGCGAAACCGCCGCAAAGTCCGCCATGATGCGGTTCCCGCCCGCTTCAGACCGTCCGCGTTGCGAAGGCAGGCCGCCTGTCATGCCGTTTGGCGCTATCATGCGCGCAGATTTTTTTTATGAAGGAGGGCGTTATGTCCTGGCTGTTTTTTGCTTTGTTATCAGCGGTGTTTGCCGCGCTGACCGCCATTTTTGCCAAAATCGGGCTGGAGGGGCTGGACAGCGATTTTGCGACGTTTATCCGCACGGTGTTCATCGTCGGCATTGTCGCGCTGTGGGTCAGTTTTCTCGGCAAGTGGCAGTCGCCCGCCACTGTCGGCGGCAAGCAGTGGCTGTTTCTCGCGCTGTCGGCGACGGCGACAGGGTTGTCGTGGCTCTTTTATTTCAAGGCGTTGCAACTGGGGCAGGCGGCGCACGTCGCCCCGGTGGACAAGCTGTCGGTGGTGTTCGTCGCCTTTTTCGCCGTTGCTTTCCTCGGCGAGCGGCTGAGCGCGCGCGAGTGGTTTGGCATCGCGCTGATTGTCTGCGGGGTGGTGTGTCTGACGCTGAAGCCGTCTGCACCCGCGCCCGTGTCTTCTTCGGTTCAGGTGGAGCAGGGTCATGAGTAAGTGTTTGCAATTATTGGTGATTGGCAACGAGATTTTGAGCGGGCGGCGGCAGGACGTGCATTTTGCCAACACGCGGGCGGCGTGCGAGGCGCGCGGGCTGCGTCTTGCCGCAGCGCATTTTTTGGGCGATGACGCGGCGGCGCTGGTCGCCCATTACCGCCGCGCACTGGAAGCGGGCGAGGTGGTCTTGAGTTTTGGCGGCATCGGCGCGACGCCGGATGACCGCACACGGCAGGCGGTCGCCGAGGCCTGCGGCGTGCCGCTCGAATTTCACCCGGAGGGCGAGGCGCTGCTGCTCGCCAAATATGGCGCGGCGGATTTCACCCCGGCGCGGCGCGAGCTGATTCATTTTCCGCAGGGCGCCAGCCTGATTCCCAATCCGGTCAATGGCATTCCGGGCTTCTCGCTGCGCGGCATTCACTGCGTGCCGGGCTTTCCGCAGATGGCGCAGCCGATGATGGACTGGGTGCTGGATACGTTTTACCGCGCCGATGGCCGCGCGCGGCACTATGCGGCGCTGGATGTGTTCGCGCCGGAAAGCCAGCTCGCGCCTGTCATGTGCGAACTGGAAGCGCGTTTCCCGCAGGTGGCGGTGTCCAGCCTGCCGAAGCTGCATTTTGAAAGCGAGCTGGGTTTTGACGGCGAACCGGCAGCGGTGGAATCCGCGCTTGCCGCTGCGCGGGAGTTGCTGGATGCGGCACAGCTCAAGTGGCAGGCACATTCTGCATGATGACGGCAGGCGGGTGACGGGGCAGGCGGTATTCAGAAGTCTTGCAGTCCGCTTTACGTCTATAATGGCTTGACATTTCTCTGCCCGCAGGTGCCGCCATGACTGATGTCTTTGAAAAACATTACCTTCTTTCCCCGCTGTCGCCGGAAGACCGCCAGCGTCTGACCCGGCACCAGCACCGTCGCCGTTATTCGGCAGGTAGCATGATTTTCTCCAAAAATCAGAAGACTACCGATTTTTTCCTCGTCCTTTCCGGCACGGTGCGCCTTTATTTTTCCGCGCCGGATGGCAAGGAGAAGACGATCAAGCTGTTCAGCCGTGGCCAGAGTTTTGGCGAGGCGCTGATGTTCATGCGCCATGACACATATCCCGCCAACGCCATCGCCACCGAAGACACCGAGCTGCTGGTCATCAATAACCGCGAGTTCCGCGAGATTCTTTTGAAAAACGCGGAGTTGTGTCTCGCCATCATGGGCGCGTTGTCGGAATATGTGCAGATTTTGAGTACGCAAATCGAGATGCTGAGCGTGTTCGATGCGCGCACCCGCCTTTTGCATTATCTGCGCGACCATATGCAGGGCGAGCGCAAGAACGGCGCGCTGTATCCGCTCGACATCAACAAGAAAGACCTCGCCGAATACCTCGCCATCCGCGCGGAGACGCTGTCGCGCCTGCTCAAGCAACTGGAGCAGGAAGCGGTGCTGACCTGGGATCAGCGCGGGGTGACGGTGCATGACTGGGCGAAGCTGAAGGACGCCTGATTTCGTCGCGACTGTCCCCGTTCGCGATAAAATACCGTTTTTTAATATCGCCCGCGAGGACTGTCCATGCACTGGCTTACCCAGCTATTCACCCAACACGAGAGCGTCGCCTACACCGCCGTCATCTACGCCCTCACCATCTTCAGCGGCGCCGCGCTTGGTCGCCTGCGCATTTTCGGCATCACCTTCGGCGTGACGCTGGTGCTGTTCACCGGCATCATCCTCTCCTACCTCGGCTTTACCATCAATGAACACATCACCCATTTCGTCAAGGAATTTGGGCTGATTCTTTTTGTGTACACCATCGGTTTGCAGGTCGGCCCCGGCTTCTTCGCCTCGTTCCAGCGCGAAGGGCTGAAGCTGAACGCGCTGATGCTTGTCGTGGTGCTGTTTGACGTGCTGATTGTCCTCGCCTTTTACCAGATGGGCAGCGGCGACCTGCCCATCCTCGTCGGCATCATGCAGGGCGCAGTTACCAACACCCCCGGCCTCGGCGCGGCGCAGCAGACGCTGACCAACCTCGTCGGTGACGGCAGCCAAGCGGTGCAAATGGCCGCTGGTTACGCCGCAGCCTATCCGGGCGGGGTGATGGGGCTGATTGCCGCCATCTTCCTCGTCAAATACGGCTTCCGCATCAACGTACAGGCCGAAAAACGCCTGACCCTGCGCCGCCTGCGCGCCGGCACCGCCTCCGTCACCCGCATCGCGCTGCAAGTGGAAAACCCGATGCTGGTGGGCAAAACCGTCGCCGCCGTGCGGCAAATCCTGCCGACCAGCTTCGCCGTCTCGCGCCTCGCCCGCAATGGCGAAATCACCCTCGCCGACGACAGCAAACACATCCAGCAGGGCGACATCCTCCTCGTCATCGCCCGCGACGACGAAACCGACCGGCTGATGACCCTCATCGGCGGTCAGGTCAGCACCAGCATCTTCAGCGAAAACCCGCGCACCACCTCGCCCGCCTACATCAACTCGATGCGGGTGAACGTCACCCAAAGCGGCGTTTGCAACAAAAAACTCTCCAGCCTCAACATCCACGAACGCTACGGCGTGAACATCAGTCGCGTCCGCCGCGCCGGGATTGAATTTGTTCCCGACCGCAACACCCGCCTGCAATTCGGCGACTCCATCACCCTTATCGGCGACGACAGCCACCTCCGCCACGCCGTCAGCGCCTTCGGCAACTCCAAGCGCGACCTGCAAATCCCGCACATCGCCGAACTCTTCCTCGGCATCACCCTCGGCATCGTCTTGGGCGCCATCCCCATCCCGATTCCCGGCGTGCCGGTGCCGGTCAAACTCGGTCTTGCCGGCGGGCCGCTGATTGTCGCCATCCTGATTAGCCGCTACGGCGGACGCTTCTCGGTCACGCACTACGTCTCGCAAAGCGCCAACCTGATGGTGCGCGAACTCGGCCTCGCCCTCTTCCTCGCCAGCGTTGGCCTGAGCGTCGGTCCGGCCTTCTTCGCCGCGCTCAAAGACGGCGACGGCCTCTACTGGATGGCGCTCGGCATCGCCATCACCACCGTACCGCTCCTCATCACCGCCATCACCGCCCGCCTCTGGGGCAAACTGACCTTCCCGGAAATCTGCGGCCTGCTCACCGGCTCGCACACCGGCGCGCCGGTACTGCCGTTTGCGACAGAAATCTCCCAATCCGACCAGACCGCGCTCAAATACGCCGCCGTCTATCCGCTTACCACCTTCATGCGCATCATGGTCGGTCAGGTGCTGATCGTGTTGTTTTACCACGCGCCGGTCGGCTGATACCGTTGCCAACCGTCCCCGCCTTTCGGGGCGGTTTTTATACGGGTAAATTGAGCCGCCGCCACACAAAAACGCAACGCGCGCGCAAGAAACGATGCGCTATAATCCGCGCCCTTTCCCCACAACAGAGAAAAACATGAAAAAAACCATAGCCCTGACCCTGCTCGCCCTGGCCGCCAGCGCGCACGCCGATGACGCCATCATCAGCAAAAAACTGCACGACTTCGGCCTGAAAAGCGTGGAAATCGGCGACAGCCCCATCCCCGGAATGCGCAGCGTCATCACCGAACAGGGCATTTTCTATGCCACCGAAGACGGCAAATACTACCTGCAAGGCGACCTGGTCGAACTGGGCGACAAGGGGCCGATTGACCTCAGCAACCGCCCGCTTTTGCCCAAACTGGAAGCGCTGAAAGACGAGATGATCCTCTTCCCGGCGAAAAACGAAAAATACGCCATCACCGTTTTCTTCGACACCTCCTGCCACTACTGCCAACTGCTGCACAAGGACATCGGTGCGCTGAACGAGCGCGGCATCACCGTGCGCTACCTCGCCTTCCCGCGCAGCGGCGTCGGCAGCAAAATCGCACGGCAGATGGAAACCGTCTTTTCCGCCAAAGAAAACCGCGCGCAACTGCTCGCCGACCTCGAAAACGGCAAGGACATCGCCGAAACCCGCGCCGACAAGGTGAAAAAGCACTACCAGCTCGGCCACCAGTTTGGCGTGCAGGGTACCCCCGCCATCATTACCCCGAAAGGCACGCTTATTCCCGGCTATTACAAGCCGGACGATTTGCTGAAAATGTTGCAAAACGAGGCATCGTCCTAAAACCTGCCCAAAATAGGCGCCCGCAAGGGCGCTTTTTCGTTGTCGCGCGGTACCCGGCGACGCCCCGCACAGGCGGGCGCGAAAGATGAAGCGGGTTCATGAAAGAGTGGAAATGTTTTATACTCGCCTGCGGTCATTGACCACCGGTTTATCAAGCAAAAAGGAGTGAATACATGAGTTCTGATGACAATTTGTACCGCGCGCCGCAGTCTTCCCTGCAGACGATTGCGCCGGACGGGGAACTGACCCCGGCGATGGTGGAGTATTTGTCCAAGGGCGCTTTTTGGGCGCGGGTGCAAAGCGTGGGGTATTTTCTCGGTGTCATTGCCGTTCCGGTAGGCATTGTGCTGTTGATAAAATCTGGTTCAGCCATTCTTCCAGGAAGTCTGAAAAACGAGGATGTAAGAATATTTCTGTTTATAGGGATAATCGTGGGATTGCCCGCCATGATTATTTTTGGGGTGCTGGGTATGCGGATGCGGCGTTATGCCGATGCCAGCAAGGCGTTGCAGACGGGCGGCAATATGGATGATGCGGAGCAGTGTTTTATCAGCAGCACTTCTTTTTTCAAGATAAGTGCCATCTTGACTATTATTGGCTTTGTTTTTGGTTTGCTGGGCGGGATACTTTCGTAACTGCCCTTCGCTTTTTTGTATTTGGGACAAGGAATTTTTATGAACAATATTTCGGAACATTTGCCTGCGGCCGCCCGCTGGAGCTTTGCCATGTTTGTTGTGATGATTATCAACGTCTTTTTTACGCTGCTGTTGTTTTTTAGCAATAATGGCAAGGATCTTCTTTGGAATCTTTATTCGCTGGCGATGGGGATTTGGCAGATTGTTCTTTTTCGTGCTTATTACAAGGCGTGTACGACGGCGATGGATAGCGGCGAGGCAGGCGATATTGAGCGCGCCTGCGAAGCACAGATGAAGATTATCCGCCTGCTCGGTGTGCTGATGTTGATCGCTATTATTTTTGGCACTATCGCCCTGTTTGGGTGGCTTGCCATGCTGGCAACGGCAGGCCGTTAATGCTCCTCGATGACGCGCTTTATGTGGAAACCCCGGAGGGGGTGCAGCTGGTTGCCGTGCTTGCCGACCCGCTGTCGCGGGCGCAGGCGTTTTTGTGCGATGCGCTGATTATTGTCGCGAGCCTTGTTGTGTTGGCTTTTTTGCGGGCGTGGATTTCGCCTGGCGCGGCGGGGCTGGGGATTTTTTTGGCGCTCGCCTTCCTACTCATCTGGGGCTATTTTTTTTATTTTGAATGGCTGTGGCGCGGCGTTACCCCCGGCAAGCGTTGGCTCAATTTGCAGGTCATCAGCGCCGATTTGATGCCGCTGTCGATGACGCAGGCGGCGTGGCGCAATGTGCTGCGTTATCTCGACTGGCTGCCCGCCTTTTTTGGTATCGGTGCGCTTGCCCTCACCCTTAGCCCGAAGAATCAGCGTCTCGGCGACTGGATGGCGGGCACGGTGGTGATTTTCCGTCAGCCGCCGCAAGCGCGGCTGCGCACGTTGCAGGCGGGCGAGGTCGCACCGCCGCCGTGGCGCTTGGCGCGGCATGAGCAGCGGGTGCTGATGGATTTTGCCGCCTATGCCGATTCGCATCACGAGGAGCGTTTGCTGGAATTGAGCGCGCCGCTCGCGGCAAAGATGCCTGATTGCACGCCGCGAGAGCGGGTGACGCTGCTGCGCGCCTGGGGTCGCTATTTGCGCGGCATGGATGGCAACGCATGAAGGAACAGCAGTTTGTCGCCACGCATGAGGCGTCATGGCAGGCGCTAGAGCATTTTTTCTGGCAACGCGAACGCGAGACGCGCAATCAGGATTTGCGTCTGGATTTTCCGCCGGCGTATCGCGCGCTGTGTGAGCAGCTTGTTTATGCGGAGAATGCCGGGTTTTCGCCCGCGCTCCTGGCGCGGTTGCAGCGTCTTGCCATGCAGGGGCATCAGTTGTTATACCGCCGTCAGCGCGGCAGCGGCGCGAAGGTTGCCGCTTATTTTTTGTATGAGTTACCGCAGGCGGTGCGGCGCGAGTGGCGCTATCTGGCGCTGGCGACGGCGCTGTTTGTGTTGCCGATGTTGGCCGCGCTCGGCGTCGGGCTGGTGTTGCCGGAGCTGGCGGCGGAGCAGGCGCAGGAGTACGCGGAGATGTACAAGCCGGACGAGAACCGGCGCATCGGCGAGAGTCGCGGCGCGGACAGCGATGTGCTGATGTTCGGCCATTATTTGAGCAACAACACCGGCATCGGCCTGCACACGGTGGCGGGCGGCGCGCTGCTCGGCGTCGGCGTCTTTGTCGCGCTGATTTATAACGGCTGGCTCTTCGGCATCGTCAGCGCGCACATGATTACCCTCGGCTATGCCAACGTTACCTTCTTCCCCTTCGTCATCACCCACGCCGCCTTTGAAATCACCGCCATTCTTTTTGCCGGCGCTTGCGGGTTGGCGCTGGCGCGCGGGCTGTTTGTCCCCGGCCGGCAGCGGCGCGGCGACGCGACGCGCGCGCTGGTGCAGCGCTTCTTCCCAATTTTGGTGGTGGTGGTGCTGCTCTTTTTCCTCGCCGCGCTGGTAGAGGCGTTTTGGTCGGCGATTTGGCTGCCGCCCGCCGTCAAATACATGAGCGGCGCGCTGTGCTGGGCGCTGGTGATTGCCTATTTCACCCTGGCAGGACGCGGCTATGCGCCAATTGTCGATTAAGGTGCGTGCCCGCACGCCGAAGGAGGCGCTCAATCTCGGTTTTATGGTGGCGCGGCTGTATGGTTTCAGCCTGCTGCGCACGCTGTTGCCGCTGTGGTGCGTGGCGGTTGTGCTCGCGCTCGTGGTGTGGGCGGTGAGCGGCGATCCGCTGTGGGCGATTGTGGTGGTGTGGTGGCTGAAGCCGCTGTATGAGCGCCCGCCGCTCGTGCGCCTGAGCCGTCTGGTTTTTCATGAGGAGGCGGATTTTTGGCGCGAGCAGAAATCTGCCTTTGCCCCCGGCATCGTTGCCGAATTGACGCTGCTGCGTTTCGCGCGGGCAATGGCGCCGGTGCGTCATGCGCTGCGCCTGCTGGAGGAGGTCGATGGTCGCGCCTACCGCGAGCGGCTGCGTTTTTTCCGCGGCAGCGGCGCAAGTAACGGGCTGCTGTTTTTGCTGATGTTGCTGGAGGCGGTGTGGCTGCTCGCCATGTTGTATGTGTTGCCGCCGTTTGAGATTGACTGGTCGCTGTATGTGCAGGACTACGCCGCCTTTCATGAAGCGGCCTACTGGCTCTATGCCAGTCTCGCCGTGCTGTATTTTCCGCTGGCAGCGCTGACGACGCTGCTCTATGTCGCCTGCGGTTTCATGTTTTATCTGAACCGCCGCATTATCAGCGAGGGCTGGGCGCTGGCGCTGGATTTGCAGGCGCTGGCGGCACGGTTGCCCGCGCTGTTGCTCGCCGCCGGGCTGGCGTTTGCCGTGCTGCACGCGCCCCCGGCGCAGGCGGTGGACGCGCAGGCGGACAAGGCTTGGGGGGAGGCGCGGGTCAATGACGCGCAGCAGGGACCGTATGAAATGCGCGTCGTCCCCCGGCGTGCGGCTTCCGGCGGCGGTAATGGCAATGGTGGTGGAAGCTGGTCGGGTCATCTGCCGCGCAGTAGCGGCTTCGGCGAACTGTCGCGCATCCTCCTCATTGGCGGGGCGCTGGCGCTCGCGGCGTGGCTGTTTGTCATCATCGCCCCCTACAGCGGCGGCGGCAGGCGGAAACAGGCGAAAGCGGCGGCAGGCGACACTGCCGATTTGCACGTCTGGCACGACGGCAAGGCACCGCCGCGCGATGCCGCGCTGGAACAATGGCATTCCGGCAACATGATTGCCGCGCTCGCCGTCCTCTACGCGCGTCTGGTCGCCGCGCCCGAACGGCACCGCCTGCCCGCCTTCATCCGTGGCGAGAGCGAAAGCGAATACCTGCAACGCGCGCAGCCGGGGCTTCCCGCCGCGCAGCAACAATTCCTGCGCGAGCTGTTCGCGCTGTGGCAACGCGGCGTTTACGGCCACGAGACGCTGGCGCGCGAAGCAGTACGCAGCGTGATTGAGCGCTATCTGGCGCTGTGGCAGGGCGTATGAAACCGCGCGCCGGAATCATCGCAGCCGCGCTGGTCGTCGTGCTGCTGTCGCTGGCAACCCTCCTGCCCAAACACGATGGCAGCGGCACGCGGGAACAAGTCTGGCGCGGCTGGCCGGGTACGGCGGCACACCGCCCCTACGCGCTGGCACAAGACTTCCTGCGCGAACGCGGTACCGAACTGGAACTGGCCGACCGCCCGCGTGGCGCCTTCCCCCCGCCAGACAAAGACGCGCTGCTGCTGGAAAACAACGGCGCGGATTTGCCAAAATCCCAACAAACCCGCCTGCGCGAATGGGTGGAGGCGGGCGGCCTGCTGGTGCTGGAAAGCGGTCATGCGGCGGGCAAAGCCTTCGGCCTGACATGGCAGACGCTGGAAGAAAAAAGCGACGGCTTCACCTGGCGCACGCGCGACGGCAGCGCCCTGCACATCATCGCCCCGGTCGCGCGCCGCATTGACTACAACGGCACCGCCACCACACACAAAGATGCGGACGGCAACACCGTGGCGTTGGAGATCACCGTGGGCCGTGGCCGCGTCGTCGCCCTCGGCCACGACTTCGGCCTGTGGGCGAACCGCGCCGCCTTCGCCTACCCCGGCCAGACCGCCAAAGACGCCCCGGTACCGCTGGCGCAGGGTGACAACGCCGCCTACCTGCACGACCTACTGCAACACCACAAACAGGCGCTGCTGATACAAGGCGGCCTGCCCGGCGAACGCCCGCCGTGGCACTGGCCGGGCGCGCGTTGGTGGCCGCTGCTGGCGACCGCCGCCCTCGCCCTCATCGCGTTGCTCTACTACCACGGGCGGCGCTTCGGCACATTGCTATTGCCCCCGGCGGGTGCGGCGCGCGACATCGCCCGTCACCTCCGCGCGGCAGGCGGCTACTGGGCGGACAACCGCGACGGCTACACCTTCCTCGGCGAACAAGTGCAAATGCGCCTTGCCGCCGACCTCGCTGCCGGACAACACCACTACCCCGACCGCGCGGCACAACTGGCCGACCTTGCCGACAAAAGCGGCATCAGCGCCGCCACCATCGAAACCCTGCTGACGGCACAAGTGCCGTCGGACGAACCCGAATTTACCGCATACATGACCGCCATCGCGCGGCTAAGGAGCACAATGTGAATGCAGCCCTGGAAGAACTCTGCGCCACCGGAGCCGCCCTGCGCGAAGCCGTACAGCGCGTCATCATCGGCCAGGAACAAGTCGTCGAAGAAGCGCTGATTGCGCTGCTCTGCGGCGGCCACGTCCTCATCGAAGGCGTGCCGGGACTGGGCAAAACCCTGCTCGTCGAAAGCCTTGCCAAAGCCATCAACGGCCAGTTCCAGCGCATCCAGTTCACCCCCGACCTGCTGCCCGCCGACATCACCGGCAGCATGATTTACGACCCCGGCGAAAGCCGTTTCAAATTCCGCCGCGGCCCGGTCTTCACCAACCTGCTGCTCGCCGACGAAATCAACCGCGCCCCGGCCAAAACCCAGGCGGCGCTGCTCGAAGTCATGCAAGAGCGGCAAGTCACCATCGAAGGCAAAACCCTGCCGCTCGCCGCGCCCTTCATGGTACTCGCCACCCAAAACCCCTTTGAACAAGAAGGCACCTACCACCTGCCCGAAGCGCAGCTTGACCGCTTCCTCCTCAACAGCCGCATCGACTACCCCGCAGAAGCGCAAGAAAAAGCGCTGCTTGCCCGCCTGCTTGGCTTTGACACCCCGCTCGCCAACAACACCAGCGCCATCAGCCCGCTGCTGGACGCCGCCGCCCTGCCTGCCCTGCAAAAAGCGCTGCTGGAAGTACAAGTGGACGAACGCATCATTGACTACGCGCTGGCGCTGGTGCGCAAAACCCGCGCCATGCCGCAATTCTCCGCAGGCGCCGGGCCACGCGCGGGCATCGCCCTGCTCGTCACCGCCCGCGCCCGCGCCGTGCTGCAAAAACGCGGCTACGTCATCCCCGAAGACATCAAGGCACTCGCCCCTGCCGTCCTGCGCCACCGCGTACAGCGCTCGGCAGAAGCCGAAATCGACGACATCAGCACCGACAGCCTGCTGGCACAACTGCTGCAAACCGTGCCCGTGCCACGGCAATAAACGAAAGTCCCTCCCCCTGTGGGAGAGGGCAGGGTGGGGCAACCATTGCCCAAAACATCTGCCGAAACACTCCCTCCCCCGCTACCCTGAAAGTAATGACGGCAGGGTAGGGCAGGGCGGCGCAACCCGTTGCGGTGGTGGCATGGCGCCGATTTTGTCATCGCGCCGCGTGGGCGCTGGTGTAGAATTGCCTTCTTTCTTTTTGGGAGTTTCCGGTGGATGCTGTTCCTGCGCTGCAAGCGGTTGATATTCATAAGTCCTTTGGCGATGTCGAGGTGTTGAAAGGGATTTCCCTGACCGCGCACAAGGGCGATGTGGTCTCGATTCTCGGCTCGTCCGGTTCGGGCAAGAGTACTTTTTTGCGTTGCCTGAATTTTCTGGAGATGCCTGACCGGGGCGAGGTGCGCGTTGCCGGTGAGGTGGTGCAAATCAAGGAGAAGCGCCACGGTCGCCGCGAGGCAGGCAGTCTGCGCCAGATTCAGCGGGTGCGCTCGAAATTGTCGATGGTGTTCCAGAATTTCAATTTGTGGCAACACATGAGCGTGATGCAGAACCTGATTGAGGCGCCGACCCAGGTGCTGAAGGTGCCGAAGGCCGAGGCGATGGAACGCGCGGCGGCGCTGTTGCACAAGGTCGGGCTGTATGAGCGGCGCGATTATTATCCAAACCAGCTTTCCGGCGGGCAGCAGCAGCGGGTGGCGATTGCCCGCGCGCTGGCGATGGAGCCCGACGCCTTGCTGTTTGATGAACCGACTTCGGCGCTTGACCCGGAACTGGTCGGCGATGTGCTGCGGCTGATGCAGGAGCTGGCCGCCGAGGGGCGAACAATGGTCGTGGTCACGCACGAGATGGGGTTCGCCCGCGAGGTGTCCACCCATGTGATGTTTTTGCATCAGGGGCAGATTGAAGAGGAAGGGCGACCGGAAAAGCTGTTTTTCCACAGCGATTCTGAACGGGTTCGCCAATTCTTGTCCAACAGCCTTAAAGGCTGAACTTCCAAAAGGGGATACATTATGAAAAAAACACTCGTCCTTGCTCTCGCAGCAGGCTTTACCGCCCAAACGTTCGCCGCTGGTGATGTCCTCATCCTCGCTGCTGAAGGCACTTACCCGCCCTTTTCCGAAATCAAAGACGGGAAAATGACCGGCTTCGATATCGACATTGGCCTCGCCCTCTGTGCAGAAATGAAGCGCGAATGCCGCTTCGAGCAAATCGACTGGGAAGGCCTGATTCCGGCGCTGAAAACCAACAAAATCGACGCCATCGTCGCCTCCATGAACGACACCCCGGAACGCCGCGAAAGCGTCGCCTTCACCGACCCGTATTACACCAACCCCGGCCTATTTGTCCGCGCCAAAGGCAGCAGTATTGAGCCAACTCCAGAGGGCGTAAAGGGCAAAAACGTCGGTGTCTTGCGCGCTTCCATCTTCGACAACTACGTCACCGATAAATTCCCCGAAGCGAATATCCTGCGCTATACCGGGCAGGAAGAAGCCAACCTTGATGCCGTCGCCGGACGCGTTGACCTGCTCTTCGCCGATAAAGTCGTGATGGAAGAAGGCTTCCTGCAACGCGACGAAGGCAAAGACTTCGAAGCCGTCGGCCCCGAAGAAAACGACAAAAAATACTTTGGCGAAGGCATCTCCATCGCCGTGCGCAAAGAAGACGGCAAACTGCGCGAAGACCTGAACGCCGCGCTCAAAGCTATCCGCGCCAACGGCGAGTACAAAAAAGTGAACGACAAATACTTCAAGTACGACGTCTCCGGCGGTACCGCCAAATAACGCCTTTCCCTTTTATCCCACAGACATCAAGGTGCAAACATGAAAAAAATCCTAGCTCTCGCCCTCACTGCTGCTTTCGCCGCTCCGGCCTTCGCCGCTGACGACGTCCTGGTCTTCTCCACCGATGGCACCTATCCGCCATTCTCCGAAACCGGCAGCGACGGCAAAATGACCGGCTTTGACATTGACATCGGCCTCGCCCTCTGTGCCCAAATGAAGCGCGAATGCCGCTACGAACAAATGGACTGGGAAGGCCTGATTCCGGCGCTGAAAACGCACAAAATCGACGCCATCGTCGCCTCCATGAACGACACCCCGGAACGCCGCGAAAGCATCTCTTTCACCGACCCGTATTACAGCAACCCCGGCATCTTCGTCCGCGCCAAAGGCAGCAGCATTGAGCCGACCCCGGCAGGTGTGAAAGGCAAAACCGTAGGCGTACTGCGCGCCTCCATCTTCGACACCTACGTCACCGACAACTTCCCTGATGCCAACATCCAGCGCTACACCTCGCAAGAAGACGCCAACCAGGACGCCCTGGCCGGACGTGTTGACCTGCTCTTCGCCGACAAAATCGTGATGGAAGACGGCTTCCTGCAACGCGACGAAGGTAAAGAGTTCGAACAGGCAGGCGCCGACGTGGACGACAAAAAATACTTCGGCGCGGGCATCTCCATCGGCGTACGCAAAGACGACGACAAACTGCGCGAAGACCTGAATACCGCACTCAAAGCCATCAAAGAAAATGGCGAATACAAAAAAGTGAACGACAAATACTTCAAGTACGACATCTCCGGCGGGACAGCGAAATAAACCGCCCCAACCCGCCAACCCGCAACCACAAAGGTGGACCCATGAAAAAAATCCTGACCCTTGCCCTCGCGGTAGCCTTCACCGCCCCGATCCTTGCCGCCGAGGACGTCCTCATCCTCGCCACCAACGGCACCTACCCGCCATTCTCCGAAACCGGCAGCGACGGCAAAATGATCGGTTTCGACATTGACATCGGCCTCGCCCTCTGCGCCCAGATGAAGCGCGAATGCCGTTACGAACAAATGGACTGGGAAAGCCTGATCCCGGCGCTGAAAGGCAAAAAAGTTGACGCCCTCGTCACCTCCATGAACGACACCCCCAAACGTCGCGAAAGCGTCTCCTTCACCGATCCGTATTACGCGAACCCCGGTCTCTTCGTCCGCGCCAAAGGTAGCAACATCGAGCCGACCCCGGAAGGCGTCAAGGGCAAAGTCATCGGCGTCTTGCGCGCCTCCATCTTCGACAACTACGTCACCGACAAATTCCCCGACGCCAATATCCAGCGCTACACCTCGCAAGAAGAAGCCAACCTTGATGCCGTCGCCGGACGCGTTGACCTGCTTTTTGCCGACAAAATCGTGATGGAAGACGGCTTCCTGCAACGCGAAGCCGGCAAAGACTTCGAACAGGCGGGCACGGAAGTGAACGACAAAACCTACTTCGGTGAAGGTATCTCCATTGCCGTGCGCAAAGAAGACGACAAACTGCGCGAAGACCTGAACGCCGCACTCAAAGCCATCAAAGAAAACGGTGTGTACAAAAAAGTAAACGACAAATACTTCAAGTACGACATCTCCGGCGGCACGGCGAAATAACCATGCACGGCTACACCATCCTGCTTGAATACAAAGAGCAACTGCTCAAGGGTGCGCTTGTCACCCTTGAGCTCGCCCTCTCCGGCCTCCTCGTCTCGCTCATCTTCGGCATCCTCGCCTGCCTCGGCAGCATGCACAAAAACCCGTGGCTGCGCCTGCCCGCTATCGCCTACACCACCCTCGTGCGCGGCGTGCCCGACCTCATCCAGCTCTTCCTCATCTACTACGGCGGCCAATACCTGCTGAACGCACTCACCACCCGCCTCGGCTGGTCGCATATCGATATCGACCCGCTCTACACCGGCATCTTCGTCATCGGCTTCGTCATGGGTGCCTACATGGCCGAATCCTTCCGGGGCGGCTTCCTTGCCATTCCCAAAGGGCAAATCGAAGCCGCGCGCGCCTACGGCTTCCCGCGTCGTACCATCTTCTGGCGTATCTCCTGGCCACAAATGCTGCGCTATTCCCTGCCGTCCCTCGGCAACAACTGGCTGGTGCTGATGAAAAATACCGCGCTCGTCTCTATCATCGGCCTGCAAGACATCGTGCGCATCGCCAACGCTGCCGCGCGCACCGCCCAAAAAAAAGACCTCTACGCCGGCTTCTGGTTCTACGGCGCCATGGCGGGCTACTTCCTCCTCCTCACCACACTCTCCATCGCCATCCTCTGGTGGCTGCGGCGGCGCTACTCCGTGGGCTTTGAAGTACAAGGACAATAAATGGACAACACCCAACTCCTCATGTGGCTCGGCGGGCTGTGGCAGACCCTGTGGCTGGTCGGCCTCTCGCTCGCCATCGGCCTTACCATCGCTATCCCCTGCGGCGTCCTGCTCGCCGCGCGCTGCTCAATCATCTGGAAACTGCCCGTCCACATCTTCAGCTACATCTTTCGCGGCACCCCGATGCTTGTGCAGCTTTACGTCTTCTACTACGGCATCGGCCTCGTTATCGGCCGCATCCCCGGCGTGCGCGAGCTTGCCCTGTGGCCGCTCATGCGTCAGGCCTGGCCGTGGGTCATGCTCTCCTTCATATTGAACACCGCCGCCTACACCGCCGAAATCGTGCGCGGCGCGATTGAGACTACCCCGCGCGGCGAAATCGAAGCCGCCAAATCCCTCGGCATGAGCCGCAACCAAATCCGCACCCGCATCATCCTGCCGGGCGCCCTGCGCCGCGCACTGCCCGCCTACGGCAACGAAATCATCTTCATGCTGCACGGCTCGGCGATTGCCAGCACCGCGACCCTGCTCGACATTACCGGCGTCGCCAATACCCTCTTTACCAAAACCTACGAACCCTTCCAGCCCTTCCTCATCGCCGCTGGCGTCTACCTTGCCATCACCCTGTGCATCGTCGCCCTCTTCCGCCACATCGAAAAACGGCTGAACCGGCATCTGTGAAAAAAGCAAAAACCGCCGTAACGGCGGTTTTTTTATAGCCATCCACCGAAGTTTCAGACAAGGCGCATCACTATAGCCGCAAAATCGTCGCCATCACCCGGATGGTGCGCCGAGGCGCACCCTATGGCGGATTCTGTGTGTAGGGTGTGTGGCGGCGCAGCCGACACGCACGCGGGGGATTTTGCATCGGCAACCGCGTGCGTGCCTGCGGCACACACCCTACGCGCAGCGGAGCTATAGCGATACACTCAAAGTTCTGTACAAGGCGCACCGCTGAAGACTTACGCGGTTGTACGGCGCAAAATGGTTTCGCCATTTTTTTAGGGTGCCCGGTCAGGCGACGCAACACAGTTATGGGGCTTTCGGTGGATGACTATAAATTCCGGTAACGGTTAATGCGGCTGCCGCCGAACGGCTCCCTCCCCCTGTGGGGGAGGGCTGGGGTGGGGTTTATCAATC
>ERZ773049.854-NODE-854-length-18263-cov-5.085622_pt1 | contig 18263 bp, 11 predicted proteins | sample MGYA00580633_ERZ773049 | MGnify/ENA primary metagenome ERZ773049 (study PRJEB29015, sample SAMEA2737991) | human oral metagenome | biome: human oral; feature: human-associated habitat; material: dental | place: China | collected 2066 ... | reverse complement strand
TCTGCAAAATAAATGTATCTTTGTGAGAGGCACAAAGGAATTAATTTGTATTTTTTCGGGAGAATGATATTAGTACTGTGATTAGTAATATATGAAGAAAGGAAGAGTCGTTTTTCTTCTTGATTTGACGAAACACCGATGTTCTTCTCCCCATAGAGCGGTAATTAGTTTCTCATATCACTAAATATCTTTTGGAAAAAGACAGTGACTTTGCCTTCGTTGCATAACAGAGGTAATTTGAAGTTGGTGATGCTGATTTCTATAATGACCTTATCCTCTATAACTTCCAACTATATACATACGATGTTATCGAACTTAAAGGCACATCATCCAAACCCCGAAAATATGAGACAAATCAATTTATAGCTTATATGGGTATAAGTGACAAAAAGAGACCTAAAATCTCTTGTAATCCATTTATTTCACGAAGGAGGGTGTGTTCACAATTGACACACCCTCTTTCAATAATCTAACGAAAAACGATCTTGAGGCATATTAGTACAAGTTTATTGGGTATTTTTACCCACTTGCTTCTTCATAGCGTTTATTGATGCCTCTTTATTCTGCAGGTCTCCCTGTTAGTAGTTAGGACCTTCACCAAAGTTTGGAGCCCCCTTGTCGTACCACACCCTTTCAGAGTTAAGCAGTTCAGGTCTTTGTCCATCTGTAAAGGTGAATCCTTGCTGCGTCATCGCAGTTTCAATAATAGTACGCATTTTATCGGCTGGATCGGGTTGTGCGATATAGAATCGGCGAGGCAACTCAGTGTTGGGCTTCATTGTAATCCAAGGAATGAGCGAGCTACCAACTTTAGGAACGCCAGAGCGGCGCACTGTTACAAACTGCTCAAGTGGTTGATAGAAGAAATGTAGATACAATTGGATGTAAACCTTCTCTAAATCGCTTGGAACATTACCTGTTAGTTGGTAGTCAGAATTAGCCATCATCGTAGCAATGGCTGCATCGTCGTAGGTAACAGGCTCGTCTAACTTGTCGTTACAATGTGCCTTATCATAATAAGGTATTTTGTTCAGTATCGCTAAACGGTTATAAGTCTTAGCTGAAGCCTCAACGCCAAGTTTGAAATATTCGGCTGCAGTATGAGGCAAGTTAGCACCCAGTAACTTAAACTCAGCCAGATAGAGGTTCATTTCAGCTGTGGAAAGGGTCATCTCGTAAAGCGGGTTATCTTCAGTGTCTTGTACCACCTTACCTTTTGGAGCTGTTGGGAAAGTGAAGTCAACGCGGCCACGCACTAATTCCTCGTTAAAGTACGATAGCGGTGAGTAGGTTTTTGTTTTTTCTCCGTCAGTTACTTTCCATCTGGTTGTAACAAAATAATTGTTGACGCCAGTGTATTCTGTCTTTTCAGATATAGCCATACCGATAGGTAATCCCTGATAGCGTACCCATGGTTCCCCATCACCTTTCCAACTGTCGAAATGTTTCTTGCCAGAAGCATCTGTGGTATAGTTCACCTGGTCTAAAATATATTTAGGAATAGCACAGTTGTTATCCCCTCTTGCTTGTGCATCAAAGAATGCTTGTACTACCTCAGAGTTGAAATCGTTTTTGGTAAACATCACCAGCATACGTGGATCTTTGTTACGTTTCATGAAGTCGATAACGTTTTTGCTGCTAACACCTAAGTTCACACTATTATCACTTCCATAGGTGTTGTTGCCACCATCTCCACCTGTACCTTTATTATATACATAGTCGTCTGCAATAGATTGCATTACGTTTGCATCATCAGCACCCACTTCTTCTGCTATTTTTAAGGCTTTAGCTTTGTTTTGGTGAAGAAGTCTTACTGCAATTTTAAGTTTTATGCCGTTTACAAATTTCACCCATTTCTTAGTATCCCCCCCGTAGGCTAAGTCATTGTCTCCAACACTTATCTGCGTTGTCGTTGACTTCAGCTTATCCAGATCGGTGTTTAGTTCAGTCAACCATTGGTCGAATAGACTCTCTTGCGATTCGTAGTTAGGAGTTAATGTGCCCCCATACTTGGCTTGTGCAGCTTCAGAGTAAGGTCTTGAACCAAAGAGGTCGGTATCGAACAGTCCCATGTAAACTGTTAGAGCGTTTGCCATAGCCGAAAGGTGTGAGTATTGAGCAGCTTTGTTAGCTGGCATTTTATCGATAGTAGCTTTAATATCGTTCTCGTATCGTTTAACATAAATAAGCTGAGAACCCACACCGCCCAGTTCAGCCAACTTGTTATACAAGTCATTAAAACTACTTGATGGTGAATATGCCTGAACTATTTTTGACGTGTAAGCCCCATCGTAATACCACAGCAGGTAATCGAAGGGTTGGTATTGCACCTGTTCCTGAGTAAACAAGAACACAGGATTTCCTTCGGCGATAGTCGATGGGTCAGTATTTATTTTTGCGTATTCGCTTTCGCTGCATCCTGTTGTTAGTATCATGCATGTGGCATACATACCAAAGGCGAGCGACTTGAATTTTATAATATTCTGTTTCATAATGAAAGGCATTTAGAATGTAGCGTTTAATGTGAAGAGATAGCTTGCTGTGTAAGGCATAAATGATCGCATACGGAACTGCGCAGCTCCTGTTCCACGTACCGATTCAGGATTCTCGTGATTTGGCGCAGTGTTCAGTAGGTATGCCAAGTTACGTCCGGTGAAACTAAGGGATAAGTTCTTTGCACCGATATAGCTGCTAATTTTGGTTGGAACGTTGTACGAGAGAGTTATTTCTCGCAGAGCGATGTAGTTGATTTTCTTAAACCAATCATCGTTAATAACACCTGTTCCCCAGCTATTCTTAAAGTATGCAGCACTTTGTAGGTGTGCAGGTTCTACATAACCTTTTTCATAAGCCTCCTGATAGGTCATTCCACTAACGTCTTGGTTAGTTCCTCCTGGTGTGGTAACAATAGTACCAGCATCGAAAACAACATCAGGGATAAAGCCATCAGTAAACACCTTATCTTGCGCATTAGCGTATTTGCTGGTCCAGGTCATCCCCTTACGGTATTTCTCGGTCTCTCCAGAGAAACCGTATGCAGTTGCGTAGCGTGAGTTATACGAAGCAACGTATCCTCCAAAGCGTGCGTCAAATAGCACATAGAGACTAAGGTCTTTCCATCTTAGGGTAGAGTTTAGTGATCCAAGGAAGTTAGGCAACATCGATCCAACTTCTTTCACAGTACCTCCGCGCTTATAATACACTGTTCGGAATTTGTTAGTGTAGCCCACCACTGGTTTGCCAGTCTTTTCGTCGGTCTTTATCCAAGAGTCAGACATTAGCATACCATAGTCGGATCCTACTTTGGCAACAGATGCTATGCGGTAGTTACCATAGTTTGCTGCACCATCCAGATTAATGTAAGAGGTTACATCAGGACTTAGTTCTACAATCTTATTGCGGTTGCGAGTGTAGGTGAAATTTAGGTCCCATTGCCATTGTTTCTTCTTTATAGGAGTTGTGTTGAGTGCTATTTCTATACCTGAGTTCTGTATATTACCAGCGTTGATTAGCTTTTCTTTTACGCCCGATTCCCAAGGTACATTGATAGTCATAATTTGGTTTTTAGTATTCTCCTTATAATAGGTAAAGTCCAATCCAATCCTACTATCAAGGAATCGCCAGTCAAGTCCTACTTCCCAAGCATTCTTGCGTTCAGGTTTTAAGTTGGTACTCTTCATGTTTTCAGGAATAATCATGCCATAGATTTTCTTGTCGCCACGTTGATATGTTGCCACAGAATAGCCCGAATTTATATAATAAGGAGAGGTGTCGTTTCCCACCTGTGCCCAAGAACCGCGTACTTTTGCAAAGCTAACCCATTTAGGAAGTTTGTCTTTGAAGGTTTCAGTGATGATCCATGAGCTCGAAACAGAAGGATAGAAATAAGAGAAATTACCTGTTCCGTAGCTGTAAACCAAGGCTGAGGACCAGTCGTTACGTCCCGTTATGTCCAAGAATAGTTGATTCTTCCAGCTTGTTCCAATCATAAAAATGGTGGAAACAATACGTTTGGTGTTGAATTTATACGCATTAAAGCTGGCTTGTTGTTTTGAATTCTTGATAAAGAATTGGTTGGGCACAATAAGTCCACCGTTCGTACTCTCGCTATTATACTGTGCATATTGGTTAAAATATTCCTCACGTAAGAACCCGTGCACTTCCCAATCATTATTAATTTGATAGTTTATATTAGCTGCGAGGTACAAGTTCTCTTGTGTAGTGTGCGTGTGTGAGAGTGCATAAGACCCACCTTCGTTGGCATAACCGCTACCAGGGGCTTTTAGTTCGCCATCGATAGCATAATAGTTGAGTGAACCACCAGTTGTAAGCTGCAGCCAAGGCAGTGCTTGAATATTGATATTAAGCACAGGACGGAACATTGTTTCTGTTTGTTTGTAATCGTTCTCAAAGATACTCCACCATAGTTCCTTCCCTGGTACTGCACGATAAAGATCGCCATATTTTGCGTTGGCAAGTCCACCATGTTCCCCTTTGTAAAGGTTACGATAACGATTAACGTCGTATTCACGTGGGAACGTACTATTTGCAAAGTATTCTCCGATGTTTAAAGGTGCATTACGAGGTTGTGATTGCGTAAAGTTTACGCTGAAATCTACCGTCACGATATTTCCAACCTTTTGTGAAGCTTTTCCTAAGAACGACAGACGGTTAAAGGTGTTGCGTGGTGTAGTACCCTTATTGTATTTATAAGATGCTGAAGCATAGAATTGTGTACGATCATTACCACCTTGCAATGATACATTCGTATTGGTATTAAAGCCTGTGTCGTAAGCATCTTTATAGTTGTTTGGGAACATTTTCGCTGTTCCCATTGTTCCATCGTACTGTTCAAACTGTTTACCCTCAGCCCATGAGATATTAGGTCCCCAAGCATAGTTACCATATTGTTCGATGAGCGAGTATTCACCTTTAGAGTTACGAGCGAACGATGTCATGTTATCGCTCCAAAGGTTGCCCGTGGCGGTGTATTCGTCTCCGTAATCTACAGCACCAGGGAAAGCTCCAATCATATAGGTGTTTTGTAGATCTGGAGAACGATAGACTGTTTCTAATCCTATAGTTTGCGAAACCTTTACAGTAACACCTTTGCCTGCTTTCCCACTTTTAGTGGTAATTACTACAGCACCATTCAAACCACGTGAACCATATAATGCTGTTGCTGCAGCGCCTTTTAGTACGCTCACACTCTCAAAGTCGTCGGGGTTAAGGTTCTTTAGTTGGTTACCATAGTCGTTGATATTGCTATTCCAGTCAGCGTCCCCTGATTGGCTTGTAGCATTATCTAATATCACACCGTCTACTACAAAGATAGGTTGGTTGTTGGCATTAAGAGTAGATGCGCCTCTTATTTGAATTTTAGTAGAACCAAACATTCCACCGTCTGACTGGCTGATCTCTACACCAGCCACCTTACCTTGCAATGCTGTAACAGGAGAAACCGTGTTGGCTCGTTCCAGTTCATCGCTTTTCAGTTCGGTGACAGCATAACCCAATGCTTTTGTTTGTCGTTTAATTCCCAATGCCGTAACCACCACATCATTAAGCGCAGTGGCTTCTTCTTCAAGGGCAACGTTTATCTGTTGTCGACCATTAATATCTACATTTTTAGGCTTCATTCCCAAGTATGAGAATACTAACGTGCCTTTTGTGGGGCATTGTAGGGTATATTGCCCGTCGATATTAGTCACAGTACCCATATTTGTACCTTTCACCGTTACCGAAGCACCGATTACAGGCTCGCCCGTTGGGTCTTTCACAATGCCACTAACCGTGACATTTTGCGCATAAAGCTCAGTAGCGAACATCCATATCAGTGCCATCATACAGATTCGCCATAAGGCTTGCGCTTTGTTCTGTTTGTTGTTCATTTTGCTTATAGTTAAAGATTAATATGTAAAATTTATTGTTTAGGTTTTATATATGTCTCTATTTCACTTTCATTCGGTATCAGCTCTTTGTGTTAGGTTTTGTTGTTTTGAATATTAGCTATGTGTAGCAGCTATTACCGCAATGAATTTATCGCTCTTGTAACTCTTATTGAGAGAGACTTTTATTTGTTTAGTTATAGGTTCTTATTAATAACTTCTGATATCTTTGAGTAAACAGATTGATACTCTAAAGATGGTTTTTAAGTATTGTAGATATTGTAATTTCGATTGTAGGTTAGTGTTAGTATGTTTTACGACACATAAAGTGTTGCTTAACGGTTATTTATATAGTTTTTATTATGTGAGCAAATATAAATAAAATAAATATATTAAGCAATAAAAATGGCGATTAATTTTTGTAAATATGTAAAGGCGATAAAATGAGGTGCTCGCAAGTAGATAAGTAGACAAGAGAGTGGGTAGGAAAGAGTCGTCCTTTGGTTAAGATGACTAAGATGATTATTTGTAACGAAGTAGAGAGAATAGGCTAATCAGCTACTTACAATCAGTAATGCCTTACAATTCCCTCATCTTCTACCATGCGACAATAGACTTTGTTACCTAAAAATCTCGATTTTTCAGATGTTTCAGGTGATGTAGTATAGTTCATGTTCCTTTATTCGTTAATGTCAAAATCTAAGTATTTGTTGTGGACTTACACCTGACTCTTATTCTGTGATATGTAATAAATGATAATAGTCAATGTTACAATATATTGCGTGTTATATTTATTTTACTTATATTTGCAATCAAAAGTGTGATTTATATTGTGGTTTAATAGCGCTATCACGATGTTCTTTATGCTTTGGTAGACAGAACTATGGTTAATCTCTATGTTCTGTCGTTTGATAAACCTTTCTTATAAAGTGCTTAGACATTACAGCTTATGAAGAAATTTTTACTGATGTTTTCTTTGTTTGTGTCTTTAGTGACGTTCGCACAAACAAATGGTGAAATGAGGATTGCAACATCTACAGCCGTAGGGCAAGACTTTGAATTCCGTGTTACTCGAACCAATGATGCCAGTAAAGTGTTTGTTGACTGGGGAGATGGTAATAAACAAGAGGCAACGTTAGAAGGATGGAGTAATAATAAGAAGGTAACAGGAAAGTTACTGAAAGACACAATTATTGTTTATGGTGATTTTTCTGCTGTTGAAGTTTCTGAGGCAAAAGCAACATATCTTGCTTTTAAGAATCAGCCTAATTTAAAGCAAGTTGAAGCAAAGAAGAACGAATTAACCTACGAAGGTGTTGATTTCTTTGGTGCTCCTAATCTTGTTACACTTGACCTCAGTTATAATAAGATTACGCGTTTAGACCTGCGCAATTTTAAGAAATTATCTAACTTTACAGCCAATCATAATACGATTTTGGCAACTGTTTTATTTCCAGATGGCAGTACTGAATTACGAAATGTAGACTTATCAGATGGAGATATTACACACTTTTATCCTATTAGTCTCCCTAATCTGCGTTATCTTAATCTTGCGAATGGTAGTTTGTTAGAATTAGAATTGGGTAATAATTATCCAGAGTTACGTGATGTCGATATTACAGGGAATATCGGAGTAACATCTATTGACGTTACGCAACAAACTAAACTTGAAAAGCTCCTTATAAAGGGAACGAAGATAACAGAACTAAATCTTATTAATAACCCAGAGCTTATCATGCTTGATGCGTCTAATACCGACATTGCAAAGCTTGACTTAAGTGGTAACAAGAATGTAACAACGCTTGAACTTAGTGATACGAAGTTGTCTCGTTTAGATATGTCTAACCTTGCAAATCTTCAGACAGTTAATATTGATAATACGAAGATACAACGTATTGATTTATCCCACCAACGCTTTTTACGTAGTGTGAGCGTACGGAATACTGGAATACAATTCCTTGATATGCATGGTGCTATCGGTACTAATCGACTTAATCACCTCGATATGCGTGACTGTAAGAATACTACGCCTCAGTCACTAAACTTCACTTTCAAAGCAATGCCTTCACATACAGGTAATTCTTATCGTACGAATGTTTTCCTAACAGGGGCTAACTACGAACATGCCAATACTGGGATTTTAGATGATGATGCCGACAATTCTTATAAATTAGATGTTCATGGTGATGCTGCTGCGTCTATGGATTCTGTCTCTATAACTATGCAATCATCTGAAAATGGAGGTAGTTATACGCTAAGTCAAATCCCTGATGATGGGTATTTTGCAACTTATGAACCTGTTACAGGGAAAGTTCTGCCTGGATTCCCAATTAAGATAGATGCTAAAGCACCAGCTGGCTCAAAGTTCGTTGGTGTAGAGGTGAATGGGAAGTTAATAGCTGACAGTATATTTGTCGTATCAGAAGCGGCGGTTGTAAAACCTGTTTTTAGTGTTTCTGGTGATGAAGATTATATCAAACTGACAGTTTCTACAGGTGTAGACCAACAGTATTTCCTTTCTGTTAATGGTGAGGATAAAGATGTTTCAATTGACTGGGGAGATGGCGAACTTGTAAAAGTGAAGGTTAAATCAACTCCAACAACAGTAGAGGGACAAACGTCTGGTGCGACTGTAACGATATACGGTGCTGTTACAGGAGCTGATTTCTCAAGTTATCCAGGTGTAGGCGTTGATAATAAGATAACTGCTGTCGATTTGAGTCATAATATTCATTTGCGTTCTCTTTCTACGTATATGAATTCTATTACGTCTATAGATGTCTCTAAGCTATTGGATCTTGAATCTCTTGATTGTTCTTATTCAGACCTTAGTTCCTTAGATGTTAGCAAGAATAGTAAACTTGTTAATTTACGTGCTTATGGTAATCAAGTTGATAATATAGATATTACAGGTGCTGTTGATTTAGCTTATCTTGATGTAAAAAATAATTGGCTGGAAAGCTTAGATTTAAGTCATAACAAGAAACTCGTTTATTTGAATATAAGTAGTAATGAGATAGAGGCAGTTGACGTGAGGGATATGCCAGAACTTGTAGAACTTTATGTTTCAAATAATAAGATTACTGCTCTTGATGTTAGCAAGAACCCTGCATTGAAGACATTGCAGCTTTCTAATAATTTAGTCTCAAACTTAGACTTAAAGAATAATCTTCAGCTTGTGACACTTACTGTTGATGGCAATAGATTAGAGGGGTTGGACCTTATGGGGCATGAACGATTGACCTATCTGAATGTAGGTGGTAATGGATGGGATGCATGTACTTTAAATGATCTTTATTATAGTCTTTCACGTTATCCTAAACTTCAGAGTGGGAAGGCGCCACGTGGTAACACACTTTTCGTTCATGGTGAAAAAGCAGGAGAGTATAATGATGCCGAGCATGCTGAGTCTTCTATTGCTAAGTTGAAGGGTTGGACGATTGATTACGAGGGCGATGGAACAGGTTGTAACATGGCATATATTACAATACAGGAGCCAGAATATGGAACGTTAAAGGTGTTTACAGCAGATGGTGTTGAGGTTCTGACAGGTACAAAGGTGGCTAAGAATACAGATCTTGTCATTAAAGCAATACCCGCATCTGGATATAAACTTGAAACTTTGACACTGAATGATGAAGAAGTAGATTCTCCTAATTTTAAGGTTACTTCTTCTGTGACTATTGGAGGAATCTTTACAGTTTCGGATCAAATAGACACTCTTTCTAATGATGCACTTAAAGTGTCTGGGGGTAAAAATTATCTAAGCTTTATGACAGAATCGCCTATGCACTTGCAAGTCTATACATTAAATGGCAAATTGATGTATTCTGGTATGGTGAGAGAAAGTAAGACAGTTAGTCTACCATCAGGTCTCTATATTGTTAAAGCGAAGGACTATTCAAAAGTTGTAGCAGTTGAATAGAATGAATCAAACTTGTCCGCATGAGAAAGCGGAAAGGTTAGAATTAGCAATCCCGAAGGTTATTATAAACTTTCGGGATTGTTCTTTCTATATGTGTTTTTATTTTAACATCCTTGACACATACCCATTATGACGGAACCATTTATGCGCCCAGTTGGGTACCATAAAGATATAGCCAGAGATGTCTTCGTGTGGAGCACAGTCAAGTTGGTTGCCAATGATGTCTGCAGCTTCTTGTACAGATGTTCCGTATAAGCGTGCTAATTCTTCACGTATAAGCGTATATGTGATGTTACGGATAGAGGCTGCGTTGATGGGTTGCGTGATAATAAAGTTTTTAGTTTTTATCCTCGTCAATGCTTACATTTATCTTGAAATCATCGGTGCATAAAGTTTTCAGATCTTCAATCTTAAGGGATTCACAAGTGTATAGTCTTCTAGCTTGCTGTATTATCATCTCTTCAAATAAGTTTCGAATAAATCTCCCATTAGAGAATTGTTCTTCCTCATTTAATACCTCTTTTCTGAGATAGTTTTTTATTTCTCTTTTAAGGTCATCTGAAAGAATATAATCCTCTTTATTACAAATATTTTGGAGAATATCAAAAAGTTCGTTTTCGTTATAGTTCTCAAATACAATAAAGGAATTGAATCTTGATTTTAGTCCTGGATTAGATTCAAAGAACTTCTCCATAGGTTTTGGATATCCTGCAACAATAACTACAAGGTCTTGCCGGTAGTCCTCTAGTGCTTTTGTTAGTTCCGTAAGACATTCTCGTCCGTATGAATCACTATGCTCGTTTTCTGTTATGCTATACGCTTCATCGATAAATAAAACACCTCCTTTAGCTTTCCCTATTACTTCCTTCACTTTAAGGGCAGTTTGTCCTTGATAGCCTGCTATAAGGTCTGTCCTTGACACTTCGATAAAATGGCCTTTTGATAGTAGTCCTATTTCTTTATAAATTCTTCCGACAATCCTTGCAACAGTTGTTTTACCAGTGCCAGGGTTACCTGTAAAGGCTAAATGCATAGTATTTTTGGGGGAATGAAGTCCTTTTGCTTTCCTCATTAGCTGTATTTTTTGGAATGCTATTAGGTCATTAACTTTTGACTTTACCTTTTTTAAGCCAATTAATGAGTTCAATTGTTTCATTAACTCTTCTAGGCTGTAATTTTCTTCTTTCTGTTTATTTTCAATAGAACAAATTTCTTTTAGCTGTTTATGTCCATAGTAATCTATAAGAGAGTCTTTTGTTGATATAGCAATTCTTGTAATTTGAACATTATTATATTCTGTAGCTTTACTTATGTATTTGCATAACAGTATTGCCTCTTTTTTGTTATCCTCAATAATTAGTTTTGCACACTCAAGAATTTTACCATTACTTTGGGTGACGGTGTCTAAATACTTTGCATTGTCAATTAAAGCTTTCTCGTATTTGTTTTGTTTCATAGTAGCCCCATTATTTGAAGGATATAGTTTACTATAATTAAACTAATTGCACTCCCACCAATCCAATACGCAATTTTTAGTTTTCTGTTATATTGTTGATGTAAAAGTGTGTTTTCATTTTTTGCCCGTTGGATTAAACTTTCAATCCTCTCAAGTCTGGTGTTGTCTTGTTTTATAAATAACTCCAGCTTTTCATGCCAGCCAAACAGGTGTTCTTTATTTTTTTCAACATCAGTCCAGATGCTATCAATATCATTAAGATGCTGATAAGACTCAAGTAAGGTTTGATACTGCTTCCAGTTTTCTATGTCGCTATTAATATGTGCTGTAGTTCGATTTACTTTTTCTACAAAATCTTTTAAAGTTGCAACTGTAAGTTCTAATGCTTTAATCGTTTTTTTTATATCATCCTGAGCAGTTGTAGCTTTTATTGAAGCTTCAAATGCTTGTTGACTTGCATCTTTAGCTTGATCACTAGCAATTTCAGCTGATATTACTGCTGATTTCAGTGCTTCTATATAATCTTGGTCTAAGTAGTCTATTGCATTATAGACTTCTTCTGAGATATTGATAAGCTTAGAAAATATCTTATTTTGTTTGATCAATGTATTCTGTAATGGTAATACGAGTGATTCATTAATTTCACTTCCAGTTATATTATGATCATTCCATGAGAATATAGAAGCCTCTGTTTTGAATTTCTGTAAGGAAATATTTGGCACATCTTGTGATAGTTCATGAATTTTGTTTTTCGCCTTCTCAAACCTTTTGGATTTTAATATATCGTGTGTCATATCAATTTATTTGTTTTAATATATTGGTAATGCTGTCTAAAGTCTCCCTGTTTTCAGATTGATTTTTTTCTTCATCCTCAATTATCTCTGCTTCTTCTATTGAGTTTTCATATATCTCTTTGGAGTTACTTTTAATCTTTTCGATTGATTCTTTCATAATATCTGCACATTCTGTATGTCTTTTCTTAATATTTTTAATAGTTTTATTTCGAGTGTTTTCAACTTTACTCTCATTAACTTTAATTAGTTGTTCTTGCGTTACTAGAATGTCATTTTTTTTATGAAATTGTTGTTGAGTATTGATAGTTTTTAATTTCTTTGCGATAAGTCGGTCTATCTGATTTAATGCTAATGCACCAATAATACCACTAACAAGTGAGCCTAAGAACATTCCAATAAGACTAGCAAGAGATCCTATTATAGGTATGTTGAAAGCAAACACAGGGAAAGTCATTAGACCTTTCTCGATAACCTCACTAAGTACAATTGCTCCTCCAGCAGTCAATCCTACAATAACAATTTTGCCTACTTCCATCATCTTAAGACTAAGTGGCATATTTTTGTTTTCTGGATTTTTCAAAAAAGTGATAGCTTCTTTTACAGATTTATACCCCTGTTTAAGGAAAATCCATGCTTTCTTAATCATACCAATTACTGGGCCAAATATAGCAGTGGCAATTGTTGTTACAAAGGTGTTGCCTGCATTAAGTAAATGCCCTTTCAAATTTGATACAAAAGATTTGATAGCAGCTTTGATGCTATCAATGAAAGTACTAAGTTTTCTGTTTCCTGTGCGAAACCAAGAAATCAACTTACGAATAATATCTTTGATGAGAGAAGCCAAAAGTCCCATAGCAACGGCTTGAAGTGCTTTTCCACCAATGCGTATTGCTTCTTCTTTCTGAGATTGTTTGCCAGTTTCGATAGAACGTTGCTCTCCTTTTTTCTTTTGTTTCTCAAATTCAGCTCGTGCCTCTTTATCTTTTTCCCGATATTTTTTTTCTAGTTCTTCAGGAATATCAAATATTTCATTTGGTTTTTGCCCTTTTCTATTGGGAGTGTCAAGCCACTCATTCGTTGGATTATCCCCCTTTGAACGATTATGTTCAGCTTTCATTTCGTATAGATTGGCATCAGAGTTAGCAAATTCAATTTGTTCTTTTTGTGTCATGTGTGTATTTGCTTCTGAATTGCGGATTATTTCACCAGCAGATACGGTGTGGTCCATATCTGTACCACGTTCAGCAGAACCTACAGGCCTTCCTTGATCAAAAGGTCTTCTAGCACCGGGAGCTAGAGTTGCTTCTTTTCTACCAGTTCTAGTTTGATGAGTTATAATATTACCTTTTTCATCATGCTGAAAATTTTCTTGCCAGCTATTATATCTCTGCTTATAATCAATTTTATCATTGTGAGTAGCAAGTTTTCCCTTTTCAAAATCTTCTGTAGTTTGAATGTGAGCCGAATCACGTAGATCAAGCGTTAATCCACGATTTTCTTTGATAAAGTCTTCACCAGCAATAACTCCAACTTGATTGATAAACTGTTCCCAAACAACGTCCATCACAGTATGACCGATAGTGTCAGGGTTTCCGATTTTTTCTCTATCTAACTCCAAACCTTTTAAATCTGCCATCTGCTCTTCTAGTTCAGAGTTCAGTTTTTTTTCGAGCTCATCAAAGTTCATGGAATCGCAATCTAATTCTGCCCATTCTTGTAGTTGATTATCCTTATCATTCATTATTATTTACTATTTTTTATTATTTGCAATATATCATATATTCTATTTATTCAAGCTAAAAGTCTTTTTTGCTTGAGCAAGGATTATTATTTGTTAGGCATATTATCGTATACTTCCCATATTCCTTTATAAAGTTTTGCCTTTCCTGTCCCTAAACCTAATATTCCAACAGGGTATGTGTGGAAACTTTTGCATTGGGGACATTGTAATGGTGCGGTGAGTGCTGTAGCTCTCCATTCAAACGCAAGTCCCCAAAACTTTTTAGAACACTCGTTGCACTTAAATCTTGTGACTCCTCTAATCATAATGTAACTCTTTTCTGTTTGATACTTGTTAGTGAGTTTTAAATAAAATATAAAGTATAAATGCTATTATAGGTATTACGCATCCACAGCCAGCATGTTCTTTAGTATCATCATCTTTATATGTCCAGATAATTTGGATTGCCCAGATGATGAGAATAATGTACCAATATTCATCAAAAAGTTGAACAAATTTATGTCCGAAATCTTCCATTGTTTTATATTGTTTTTAATTATATTTTATCAAATGAAATTAAAGATAGTAAGGGGATGTGGCATACTTTGTCTCCAATTAATTGTTACGAATAACTTCGTTTGTAGGTTTTGAGTATTGAATAAAGAGTAACCTCTAAGACATCCACCAAAGATGGTACAAATGTAATCATTTTATTATAAATTGCAAAATAATAACAAAATAAAGTAAATAAAACACAACGAGTAATCCTCTATTTTTGGGCTATGCAGGCTCTTTCTCCTTGAAAGTTTACATTATTTTTGAGAAAAGGAAATCTTGTACATTCTTTTAACTAACGAGAGCTATCACATTTCAGCCTATTGGCTATCAAACTTGCTTTCCTCTTTATCCATTCTTTCCCAGATTCTTTTATAAACCTTACGGTTGTTGCCGAAAGGATAAAAGCCGAGAATTTGCCAGCTTGGAGGGTAAGTGTGGCAGCTGTTGCAATTTGGGCAGGGCATTGGAACTGACATAGCAGTTGCTCCATACTCAATATCTAATGCATGGAAAGTGTTGTTGCAGTTGTCGCATCTGAAATTCATATAACCTCTGATCATAAGTTTGATGATTTAAATAATATTTCTCTGTTTTGTCGTGAAGAAAGCAACTTCTTTGTAGGGAAAGAGTTGTACTATCACAAGTGAATAAAACATATTTGAAAAGTAGGAACTATTTACTCCTCTATGAATCGGAAATACTCAATTTAACTGGTAGTTGTAAGTAGAGTAGTGCTGCAGATCAAGGCAATCCCAAGGGTAAAGATAAATGTTGTTTTGTTCATAATTCATTAAGTTTTTGTTTCTGTCTGCAAAATAAATGTATCTTTGTGAGAGGCACAAAGGAATTAATTTGTATTTTTGCGGAAGAGTAGCTTAAGTGCTGCGATTAGTAATATATGAAGAAAGGGGAACTCAAAATTGTAGGAAAGAACTTCGGAATCTTCTTTACAGATTGAGGGTGAAAAGTGGTGTTAATAATAGAAAGCGTTTGACAGAACTTGTATCTGTATAGTTATGTGTAGACAGATAGAAGATGACAAAGCTAAGAATGAAAGATATGAATATAGACGATAAGACTATCAACTTAAGTACTGAGGAGGCTAAGACGTGCGGAAAGTCTGTTAAGACTGATACTGAAGACGAGGCAATAAAGGCAAAACTGAATGCAGTGTATCGGCTCAGACTATTATATAATAGTGGTGAAGAGTTGTGGAAACATATAGGAAAGGCGGGCAGTGGAAACAATTCCTTTGGTCGTGTTGGAGGGAAAGATACCTTTTTGCGTAAGGCTGTTTATCACGAGTTGGAACGTGAGTGGGAGGATGAAATGGGAATTTCTCTTGATAGATTGATAGACGCTTATGGGTTGGCGGAAAGACTGATAGAGAGGTACAAGCCTTTGCAGGAAGGTGTAGAAGATAGGGATGTGAGGACAGAATGTTGTGAACAAATTGTCAATGTCTGTGTTTTTGATGATGAGATAACAGAGGGTGAGCCTACGAAGAAACAAAAACTTCTACTGCGATTGCAGGAAGAAGATGCTTATTGTCTTGCAGTTTTTCTATTGATGTTACTTGGTGCACTGCCCTTGTCAGTTGAGACACGACAGGGCGATGCGAAGCAGATGAAGCAACAATATGAGTCGGTTTATAACTTCTTTCTACGGGTATGTCATCGGAATATACTTTTTGTACAGACCCCAAGGATGACACTTTTTCATAAGGTCTTAAAGGAAGCGGAAGATAAACTGACGCGTATCCGGTTGGTAAAACTTACGGCTGACATACTTTGTAATCTATCAGTTCTTGCCAGTGCAGAGCAAGTTGCAGAGACTGGTCGGCGTGGTCAGTGGGACCAGTTATACCCCAATCTTGATGGTTATTGGATAGGCGAGCATCATAGTGAACAGAAACCAGACTACTGGCGAGTAGAAGAATTAGCGACAAGCTATCTATTTTGTCATTATTTTCAGAAGGAAGGCGAGGGTGGTAAGCTGCATCAGCAAGAGTTTACTGTAAGTTTCTATAGTAATGGCGAGGATTATGCTTGTGTGCAGCACCCCCGTTCAGTATTGCAATGGTTGAACAATGAAAAGCTGTCAAAGGATGATATCACTTATCCACACTTTGTTTTTTGGGGAGGAGAAAAACCAACGAAGATAGCATTTGAGTCATTTATGATGGACGTATCTTGGTTTCGTCCGATGCAATTGACACGTGCAAAAGATGATTGGATGCCTCCAACAGAAAAGGGAATGGAGGTGGTAAATGATTTTGAGGACTATTCCTATACGTTTTATCTCGGCTTAGAAGCTATTACACCAGATTTTATTTACGTAAAAGATGAGAACGGAAAGTCGTATAAAGTCTCTGTTTCTGAGCACGAAGAGTTGAGAAACTGTACGTTGAACGATGCTATTGGTATTATCACTTGGGCTGGTAAACGTTATATTGCGTTTGATCATCTGATGCTATATCTGCCGATAGAATCATAGTAAATGTGGCTGTTCGTAACTGTTGAAAATCAGCAAGATGAAGGATATGTTTAGTAACTTTAGGGTTTTCCCCTCACTGAGTAGGGAAATATCTTTGTAAATGTGAAAATATGTAGCTAATTTTGCCAACGTTAAGAATTTGTAAGTTATGAAGAAGTCTTTAATTCTTTCCCTCTCGGCAGCCGTGGTGCTTAGTAGTTGCGATACCTATACAGGGTCAGGTGCTGTAACTGGTGGCTCGTTAGGAAGCATTCTTGGAAGCGCTATTGGTGGTATTGCTGGTGGAGCGAGAGGTTCAGATATAGGTACGATTGTTGGTATGGCTGGTGGTGCTATCATAGGTGCTTCTACAGGTGCAAAGGCAGACAGACGTGCGAAAGAGGATGTACACGACCATTATGAGAAGGTGCAACAGCGTAAGGCACGTGAAAGAAGGAATCAATCAGGATACGATAATTATAATCAGACAGACGACTATGCACAGCCTAATAGGGTAGATGGAAGCGGTTTTGATAGCACCAACTCTGGTGACGACCGTATTTACGATTTCCAAGGCAGTGATTATACAGGCAGTTACAGTGCGGCACAGCCAAATACAAAGGCACCAGCTGAGTCAAGTGTGGATAAGTTGGCAGGTAATTACCAGTATACACCGAATATTGAGATTGTCAATGCTCGTTTTGTTGATGATAACCAAGATGGTATTTTGTCACGCAATGAGGTGGGTAAGATTATCTTTGAGGTGATGAATCGAGGAGATAAAGTGATAAACGATGTACAGCCTTCAGTGTTGGAAACAACTGGTAATGCACACATTTACATCAGTCCATCTATTCACATTGAGAGTATTGCACCCGGTAAGGGCGTTCGTTATACGGCACTTGTGAAGGCTGATAAGAAATTAAAGGATGGTATGGCACGATTTGCTTTAACTGTTTTGCAGGGTCAGAAGAGTATAAGCAAAGTGACAGAATTCAATATAAGAACCAGTAAGTAAGATTGTTGATAAACAGATAACATAAAGCGTCAGCAAATCGTCTTACGGTTTGGATTCTAAAAAGATAAGATTAAATAGAGATTATAAAGATATTATTGTGTAAGTACTAACTACTGATAACTAAAACTTTAAATGACGGAATGGGGCTGTATCATTAAACTGGTGCAGCCTCTATTTCTTTTTAACCCAAATCGTTTATTAGAGGCTAAACATATTTCTACAAACAACTTATTCCTATTAGCCTAATTAGGCTAATAACTTATTGTTCTGTCATAATTTTTCACATCATAATTTTGAATACATGCTTTTTTGGCTTCTAAAAGACGCCTAATTAGCTTGCAAAAGATGCCCTTTAAGGCTCTTGCTGACGCCCTTTTGAAGTCCAATTAAGCACCTTTTATTTTACTGCTTTATAACTAATTGATTTGC
>ERZ773049.846-NODE-846-length-18317-cov-7.605574_pt1 | contig 18317 bp, 16 predicted proteins | sample MGYA00580633_ERZ773049 | MGnify/ENA primary metagenome ERZ773049 (study PRJEB29015, sample SAMEA2737991) | human oral metagenome | biome: human oral; feature: human-associated habitat; material: dental | place: China | collected 2066 ... | reverse complement strand
GATCGGTTGGAGGAATTTACTCGAGGAAATTCCTTCAAAAGAGATCGGTTGGAGGAAATTACTCGGAGAAATTCCTTCAAAAGGGATCGGTTGGAGGAATTTACTCGGAGAAACGCCTTCAAAAGGGATCGGTTGGAGGAATTTACTTGGGGGGAACGCCTCCAAAAGGGATCTGGCGGGGGGAATGTGGCGATAGGACACTCCTTTTCTTGCCTTGATGTGGGGAAAAGGAGCAAAAGAAAATCAAGGCGTCAGGGAGGCTGGCCTAATTGGACGGGTACCAGGCCCGCTTCTTATTCGATGCGCTTGCGGAGGCGGGCGAGGTAGGCGCGCATGGCTTCGGTGTCGTGGCGGGCGATGATGTGTTGTAGCTCGGCCAACTCCTCGCGGATGCGCTCAATCTGACCGGGCGTGCGGGGGTTGAAGAGGATCTCGGAGAGCAGGAAGTCGTCTTCGGAGAGTACGCCGCGGGCGATCTTCATATGGCGCCGGAAGGTGGTGCCGGGTGCGTCCTGATGTTCCATCGTGGCCACGAAGACGAACGTCGAGGCGAAGGGGATGCCGAGCGACTGGGCCACGACGCGGTCGTGCTCGTCGAAGGTGTATTCGAAGATGTTCAGCTTGAGCCGGCCGTAGAGGTCCTTGAAGAAGATCCGCCCCAGGTGGTCGCCCTCGGAGATGAGGATGGCGTTCTCGTTCATCAGGTTGCCGAGGTTGGCGAAGGTGGGGCCGAACATGGGGTGGGTGGAGACGTAGGGGAAGCCGCAGCGGGCGTAGTATTCGGCCAGGCCGGTCTTGACCGAGGCGATGTCCGAGATGATGCAGCCAGGCCGGAGGCGCGGCAGCACGGCGTCGAAGGCCTCGAGGGTGCGGCTGAGCGTGACGCAGTTGATGACCAGCTCGGGGGCAAAGGCCTCCACCTCGTCGGGCGAGGCGAGGCGGAGGGCGTTATAGATGAAACGCATGCGGCGCGGGTCGGACTCGAGGACGGCCACCTCGTGATCGAAGCTGAGCAGGTCGGTGAAGAACGACCCCATCCGACCTGCTCCGAGGATAAGGATCTTCATGACTCGGTCGCGTTTTCGCCTTGGTTCATCACGATCATCTGCTGACGCACGGACTCCTCGTGGATGTTCTTGAGGATAGCCTGCACGAAGTCCGGATTCAGCTCCATCGCGGCGCCGGCCTTGGCGCGGTTCTCGAGGATCTCGCCGTAGCGTGGCGACTGGAGGATGGGCATGTTGTGCTCCTTTTTGTAGACGCCGATCTCGCGCGAGATGCGCATGCGCTTGGCCAGGAGCTCGAGCAGTTGCTCGTCTACGCCGTCGATCTGTCGGCGCAGGGCGGAGAGGTTCTCCGTCGTTTGCGTGGCGTCACGGATGACGAGCAGGCTGAGCACATAGTCGAGCACATCGGGCGTGATCTGCTGTGCGGCGTCGCTCCAAGCCTCGTCGGGCGAGCAGTGCGACTCGATGATCAGGCCGTCGAAGTTCAGGTCCATCGCCTGCTGGCTGAGCGGTGCGATCAGCTCACGCTTTCCGCCGATGTGGCTCGGGTCGCAGATGATGGGCAGGTTCGGGATGCGTCGGCGAAGCTCGATGGGGATGTGCCAGAGGGGCGAGTTGCGATAGAGCTTCTTGTCGTACGAGCTGAAGCCGCGGTGGATGACGGCGATGCGGCGGATGCCGGCGCCGTAGACGCGTTGGATGGCGCCGATCCAGAGCTCTAAGTCGGGGTTCACGGGGTTCTTGATCAGTACGGGGATGTCCACGCCCGAGAGCGCGTCGGCCACGTCCTGCATGGCGAAGGGGTTGACGGCCGTGCGGGCGCCGATCCAAAGCACGTCCACGCCGGCCTTGAGCGCCTCAAAGACGTGGTCGCGCGTGGCCACTTCGGTGGCTACGTACATGCCCGTCTCCTCCTTCACGCGTTTGAGCCACTTCAGGCCCGGTGCGCCGACGCCCTCGAAGCCCCCCGGCCGCGTGCGCGGCTTCCAGATCCCCGCGCGAAAGATCTTCACCCCCACGGCTGCTAATGCCTTGGCGGTAGTCATCACTTGCTCTTCGGTCTCCGCGCTGCACGGGCCGGCAATCACCAGCGGACGCTTCTCGTCGATCCCTGGTAATACGATGGATTTCAAATCCAGTTTCTCGATGTTCTTGCTCATTGTAGTATATGTGTAGATGTATGATTCATTGTTAGTCGGGCGCCCGTCTCTCATTTTTCGATTCTCGCTGGCCTCTGCCGAGGCCGAGGAAGTATGGCCGGGTACCCGTCTCTCATTTTCCGATTCTCGTTTTCACCCTTTCCAGCGCCTCCTCGAGCGCGTCCTCCGGGCAACAAAGCGAGATGCGCACGTACTGATCGCCGGCCGATCCGAAGATGAAGCCGGGCGTGATGAATACGTGGGCCTGCTGGAGTACGCGGTCGGCCAACGCCTCGCCGCTCTGTGCCGATACTGGCACCCGTCCCCAGAGGAACATGCCCACCTGTCGCTGGTCGTACTGGCATCCGAGCGCGTCCATGATGCGCTCCGCCAAGACGCGCCGACGGCGATAGACGGCATTCATCCCGTCGTACCATTCGCGCGGCGCTTTGAGCACTTCCACCACGGCCGACTGCATCGGGCGGAACTGCCCCGAGTCCACATTGCTCTTCACGCGCAGGATCCACTCCACGAACTGCGCATTCGAGGCCAGCATGGCCATGCGCCAGCCCGGCATGTTGTGCGCCTTACTCATGGAATTGAGTTCGATGCACACCTCCTTGGCACCCTTCACGGAGAGGATGCTGCGCGGGTGGTCGTTCAGAATGAAGCTGTATGGGTTGTCGTGACAGATGACGATGCCGTGCCGACGCCCAAAGTCGACCAAGCGCTCCAGCAACTCGTCCGACGCGTCCGCACCTGTCGGCATGTTCGGGTAATTGGCCCACATCAGCTTGATCAGTGGGCGCAACGCCGCCTCACGTTCGGCCACGAGGCGCTCCAGCGCCTCAAAGTCGGGCTGCCATCCGCGCGACGCCTCAAGCGTGTACGGAATCAGCTCCGCACCCACCAGACGGCTCACCGAACTATAAGTCGGGTATCCCGGATTGGGCACCAAGACGCCTTCGCCGGGGTTGAGGAAAGCCATAGAGATGTGCAGGATGCCCTCTTTCGATCCGATGAGTGGCAGCACCTCGCGGTCCGCATCCAGCGTGACGCCATACCATTGTTCGTACCATGCGGCGTAGCCCCGACGCAGTTCGGGCATGCCCGTGTAGGGCTGATAGCCGTGCACATCGGGACGTGCCACCTCGCGCTGGAACGTCTCGATGGCCACCTCCGACGGTGGCAGGTCGGGGCTGCCGATGCCGAGGCTGATCACGCGTTTACCGGCGGCATTCATGGCCGCCACTTCCTTCAGTTTCTTGGAGAAGTAATACTCCTGCACCGTGCCGACGCGATAGGCCGGCCGTACGCTAAATGCTTTGTTTTCCTTGTTCATATTCGCCCAGTATTTTCAAGTCGTTAGTCAGCGGAATGATGGCCTCCAAGGCCTGCCGATAGCGCGTGTAATCCTCGAAGGTGAGGTTGACGTAAAACATGTACTCCCACTCGCGTCCGATGATGGGTAGCGACTGAATCTTGGAGAGGTTCATATCGTAAAACGAGAGGATGGTGAGCACCTTCGAGAGGCTTCCGGAGGTGTGCGGCAGGGCGAAGACGAGCGACGCCTTGTTTTTCTCCGCGCCTTGCTGCATGTGTTCGGCCAGGTCGGGGCGGGCGATGACGAGGAAGCGCGTGTAGTTGCGTTTGTTCGTTTCCACACCCTCGGCCAATACCTCCAGGCCGTACATCTCGGCCGCACGTCGGGCACAGATTACGCCGTGGCCGTGCATTTGTTTCTCAGCCACCCAACGGGCGCTGCCGGCCGTGTCGTCGCACTCTACGAGCTTGGCGCCCGGCAGTGTGTCCAGAAAATCACGACACTGCATCAGTGCGATGGGGTGCGAATTGACCTCCGTCACGTCCTCCGCCCGCGTGCCTGGCAGCGCGGCGAAGGAGTGCATGATGCGCAGTTTATACTCCCCCACAATGCGGCAATTGCCCTCGCGGATCAGCTCATGGTTTTGCAGCAGACTGCCGGCGATGGTGTTCTCGATGGCCATCATCCCGACGGTGCCGGCGGATACGTGTTCGATCACTTCGCGAAACGTGTCGCAGGGCACAGGCTCCACGGCCTCGCCTTCAAAATAGCGTTGCGCCGCCACGTCGTGATACGACCCCGCTATGCCTTGTATGGCTACTTTCTTCTTCATTCCTTTTTGTTCGTCGTTTATATCCGGTCGATCCTCCTTTTTTGCGAATGGGGAACCCATAGAAAAAGAAAAGATCCCACCATTTACAATGGCAGGATCTTTCTCTATTTCCTTCATAAAAGTCTCTTCTACTTACGTGCACCGGATCCTGCCTTTACTTCGCTGTCGAGGTAAAAGAAAAAATAACCGTATGCGTAAAATCGACCCATGATCTCTTCGTTAAATCGTCGGCAAAGATAGAACCGCATTCTTTCTAAGCAAGGAATAGGTAGAAGAAAGCTGTATGCCGCCTCCTGCCCCCACCTTCTTGCTGTACCTTTGCCCGCGTATTATTAAAGCATATATCACACGAAGAAATCATGATTATAGTTAGCGGTTTGGACATCCGATTCGGAAAGCGGATCCTCTTTCAAGACGTCAATCTCAAGTTTTTGCCCGGCAACTGTTATGGCATTATCGGTGCCAACGGTGCCGGTAAATCCACCTTCCTGCGCGCCATCAGTGGCGACCTCGACCCGACGCGTGGCACGATCAGCATGGGCCCCGGCGAGCGACTCTCGGTCTTGGCGCAGGATCACTTTGCCTTCGACGATTACACGGTGCTCGACACCGTCCTCATGGGTCACACGCAGCTCTGGGCTGTGATGAGCGAAAAGAATGCGCTCTATGCCAAGGAGGACTTTACCGACGCCGATGGCATTCGCGCCTCGGAACTGGAGGAGAAGTTTGCCGAGATGGAGGGCTGGAACGCTGAGAGCGACGCGGCGGCACTGCTCAGTGGGCTGGGCATTGAGGAGGCGCTGCACGCGAAGATGATGCGCGACCTGAGCGGTAAGCAGAAAGTGCGTGTGCTGTTGGCCAGGGCGCTCTTCGGTAAGCCGGACAACTTGCTACTCGATGAGCCTACGAACGACCTCGACCTGGAGACCGTCTCTTGGCTCGAGAACTACCTGGCCAACTTCGAGCACACGGTGCTCGTGGTCAGCCACGACCGCCACTTCCTCGACGCTGTCTGCACCCACACCGTGGACATCGACTTCGGGAAACTCAAACTCTTCGCCGGCAACTACAGCTTCTGGTACGAGTCGAGCCAATTGGCCCTCCGCCAGCAACAACAGCAGAACAAGAAGGCCGAGGAGAAGAAGAAGGAGCTGGAGGAGTTTATCCGCCGATTTAGCGCCAACGTGGCCAAGTCGAAGCAGACCACGAGCCGCAAGAAGATGCTCGAGAAGCTCAACATCGAGGAGATCCAACCCTCGTCGCGTCGTTATCCGGGCATCCTTTTCAATCCCGCTCGCGAGCCGGGCAACCAAATCTTGGAAGTCAGCGGTCTGACGAAAACGATCGACGGGCACACGCTCTTCCGTGACCTGAATTTCAATGTGGAGAAGGATGACAAGATCGTCTTCATCAGTCGTGACCCGCGCGCCATGACGGCCCTTTTCCAGATCATCAACGGCGAGGAGGAGCCTGACGCAGGCACCTTCCGCTGGGGGCAGACGATCACCACGGCCTACCTGCCGCTCGACAATGCGCGCTATTTCAACTCCGACTATAACCTTCTGGAGTGGCTCGGGCAGTTCGCCAAGGACACGAACGAGGTCTTCCTCAAAGGCTTCCTCGGTCGCATGCTCTTCACCGGCGAGGAGCTGATGAAGAAGGTGAGCGTCCTTTCCGGCGGCGAGAAGATGCGCTGCATGATCTCGCGCATGATGCTCCGCGACGCCAACACGCTCATCCTCGACACGCCCACGAACCACCTCGACCTCGAATCGATCCAGGCCTTTAACAACACGCTGGTGAACTACAAAGGCAATGTGCTCTTCTCCAGCCACGACCACGAGTTCATCCAGACCGTCGCCAACCGCGTCATCGAGCTCACCCCGAACGGCAACATCGACAAGATGATCGAGTACGACGATTACATCTCCGACCCCAAGATCTCCGAGCTGCGCGAGCGCCTCTATGCGGGGAAGTGATCGTAAAGGATTTTACAATAGATAGAAGCGTGGTATGGCAGAGAGAATAGATGCTGATAAACGTGATCGGATAAAAGCCTCGATGGACAAATTCGATGAAAAGTCAATATGTGCAAAGAATGCATCGGCTGTTATTGGCGAACTATCTCAATGGGTAGATTCTACCAATGTGTTATCTATAGATGATTTGATGCCGTTCTTTTCAAAGTTGTCGGTGGGATACCATTATAACAGAGAGAACAATAAGGCCATATCCATTATCAATATAGGCATAGAACAATTAGGGGATAGATTTCTAAAATATAGCCATATTAAACGACAATATTTCTCTCATATGAGTGAGATGTATTTTAAGCTCGGTTGGTATTGTTCTCTTACAGCTATTCCGAAGGAAAAGAAAGAAAAGGAGGTTGGTGCTGCGTTTCGTAATCATGTTTATTATGGGATGTTAGATTGTGCATTAAGTAGCCATAATTTTGATTTCTATGCCTTTTATCCTGCAAAAGATTATCACATTGACGATTTGAAGAACTATCGAATATCATTATCAAATCCATCAACTTTCAATGACCCCGTAGATTGTCCTATTTTTAAATGGTTGGAACAACAAATAAAAACTGGGAACCATTCCATGATCGTGGAATGGATGAAAAGTGCATATTCTGATATTAGAATACGATGTTTCGTGAGAAACACTCCATTTCCATCTCTGCAGGAATTACATCCAGAGCCTTTATCAATTGAAGAATACGGTAATATGTTGATGTGGTCTCATTACGCAGATTCACACAGAGGATACTGTGTCAAGTATAGACTTCCTCAAGAATTTTTTAACACTGCGAATGAAAATAGCCCAGTGTTATTCTTGGCACCTATGAGCTATGGATCAGCTATAAATGTGTTGAAGAGTAATCTTAGTGTACAAGAGGCTCTCTTTTCAAAACATAAATGTTGGGAGTACGAGCATGAGATGCGACTGATTTACTATGATAGAAAGAGTACACCGGCGGATTACGTTAAAGTTCCTCTTCTTAAAGATATGATCACCGATATCTATTTCGGAGTGCATTGTAAGGAAAGCGACAAGTTGAGGATCATTGAAGCATTAAGGGGTAAAAAAGTACAGTACCATCAGATGGAGGTGGATCCGGAGCACTTATATAGCCTGAAGGCTGTGCCATTGGATCCCGATAAAATTAAGGACTTGTATTCACAGCTGGCAGACTTGCAGACTTGTTGGGATGAACTTATGTCAATAAAAGATGCAGAACCGGCAGAATAGATGAGCCCAAAACCGCCTGAGACGTTCTGAACCTCTCGCGACACGTCTAGAACCTCTCGCGAGAGGTTTTTTATGTGTCGTGAGAGGTAAAAAACGTCTCCCGAGAGGTTGCGGACCTCTTCCGAGAGGTTCTAGACGTGTCGTGAGAGGTGAAAAATGTCTCGGGAGAGGTTGCGGACCTCTCCCGAGAGGTTCTAGACGTCTCCGGACAGGTATTTTACCTCTCAGGCCCCATACGCAGCTGGAGGCGAAAAACTTCACTCCACCGGAGCTCCCCGCTGCGTTTATATTTGCGCCGCTGACTCCCCACGCGGGGTGACAGCCCGTTTTTAGTTTCTCATTTTTCACTGATTATGGATGACATCTATCGGTCGGCGGGCGGACGCCGACTTATACACGATTTATACCGCCGACATCTGGCCGAGCTCGACGTGCCTCTCTCCGAATGCATGGTGGCTACGGAGCTGGGCGATACGCACGTTGTGACTTATGGGCGACACGACGCTACGCCCATCCTTTGTTTTCATGGCGAATACCTCACCGGCCCGCTGGCTATGCGCCCTTTCATCGAGGGGCTGGATCTGGAGCGGGTGCGACTTCTTGTGCCCGATGTGCCCGGAGCTGTCGGTTTCAGTCTGGGGCGCCGATTGAGCGCCTCGAAGGGGGAATATGGGCGATGGGCGCTGCAAGTGATGGAGGCGCTGGGGCTGCGTGGATGCACCGTTCTGGCTTGGTCGCAGGGAGCACGCATTGCGCTGCAGCTCTGTGAGACGGCCGTGCTGAGCGTCAGCCGACTCATGTTGGTGCAGCCCGCTGGGTTCGCCTCCACGTCGCTGGCGCGCACCGATCGTCTGCTCAGCGCCCGAACGCCCGATCTGGACCGTCTGCAGCTATCGGATCAGGCCGTGCAACGCGCCTTAGAGCCAGCGCTGAACTTTGAAGCCCCCGATTTGCTTGAGATGGCACGCCTCATTTATCTCTACCTCCGACCCGAGCCCGAGGAGTGGCGCGAGGTGAAGAAGAAAAGCCTGGATAAGTTTCGTGCACCAGTCGGCATCGTGGCCTGCAAGTCGGACTGCCTCTTCCCGGGCGATGAGGTGGTGAAGCATGCGCGGCGTGTGGTGCCGTTCATGGAGATGTCGCGTGTTGTCGACCTCGGCTGCCACTGCGGACTCTTCGCCGACACCGATGTCGCGCACGAGGCCATCGCCGTCGTGTCCGACTTCCTGCTCCGAGGCACGGATTGACCGCCTGTACTTACCGGGCTAACCTTCCCGCTCTCGGTGAGGGGAAAATGAAAGAGGGGCGCAGATCTGATTGATCCGCGTCCCTCTTTTTCGTGTGCTATGAGTGAAGACCGAGGGGGCCTATCCGTGTCGGATTATGCCTCGCCGTTCTCCAGCTTCTCTTTCAGTGCAGCCAGCTCCTCGATGTCGCCCAGTGTGGTCTTTTCGATCACGGGTGCGTTTACCATCTCGGGTGCCGGAGCATGGTGACCGCCACCACCGTTGTTGCCGCCGCCGCTGTTGCTGTTGTTACGGGCACGACGCTCAGCTGCACGTGCGCTGCGCTGCTCGTCCTCGAAGGTGCGGCTGTGCGAGAGGATGATTCGCTTCGCATCCTTGTTGAACTCGATCACCTTGAAGGGCAGCTTCTCGTCGAGCTTAGCCGGCGATCCGTCCTGCTTGGTCAGATGGCGCGGGGTGGCGAAACCTTCCACACCATAGGGCAGCGATACAACGGCGCCCTTGTCCAGCATTTCGATGATCGTGCCGTCATGCACAGAGCCGACGGTGAAGATCGTCTCGAACACATCCCATGGGTTCTCCTCCAGCTGCTTGTGGCCGAGGCTGAGGCGACGGTTCTCCTTGTCGATCTCGAGCACCTGTACATCGATGTTGGCGCCGATCTGTGTGAACTCGCTCGGGTGCTTGATCTTCTTCGTCCAAGAGAGGTCGGAGATGTGGATCAATCCGTCTACGCCCTCTTCGATCTCCACAAAGACACCGAAGTTGGTGAAGTTGCGTACGCGAGCCGTGTGCTTCGATCCGACCGGATACTTGATCTCGATCTTCTCCCACGGATCTTCGCGGAGCTGCTTCACTCCGAGCGACATCTTGCGGTCTTCGCGGTCGAGCGTCAGGACGACTGCTTCCACCTCGTCGCCTACCTTCATGAAGTCTTGTGCGCTGCGCAGGTGTTGCGTCCAGCTCATCTCCGAGACGTGGATCAGACCCTCGACGCCCGGAGCGATCTCCAGGAATGCGCCATAGTCGGCCATCACTACGACTTTGCCCTTCACATGGTCGCCCACCTTCAGGTTCGGGTCGAGGGCATCCCACGGGTGCGGCGTAAGCTGCTTCAGGCCGAGGGCAATGCGCTTCTTCTCGTCGTCGAAGTCGAGGATCACGACGTTGAGCTTCTGATCGATGTGCACCACCTCGTCCGGGTGCGATACGCGGCCCCAAGACAGATCCGTGATGTGCACCAGACCGTCCACACCGCCCAGGTCGACGAAGACGCCGTACGAGGTGATGTTCTTGACCGTACCCTCGAGCACTTGGCCCTTCTCCAGTCGAGAGATGATCTCGCGCTTCTGCTGTTCCAGTTCGGCCTCGATGAGGGCCTTGTGCGAAACAACCACGTTGCGGTATTCCTTGTTGATCTTGACGACCTTGAACTCCATCGTTTTGCCGACGAACACATCGTAATCGCGGATCGGCTTCACATCGATCTGCGAGCCCGGGAGGAAGGTGTCGATGCCGTAGATGTCTACGATCATGCCGCCCTTTGTCCGTCCGCGCACATAGCCCTTGAGCACCTCGTCGCGCTCGAAAGCGTCCGTGATGCGTTCCCAAGAGCGGGCCGAGCGGGCCTTCTTGTGCGAGAGGATCAGCTGACCCTTCCTGTCTTCTTGATTCTCAACGTAGACTTCCACTTCATCGCCGACCTTGAGATCGGGGTTGTAGCGGAATTCAGACATAGGCACGATGCCGTCCGATTTGTAGCCGATGTTGACCACCACTTCGCGCTTGTTCATCGCTGTGACGGTGCCCATCACTACTTCCTTGTCCTTCATGGCTCCCAATGTCTCGTCGTACGTCTTGACGAGTTCGTCCCGATTGACGTTCGGTGTTGAATCGCCTTTTTCATACGAATCCCAGTTGAAGCTCTCATCGGGGACAATGTCTTTCAAATTTTCCATCTTAAAAAGTGAGTACTCTGTTTGCTTAAAAAGTTAGACCATTCTTGTTATTACTCTCTGAATCTCAAAAATTGAGGCTGCAAAGATAGAGGCCTTTTCGAACGATGGAAGTCGGGTGCAAGGTGACAGTCTGGGCGTTTGTAAGTTCATGCGCAGTCCGTTTTCGCCTCATCGCCTCCGCGAGGGCCTCTCGCTGCGTTTTCGGCTCGACGCCCGACTGAGTCAAGATTCGGAAACAATTTTCCGGAGAATTTCGTCTGCGGTCATTTACCGAAAATCATTTGCATGGTGATAAATTACTTGGATCATTTATTGCAAATCATTTGCGCGGTAATAAATTACTTGGATCATTTATCGAAAGGCAATTGCATTGTAATAAATTGCTCGGATCATTTATTGCAAATCACTCGCATGGTAATAAATTACTTGAGTCACTTATGGCAAATCACTTGCATGGTAATAAATTACTTAAGTCATTTGTAGCAAATCACTTGCATGGAGATAAATTGTTTGGGTAATTTGTTACAGATCATCCACACGATAATAAATTGCTCAAATAATTTGTCGAAAATCATTCGCATTGCGATAAAGCACCTCAGCAATTTATCTCTCATCATATGAAATTGGATAAATTATCGCGGTTGTTTTTCTTTCCGCAATATAGAAAGAGAAAATTACTCTGGTGGTTGATCATAAATCATAGGATGTGAGATGATGTACCGAAGACTTTCTTAGCCCGAGAATGGGGCGGAGATAATCGGAGACCGATGGCGTGGGCACGGCGGTTCTCTACCTTTGCCCGCATCAAAACGCTTCACTACACATGATTCCAATGTATTCCCCCCTCCGCCCCATCATGCTCGCGGGTACGGGCAGCGACGTCGGCAAGAGCGTGATCGCCGCCGCACTCTGTCGCATCTTCCTCCAGGACGGCTACCATCCTGCGCCCTTCAAGGCGCAAAACATGGCGCTGAACTCCTTCGTCACCGCCGACGGTCTCGAGCTGGGCCGCGCGCAGGCGGTGCAAGCCGAAGCCGCTGGCGTGCCCTGCCATACGGACATGAATCCGCTCCTGCTCAAGCCTTCGGGCGACAGCACCTCGCAGGTCGTCCTGCACGGTCGTCCGACGGGCAACCAACACGCCTCGGCCTACTTCCGACGCGAAGGCCGCGCCGAATTGGAGCGTGAGGTGCATGCCGCTTTCGACCGACTGGCTGCGCGTTACAACCCCATCGTCATGGAGGGCGCTGGCAGCATCTCTGAGCTGAACCTTCGCGACGTGGACCTTGTCAACCTCCCCATGGCGCGCTATGCTGACGCCTCCGTCTTGCTGGTGGCCGACATTGATCGCGGCGGCGTCTTCGCCTCCGTCTACGGCTCCATCATGCTCCAAACCCCGGAGGACAGGCAGCGCATCCGCGGCGTACTCATCAACAAGTTCCGCGGCGATATGAGCCTCTTCGACAGCGGCCGTCGGATGATCGAGGAGCTTTGTGGTGTGCCTGTCGTTGGCGTCGTGCCACACTTCACCGATATATATATTGAGGAGGAGGACAGCGTCACGCTCCGCACCAAGCAGCGCGAGGCCGTCGAGGGGCGCATCAATGTAGCCGTTGTGCTGCTGCGCCACATGAGCAACTTCACGGACTTCGACGTCCTGGAGCGTGACGAGCGGGTGCACCTTTTTTACACCAACAACACCGAGGAGCTGCGCAAGGCGGACATCATCCTGCTGCCCGGCTCGAAGAACACGCTCGACGACCTCTCTGATCTGCGTCGCAACGGTGCGGCTGGGGCCATCCAGCGTGCCTACCGAGACGGCGCTGTGGTGATGGGTATCTGTGGCGGCTACCAAATGATGGGGCGCGAAGTCTGCGACCCGGATCACGTGGAGGGCGACATCGAGCGTCTGCCTGGCCTCGGGCTCCTGCCTGTCACCACCCGCCTGACAAAAGCAAAGACCACGCGACAGGTTAGCTTCCGCATGGTCCATGATCCGCGTACGTGTCGCGGCTATGAGATTCATATGGGGGAAACGCGCCTCGAGGCTGGTGCATCGGATGTGCTTCCGCTGACTGAAGGCGATGGCGTCGATACGGGTTGGCGCGTGGGTGAGCGTTGCATGGGATCATATATCCACGGCATACTCGACAACGCTCCGGCCATCGATTGCCTGCTGCGCCCCGTTGTTGGCCGCATCGATACGCGTCGCACGTTCGATTACGCGGCCTTCAAAGAGGAGCAATACGACCGCCTGGCCGATCATGTGCGCCGTCACGTGGACATGGCGCAGATCTACGGGATGATGAAGAAGAGGTAGACGATGCCGGCAATCGCAGTCAGCATGACGGCCATCGCCTCGGTGCGATGAGCTACAAAGGCCGAGTTACGATAGTCGTCCATCGTCAGCGGTCGGGGGTTGGTGCCGATGTAAGGCTTCTCCACAGGTTGACCGAAGTAGGTGTGCGTGCCGCCGAATCGGCAATCGAGTATGCCTGCCAGCGCAGCCTCCGGATAGCCTGAGTTCGGACTCTTATGGCAACGCCCATAGCGCCGCACAAAAGGAATGAGTGAGCGCCGACCGCTGACGGCCAGCATGAGGTAGGCAGTCAATCGGGCAGGGATGTAGTTGGCCACATCGTCGATGCGTGCGGCGATACGTCCGAAGCGGAGATAGCGCGCGTTGCGATAGCCAATCATCGAGTCGAGCGTGTTGATCATCTTATAAGCCATCATGCCCGGCACGCCGAGGAAGGCGTACCAAAAGAGTGGTGCAACCACACCGTCGCTGAGGTTCTCAGCCAATGTTTCGAGCGCAGCCGCACGCACTTCACGGGCCGAGAGCTGACTCGTGTCGCGTCCTACGATGCGGGCTACTTGCCTACGGCCTTCGTTCGTCGATCGGCTGCAAGCGTAAAACACTTCGCGCACCTCGTGCAGCAATGTCCGCCCCGCTAAACCGAGCCAAACAAGCACCGTCGGCACCACAATGCCCCAGCGTCCGCCGTAGCGATAGCCGGCAACGATTAGCGCCCATGTGGCAGCGAACGTTCCGGCGATTAACACGATTGCCAGTAGACCGCCTTTCAACGTGCGATGTCTTCCGCGGTTCAGCCATGTATCGCCCCACGCGATCAGTCGCCCAAAGAGGACGATGGGATGGGGCATCCAGCGCGGATCGCCCAATAGTTTATCTAATAACCATCCGCCAATGAGGGGGATCAAGAAAAGTAAGTATGCTTCCATAAGGATAAGGATTGTATCAGTAGATCGTTATCGGCACGGCGTTGTGTGGCGATGCGCACGAAGGCGGCGTCGAGGCCTTCGAAGTTGGACGCGTCGCGGATGAGCAAGCCGTGCTCCTGTATGAGATAATGCTTCAGCGCCGCCGCGGTACCCATACGCAGTCGGGCGAGGAAGAAGTGCGTTTCTGTCGGCCAGAGGTCGGCGATCTTGAGATCTGCCAGCGCGGCCATGAGTCGGTCTCGCTCGGCCAAAAGATCATCGATCGGCGGTTGCAGAGGGGGATTCTCATGGAGAAAGAACTTCCCCGCTTCTACGGCCAGCGCATTCACAGACCACGGCATGCGTTGCACGCGGATTCGATCGATCATCTCGGCCGATGCAGTGAGGCAGCCAAGCCGTAGACCGGGGACGGCATGACGTTTTGTGGCCGACCGGATGACGATCACGTTGCTCCGTTCGGCCATTTCTGCTGCGGTTGGCAACGGTTGGCGGGTAAATGCACCATAGCTCTCGTCGATGACGAAGCAGACGGAGGGGTGAGCGTCGATGAGTCGGAGCAATGTGTGTCGGTCGCGGACCTCACCTGTCGGGTTGTTCGGATTGCAGAGCCAGACGAGGTCGGGCGTGTCATCGATGGCGTCGTCGGTGAAGAGGGAGCGGACGCTATGGCCGTGCATGCGGCAGGCGTCGGCATATTCGCTAAAGGTCGGCTGTCGGATGTAGCTCGTGGCGCCGCGGAAGGCTTGTGCGGTGAGATAGATGGCCTCGGTGGCGCCGTTGGTGACGCATATTTCTGCGGGGAGTAGCCCGAGGGAGTCGGCCCAGAGACTCTCTAACGCGTAGGGTTCGGGTTCGGGGTAGTGGCCGATGACGCTAAGATGTGCCGAGAGGTGTTGCTGCAACGCCGAGAGGTCGGTTGTAGCAAAGATGTTCGAACTGAAGTTGGCGCGGATAGTCTGTCCGCAAGTGTGTAGGTCGTCGCCGTGGCCGTGAAGCATGATTGGAGGGGGTGAGGGGATTACTGAATATCGAAAGAGAGCTTCTTGCCCAATCCTTTTTCTACAATATCCAGCAGAGTGGCAATGGTGAGGTTAGAACCATCGTTTTCCACACGGGAAATGAAGGCTCGCTTCTTACCAATACGCTCAGCCAGCTCGGCTTGAGTCAAATTAGACTCCTTGCGGGCGTTCCGAATAAGGATTCCTATTCTCAAAACTTCTAATTCTCGATCTAATTGATCACGTTTCTCACAACCTTTCGGGCCGTAGAACCTATCTTTCAATTCGTCCAGTGATTGCAACTTCATTCTTGTTTGTTCTCCTTTTCGTTATGATAGATCTTCATTAATCGCAGTGCACGCTCCAGCTCTTTTGCGGGGGTCTTTTGCGTTTTCTTTTGGAATCCACCCAAGAGGATGATCAGTCGGCCATTGTCGAAGAAGCAAAAGATCCGGAAAGTACTGCTTCCAAGTTGGATACGTATCTCAAATAGTCCGTCACGTAGGTGCTTTAGATAAGTTTCAGGGATACGATCTATGGTCTCGATGATTTCGAGGACCTTCAAGATTTTCAACCTGACTTGTTCGTTTTGTTTTTCGAAGAAGTCAGTGAAGTAATCGCCATAGATCTGTATGTGTCTCCTTTTCATAGCCCCGCCATGAGCGCGTTGGGGGAGGGTGAGGCGTGATGAAGGCGGAGAGGGGACGCGGCGAAAGGGTGCATCGAGGGGGGATGCGGGTGCGGCGAATCGGCCGGCGGTTGATGGGGGGTATCGAGGGGCAGGCGCGGGCGGGGCGGAGACTGTATCGTCGTTGTATCCATGATCGTGTCGTATTCTGTCCCTGCAAAGGTAGTGGCATTCGGTGGGGATAGAGAGGGGTGGGCTTATCGGGCGATGGGAAGCGGCAAAGAGAGCGATCCGGGGCCATGCATGAACCGAGGAGTTACGTTGTCTTGCGATAATTGAGGATGGCAGAGAGATGGAAGAGGGTGGCGAAGCCGATGGTGATCATCAGATGGCCACGGATGTCGCTCCAGCCGCTGCCTTTGAGGATAATCATTCGACAGACCTCCATAAAATACGTCACGGGGTTAGCTCGTGCGATGGCGCGTGCCCAAGCGGGCATACTTTCGACAGGGGTAAAGAGTCCGCTCATCAAGATGAAGATCATCATGAAGAAAAATGTAATGAACATGACCTGTTGCTGGGTCTCGCAGGAGGTGGCAATGAGCAGGCCCAGGCCAAGCATGGCGATGAGATAGACAATGAGATAAAGGTAGAGCAGGGCGACGTTGCCGACGGGGACAATGCCGTAGAGAGGGCGGGCGATGGCGAAAAGTCCGACGGTAAAAATGAAGAGACCAATGGCCAGAAAGGGGATGGTCTTGGAGAGTAAGAAGATGGACTTGCCTACGGGGGTGACGTTCATCTGCTCTATCGTGCCGGCTTCCTTCTCGCTGACCAGGTTGAGGGCACACATGTAGGTGGAGATCATTGTCACGAGCAGGGTGAGGATGGCTGGCACCATGAAGTGGCGATAATTGCCTGCGGGATTGAATCGGCGGAAGGAGGAGGTGGCTATCACGGGCGTGGAGGCGACTCTCACTTCGGGGCGATGCTCAAGCTGGAGGACGTCGGCGAAAGCGGCGACGACACGAGCCAGATAGGCGCTGCCGAGACCGGCTTTGACGCCGTTGATGGCGTTCACGGCGGCGAAGAGCTGGCATGCACGGCCGGAGGAGAGGTCGCGCTCGAAATGGCGGGGGATCTCGAGGATCATGTCTGCCCGATCGTTTTCGATGAGGGGGACGGCATCGTCGTAGGTGGCCGGAAAATCGGTGAGGCGGAAGTATCCTGACGCTGTGAGCTTCTCCGTGAGGCGCCGCGAGGTGCTCGAATGATCTGAGTCTACGATCGCGATGTCGAGATGCTTGATCTCATAATCTGCGGCCCAGGGTAGGACGATGAGTTGGACGAAAGGCATCGAAAAGATGAGGGGGAGGAGCGTGCGGTTGCGGAAGATTCGGATAAATTCCTTCTGAAGCAGGAAAAAGAGGGTTCTCATGAGAGTCGAAGATTGAATTTTTTGTAGCCGGCGAAGAGTAATACGAGGGTAATAGAGGCCAAGATGAGCGTTTCACGCCATACGGCGTCGAAACCAGTGCCTTTGATCATCACGTTTTTGACTATGATATAGAACCAGCGCGAAGGCACGACGTTGGCAAAGAGCTGTAAGGGCAGAGGCATGTTTTCGATCGGAAAGACGAAGCCTGTAAAGAGCATCGCAGGCATTATGAGACCGGTGAGAGAGGATAAAATGGCGGCTTGCTGGGTGCGCACGGAGCTGGAGATGAGTAATCCGAGGGAGAGAGCCGTCAAAATGAATAGCAGACTCTCTGCGATGAGCAGCGGAAGGCTTCCCGCGATGGGGACACGGAGCACGGTGACGCTAAGGGTGAGAATCATGGCCAAGTTGACGAGCGAAAGGACGAGATAAGGGGTCAATTTGGACAGGATGAGGGTCATCGGGGCGATGGGAGAGACGAGCAGGACCTCCATGGTGCCATACTCCTTCTCACGAACGATCGAAACGGACGTCATCAGCACACTAATCATCATCAGAACGAACGCAATGACCCCAGGGACGAAGTTCACCGCCGAACGAAGCTCCGGATTGTACAGCGCGCGCACATCGAGGTCGATCAGAGGGGGCGACGCGGGTGCGCGCTCGGACTGTAAGCTCGAGGCATAGCCGCGGACGACGCTCTCGACGTACCCCGTCAATAAATCAGCCGTGTTCGGGTCGGAGGCATCGGCCACAATTTGAAGTTCCGCCCGCCGAGTGTGCAGCAGTTGGTCACGAAATCCGGGTGGGAAGACCACGGCGAGCTTCACGCGCCCACTCCGGAAAGCTCGGTCTATCTCTTCGTGGCTCATGAGGGACTCCTCTACAATAAAGTTGTGGTTGGCCGCGAGCAGTTGGACGATCTGTCGGGAATAGGTGTCGTGAGCGTAGTCGCAGACGACGATCCGTGCGTCTTTGATCTCGTTCGTCAGGGCAAAGCCGAGCAAGACAACGAGTGTGATGGGCAATCCGAAAAGAATCATCAAGGTGCGCACATCACGGAACATCTGGATGAACTCTTTCCGGAGGAAAATAAGGAACTGAGACATAAGAAAATGAATGAGCTAAAAACAACAATCGAAAAAGAGGAGGTAAACGCGCCGCGTTTCGGGATACCTTCAATCATGTACCCGGCCAACTTCCCCGGCCTCGGCAGAGGCCTTGATTTTCTTTTGCTTC
>ERZ773049.841-NODE-841-length-18402-cov-13.623045_pt1:15000-18402 | contig 18402 bp, 14 predicted proteins | sample MGYA00580633_ERZ773049 | MGnify/ENA primary metagenome ERZ773049 (study PRJEB29015, sample SAMEA2737991) | human oral metagenome | biome: human oral; feature: human-associated habitat; material: dental | place: China | collected 2066 ... | reverse complement strand
CAGGCGACGTGGAGCTTTCGACACTGGAATGGGTGGACTGGTTCAACCAGCGCCGACTGCTGAGTTCCATCGGCTACACTCCGCCAGTAGAATTTGAAGCGGCGTACTATCGCCAAAAAGACGGATTAGACAAAGCTGCCTGATCCAATCCATCCGCCCTCCGATAATTGTGGAGCGGTTCAGTTCGCGACTGATGTTGCCGCGGTATGGTTTTTTCATCCTGTCATGTTCTCATTTTTGGTAAAAACTCCAAACAGGTTCTAAAAAATAAAAAACCGCAGATAGTCTGCGGTTATGAGGTAAGAAAGAAATAGCTCAATTATTTTTGTCACTTTCGTCTGTTTTTTTGCCTTCTTCTGTCTTGCCGGACTTTGTCTCTACTTTTGCTTCGGTTGCAGCAGCGTTACCTGTATCCTCTTTTTTCTCCACTACAACCTTGTCTGCCTTTGTCTTCTTCGCCGTTGTCTTGCCCGCGACTGCCTCACTGGCAGTATTTCCCTCGCTTTCACCAACTGTTATTTCACTACGCAATTTTTTTAGTGTGGCCTTTCCTATTCCCTTAACCTTGGTTAAATCATCCACGCTTTCAAAGCGTCCATTCGCTTCACGATAAGCAATAATGTCCGCTGCCTTCTTGGCTCCAATACCTTTCAACTGTTGAAGCTCTTCCTGGTTAGCCAAGTTAATATCTACCGCAGCCAAAACTGCAGCAGACAATCCCAATACAGCGCTCAGCAACAATGCCTTAATTATTTTCATCATATGAAACTCCTCAATAAAGTAATAAAGATGACAGCCTTGTTCCAAGGCTTCGGATAATTTTCACATATTTTTTGATGCAATACAAGAAAAAGCCCCTGATTACTCAGGGGCTCCATATAAAAACCTGACAGTGTCCTACTCTCACATGGGGAGACCCCACACTACCATCGGCGATGCTGCGTTTCACTTCTGAGTTCGGCATGGTTTCAGGTGGTACCACAGCTCTATGACCGTCAGGAAAACCGGTTACATTCAATTCTTGATAATATAAATCATCAAGTGACAGAATTCTATCTACCTCAACTCTTTTTGAGCAGCTCAAAATAACTTGAGCGTTGTATGATCAAGCCTCACGATCAATTAGTACTCCTTAGCTGCATGTATTACTACACTTCCACATGGAGCCTATCAACGTCGTCGTCTTCAACGGATCTTTAGAGACCTTTAAGGTCTGGGAGATCTTATCTTGGGAGGGGCTTCCCGCTTAGATGCTTTCAGCGGTTATCCCTTCCGAACATAGCTACCCGGCTGTGCCACTGGCGTGACAACCGGTACACCAGAGGTTCGTCCATTCCGGTCCTCTCGTACTAAGAACAGCTTCCCTCAAATCTCCAGCGCCCACGGCAGATAGGGACCGAACTGTCTCACGACGTTCTGAACCCAGCTCGCGTACCACTTTAAATGGCGAACAGCCATACCCTTGGGACCTGCTACAGCCCCAGGATGTGATGAGCCGACATCGAGGTGCCAAACTCCTCCGTCGATATGGACTCTTGGGAGGAATCAGCCTGTTATCCCCGGAGTACCTTTTATCCGTTGAGCGATGGCCCTTCCATTCAGAACCACCGGATCACTATGACCTACTTTCGTACCTGCTCGACTTGTCTGTCTCGCAGTTAAGCTTGCTTATACCATTGCACTAACCTCACGATGTCCGACCGTGATTAGCAAACCTTCGTGCTCCTCCGTTACTCTTTGGGAGGAGACCGCCCCAGTCAAACTACCCACCAGACACTGTCTGCAACCCGGTTTACGGGTCTACGTTAGAACATCAAAATAAGCAGGGTGGTATTTCAAGGTCGGCTCCACAGAAACCAGAGTCTCTGCTTCTAAGCCTCCCACCTATCCTATGCAACTCATTTCAATGTTCAGTGTCAAGCTGTAGTGAAGGTTCACGGGGTCTTTCCGTCTTGCCGCGGGTACACTGCATCTTCACAGCGATTTCAACTTCACTGAGTCTCGGGTAGAGACAGCGCCGCCATCGTTACGCCATTCGTGCAGGTCGGAACTTACCCGACAAGGAATTTCGCTACCTTAGGACCGTTATAGTTACGGCCGCCGTTTACCGGGGCTTCGATCAAGAGCTTGCACCCCATCAATTAACCTTCCGGCACCGGGCAGGCGTCACACCCTATACGTCCACTTGCGTGTTTGCAGAGTGCTGTGTTTTTGATAAACAGTCGCAGCGGCCTATTCTCTGCGGCCTCCAACAGCTATGCACCGTCAGAGGCATACCTTATCCCGAAGTTACGGTATCATTTTGCCGAGTTCCTTTACCCGAGTTCTCTCAAGCACCTTGGAATTCTCTTCCTACCCACCTGTGTCGGTTTGGGGTACGGTTGTCATAATCTGAAGCTTAGAGGCTTTTCCTGGAAGCAGAGCATCAACCACTTCGTTTCCGTAGAAACTCGTCATCACGTTTCAGTCTTAGAAACCCGGATTTGCCTAAGTCCCCAACCTACGCGTTTAAACACACATCCAACAGTGTGCTGGCCTAGCTTTCTCCGTCCCCCCATCGCAATTATGATCAGTACAGGAATATTAACCTGTTTCCCATCGACTACGCGTTTCCGCCTCGCCTTAGGGGCCGACTCACCCTGCGCCGATTAGCGTTGCGCAGGAAACCTTGGGTTTTCGGTGTGCGGGTTTTTCACCCGCATTATCGTTACTCATGTCAGCATTCGCACTTGTGATACCTCCAGCATGCTTCTCAACACACCTTCATCAGCTTACACAACGCTCCCCTACCACTTGCATTTTCATACAAGTCCGCAGCTTCGGTAGACAGTTTAGCCCCGGTAAATCTTCCGCGCAGGACGACTCGACTAGTGAGCTATTACGCTTTCTTTAAAGGATGGCTGCTTCTAAGCCAACCTCCTAGCTGTCTAAGCCTTCCCACTTCGTTTCCCACTGAACTGTCATTTCGGGACCTTAGCTGGCGGTCTGGGTTGTTTCCCTCTTCACGACGGACGTTAGCACCCGCCGTGTGTCTCCTGTAGTAAAACTTTGCGGTATTCGGAGTTTGCATCGGGTTGGTAAGTCGGTATGACCCCCTAGCCGAAACAGTGCTCTACCCCCGCAAGTCAATCTACAAGGCACTACCTCAATAGTTTTCGGGGAGAACCAGCTATCTCCGAGCTTGTTTAGCCTTTCACTCCTATCCACAGGTCATCCCCGCATTTTTCAACATGCGTGGGTTCGGTCCTCCAGTTGATGTTACTCAACCTTCAACCTGCCCATGGATAGATCGCCCGGTTTCGGGTCTACACCCAGAGACTTACCGCCCTATTAAGACTCGCTTTCGCTACGGCTCCCCTATCCGGTTAACCTCGCCACTGAATGTAACTCGCTGACCCATTA
>ERZ773049.841-NODE-841-length-18402-cov-13.623045_pt1:0-10000 | contig 18402 bp, 14 predicted proteins | sample MGYA00580633_ERZ773049 | MGnify/ENA primary metagenome ERZ773049 (study PRJEB29015, sample SAMEA2737991) | human oral metagenome | biome: human oral; feature: human-associated habitat; material: dental | place: China | collected 2066 ... | reverse complement strand
CGATGGCCAGCGTCGCATCGCTGGTGATGGCGACATCCGCAGTTTCCAACGGCGGCAAGCGGTAATCCGTGCCCAGTTCATCGCGGCACAATTGCGCGATTTCCCGCGCGAGGCCACGGATGGAAAAACAGTCGGCGCGGTTCGGTGTCAGGTCAATATCAATAATGGTGTCGTTCAGGCGCAGGTATTCACGGATGTCCGCGCCAACCGGTGCGTCTTCCGGCAGTATCAGCAGCCCGGCGTGTTCGTCGCTCAGGCCGAGTTCGCGCGCCGAGCACAACATTCCGAACGATTCCACGCCGCGCAGTTTGGATTTTTTGATGCGCAAGTCGCCGGGCAACACCGCACCGATGGTCGCCAGCGGCACTTTGACGCCAACGGCAACATTGGGCGCACCGCAGACGATTTGCAGCGCCTCGCCCGTGCCGCTGTTGACGGTAGCGACGCGCAGTTTGTCCGCATCGGGATGCGGGTTCAGAGTTAGCACTTGCGCGACGACCACGCCGGAAAATGGTGGGGCGGCGGTCGTCATGCTATCCACCTCCAGTCCCGCCATGGTCAGACGCTCTGCCAGCAGCTGCGGCGGCAGGTCAATGCCGTAGTCTTCTTTCAACCAGTCTATACTCAACAACATGGCTCGTCCTCAAAATTCATGACGGAACTGGCGCAGAAAGCGCACGTCGTTCTCGAAAAACAGGCGCAGGTCGTGTACGCCGTAGCGCAACATCGCCAGACGCTCAATGCCCATGCCGAAGGCGTAGCCCTGATAGCGGTCGGGATCAACGCCGGAATTGCGCAACACTTGCGGATGCACCATGCCGCAGCCTAGCACTTCCAGCCATTTGGCGTCCGCGCCGCTGCCGTCCTCAAAGAAGGCAATATCCACTTCCGCTGACGGTTCGGTGAAAGGGAAAAAGGATGCGCGGAAACGCACTTGCAGGTCTTCACGCGCAAAGAAATCGCGCAGGAAGTGGATGATAATGCCTTTGAGGTCGGCGAAGGTGCTATGGGTATCCACGACCAGCCCTTCGATTTGATGAAACATTGGTGAGTGCGTGGCGTCCGAGTCGCTGCGGTAAACCCGCCCCGGCGCAATGATGCGCAGCGGCGCGCCTTCACGCTCCATCGTGCGGATTTGCACACCGGATGTATGGGTGCGCAGTACGGTTTTCGGGTCGAAGTAGAAAGTGTCCTGCATCGCCCGCGCCGGATGGTGTTCGGGGATGTTCAGCGCAGTGAAATTGTGAAAGTCGTCTTCGATTTCCGGGCCGTCCTTGACGACGAAACCGAGACAGGCGAACCAGTCTTCAATGCGGCGGCGGGTCAGCGTAACCGGATGCAGTCCGCCCTGAAAGGTTTGTCGTCCGGCAAGCGTGACATCTACCCGCTCCGCTGCCAGTTTTTCCGCCATTTCGCGCGCCTTGAAGGCGTCGATTTTTTCTTGCAATGCTTGCTGGAAGTGACTTTTCGCGTCATTGATGATTTTGCCCAGTTGCGGGCGTTCTTCGGCGCTGGTTTTCGCCAATGCCTGCATATGCGCGGTAAAGATGCCTTTTTTCGAGAGATAGGTGTTGCGCAGCGCTTCCAGTGCGGGCAGATCCAGCGCATCTTTCAGCGCGTGCAGACCGTCTTGTAGTGCCTTTTCCAGCGTTTCCCGGACAGACGATTGTTCACTCACGTTTCTGTTCCCGTGTCTTTGATGCCGCCTGGCGCGGCAGATAAAAAACGGCTGCGGGTGCAGCCGTTTTTCGCATGAGTTCCTGCTTACAGGGCTGCTTTCGCTTTGTCGGCGAGTACAGCAAAAACCTGCTTGTTATAGACAGCCAGTTCGGCCAGCATTTTGCGGTCAATCGCAATACCGGCTTTTTTCAGGCCGTTGATGAAGCGGCTGTAGGAAAGACCATGTTGGCGCGCACCGGCGTTGATACGGATAATCCACAACTGGCGGAATTGACGTTTTCTCGCCTTGCGGTCGCGGTAGGCGTATTGACCTGCCTTGATGACCGCCTGTTTGGCGACGCGGAAGACTTTGCGGCGGGCGTTGTAGTAACCCTTGGCGGCTGCCAGCACTTTTTTGTGGCGGGCGCGGGCGGTAACGCCTCTTTTGACTCGTGCCATGTTGTTCCCTCCTTAACCGATCATTTGCTTGATGGCTTTGACATCACTCTCGTGCACCATAACGGTACCGCGCAAGCCGCGTTTACGTTTGGTGGATTTTTTGGTGAGGATGTGTCGGGCATGGGAGTGCGAACGCTTGTAGCCGCTCGCTGTTTTTTTGAAGCGCTTGGCGGCGCCCCGGTGGGTTTTCATTTTGGGCATGATAAAACTCGCATTGTTTGTTTCAATTTCCGCAGCGTGCTGCGGCGTGTTTGACAGGATTATTTTTTCGGGGCGAAGACCATCACCATCTGGCGACCTTCCATCCCCGCTTTTTGCTCAACAACCCCGACTTCCGCCAAATCGGCTTCGATGCGGGTGAGCAATTCCTGTCCGAGACCCTGGTGCGCCATTTCACGCCCGCGAAAGCGAACGGTTACTTTGGCCTTGTCACCATCAGTAAGGAAACGGTTCAGGTTGCGCAGTTTGACCTGGTAGTCTCCCTCGTCCGTACCCGGACGAAATTTGATCTCTTTGATTTGGATGCGCTTCTGGTTTTTTCGCGCTTCCTGTTGCTTTTTCTGCTGCTCAAAACGGAATTTGCCGTAATCCATGATTCGGCAAACTGGCGGAGCGGCATTCGCCGCCACTTCCACCAAGTCCAAATCCTGTTCGTAAGCAGCATTCAAAGCGTCTTCGATTGATACGACGCCGAGCTGTTCACCGTCGGCGCCAATCAGGCGAATTTCTGCATCCGTGATTTTTTCATTGACACGGGTTTCTTGTTGCTTAGCTATTGCTAAATCTCCTGTGCTTTTGTGCTGATGAGATGCAGCGAATGCGCAATGAAATCGTCCACGCTCATGACGCCGAGGTCTTTGCCGTCGCGCTTGCGCACGGAGACGGATGACGCCGCTTTTTCGCGGTCACCGGCGACCAGCATGAAGGGTACGCGCTGCAAGGTGTGTTCGCGGATTTTATAGTTAATTTTTTCATTTCGCAAATCTTTTTCTACACGCAGACCCGCTGCGGCGAGTTTTTCGGCGACCTCGTTCACATAGTCTGCCTGGGCATCGGTGATGGGCATGATGACCGCCTGTAGCGGCGACAACCACAGCGGCATTTGCCCCGCGTACTGCTCAATCAGGATGCCAATGAAGCGCTCCAGCGAGCCGAGAATGGCACGGTGAATCATCACCGGCGTTTGCCGCTCGTCGTGTTCGTCAATGTAGTGTGCGCCGAGACGTTCCGGCATGGAGAAATCGAGCTGCACCGTGCCGCACTGCCAGCGGCGGCCGAGACTGTCTTTCAGGGTAAATTCGATTTTTGGCCCGTAGAACGCGCCTTCGCCCGGTTGCAAGCGGAACGGCTTGCCCTGCGCTTCCAGCGCCGCCTGCAAATCCGCTTCGGCTTCGTCCCAGATTTCGTCCGAGCCGACCCGTTTTTCCGGGCGGGTGGAAAGCGCGAGTTCGACTTCATCGAAGCCGAAGTCGTGATAGACCTCGTACACCATCTGGCAGACGCGCTCGATTTCGTCGCGGATTTGGCTGCGGGTACAGAAGATGTGGCCGTCGTCCTGAACGAAGCGGCGCACCCGCATCAGCCCGTGCAGCGTGCCGGACGGCTCGTTGCGGTGGCAAATGCCAAATTCGGCGTAGCGCACTGGCAGTTCGCGGTAGCTGCGCAGTCCCTGGTTGAATATCTGGATGTGGCCGGGGCAGTTCATCGGCTTGATGGCGTAGTCGTGTTCGTCGATGCAGCAGGTGAACATATTGCCGCCGAACTTGTCCCAGTGGCCGGATTTTTCCCACAGGGTACGGTCAAGGATTTGCGGCCCCTGCACTTCTTCGTAGCCGTATTTGCGCAGTTTGGCGCGCATATAGTTCTCGATTTCGCGGTAGATGACCCAGCCTTTGGCGTGCCAGAAAACCATGCCCGGCGCTTCTTCTTGCAGGTGGAAGAAATCGAGCTGTTTGCCGATGCGGCGGTGGTCGCGTTTTTCCGCTTCCGCCTGTTGCAACAGGTACTGGTCGAGGGTTTTCTGGTCGGCAAAGGCGACGCCGTAGATGCGTTGCAGCGGTTCGCCGCTGGCATCGCCGCGCCAGTAGGAGCCGGAGAGTTTGGTCAGTTTGAACGCCTTGATGTGCCCCATGTGCGGTACGTGCGGCCCGCGGCACATATCAATGTATTCCTGGTGGTGATAGAGGCCGACTTCCTTGACGCTGTCGTCGAAGTCGTCAATGAGGCGGATTTTGAAGTCTTCGTGGCGCTGGTCAAAGGTTTGGCGCGCCTCGGCGACGGGCGTCCACACTTTTTCCACCGCGTATCCGGTCGCCGCCAGCTCTTTCATGCGCGCTTCCAGCTTCTCCAAATCTTCCGGGGTAAAGCGGTGTTCGCTGTCGATGTCGTAGTAGAAGCCGTTTTCGATCACCGGCCCGATGACCATTTTCGCGTCCGGCCACAGTTGTTTCAGCGCGTGGCCGAGCAGGTGCGCGGCGGAGTGGCGGATGATGTCCACCCCCGCTTCTTCCTTGGCAGTGATGATGGCGACGCTGGCGTCGGCGGTAATCGGGTCGCTCAGGTCGCGCTCCACGCCATCGACGCGCACGGCAAGCGCCGCCTTGGCGAGACCGCTGCCGATGCTGGCGGCGATGTCGCGCCCGCTGGTCGGGTTTTCAAACTGACGGACGCTGCCGTCGGGCAAAGTGATGTTTAACATAGTCAATTCCTTGTTACGGCGAATACCACACGCCGTTCAATATCAAAAAAATGGGCGGGCATTGTACGCCAATGCCCGCCGCGATTCAGCGCCTCACACCGTCTGCGTCACCTTTTGCAGATAGGGCGGTTCGTCGGGGTTCAGCCCGCGCGCTTCGGAGAGTTGGGCGGCGGCGACATACCACGAGAGGATGCCGGTGAGGCCTTGCGGCGCCTCGTGTCCGGCGTCAATCAGCGGCAGATGCACCGTGCCTGTAACCTTCTTGTCGCTGGCGAGCAGGACTTGCGCGCCGCGCGCCGCGAATTGTTCCGCCAGTTGCAGCGCGTCCGCCTGATAGCGGTCGTTGGGTGCGAACAGCAGCACCGGGAAGGCGTCATGCACAATCGCCATCGGCCCGTGCCGCACTTCGGCGGCGGAGAAGGCCTCGCCCTGCAACTGGCAGGTTTCCTTGCTTTTCAGCGCGGCTTCCTGCGCAACGGGCAGTCCGGTACCGCGTCCGACGACAAACAGCCGCTCGCGCGGGGTGAGCGCTTCCACCGCCGCCGACCAGTCGGCGTTGGCCGCCCGTTCCAGTTTGTCCGGCAACTGTTTCAGCGCGTCGCGCAGGCGGTGGTCATCGTTCCAGTGGGCGAGCAGATGCAGGCCGAGGGTGACGGTGGCGATAAAACTTTTGGTGGCGGCGACGCTTTTTTCCTCGCCCGCCTGCACCGGCAGCGTGCGCTGGCAGGCATTGACCAGTGGCGACGGTACCACGTTTACCAGTGCGGCTGTTTTCGCCCCGCCCGCTTCCAGCGCCTGCATCATCGCAATCACATCCGGCGGACTGCCCGACTGTGATGCCGCCAGCGCGAGGTAATCCTGCACCTGCCACGGCGTTTGCAACACGCTGCTGAGCGACGGCGGCAGCGACGCCACCGCCATGCCACGGCTGTGCATCAGCAGGTAGCCGAGATAGCCAAGCGCGTGGTCGGAGGTACCGCGCCCGACCGTGACCGCGCCGCGCGGCGGTGCCGCTTTCAATTCCTCCGCCAGCGCGATGGCGTTGCTCACATCCTGACGGGCGACAATGGCGGCGGCTTCGCGCGCTTCCTTTAACATCAAAGACATGGAAAATACTCCTGTTGTGAAAAGCGCATCATACATGAGGAAGCGCCCGCCTGCCGCATCAGTCGCCGAAAAATATGCACACCCCGCCCACACAGCCAACTCCATGAAAATACAGGTAACAAAAGCCGAAACCGTTACACCCTGCCGCTGCATCCACAGCAAAACCACAGCCAATAACCACAAAAATCCGCAAAATATCACAATAATAATTGACACCCCCCACACGCCGCCGTAACATTTCCGCAAACCCCATACGCAGGGAGCTATAAATGTCCTCAATGTCCATGAAATCCGATACGACCGTTGATCGGCGTGCCCAAATCCAGACCCTTCTCAACGAACAGGGCGTCGTCAATTCCCAAGAATTGGCCGAACGCTTTGAAGTCTCGCTGATGACCATCTACCGTGACCTCGACTACCTGCAAGAACAAGGGGTTGCCAAACGCCAGCACGGCGGTGCCGTCTCCGCCGACCGCTTCATCTCGCCGCTCAAACGCAGCCTGCGCGAATCGCAAAACGTTGATGCCAAGCGCCTTATTGGCCGCTGGGCGGCGGAACACCTCATCAACCAGATAGACGACTCGCTCATCGTCGATTCCGGCACTACCACCCTCGAATTTGTGCGCGCGCTGCCGGACGTACCGATTAACGTCATGGTGAACAGCCTTGACGCGCTCTCCATCCTCGCCATCCACAAAAATACCAACGTGTACGCGCTCGGTGGCGAGCTGCGCAAAGACGTGATGGCCTTTGAAGGCGCGATTACCACCGACAACCTGCGCCAGTGCCACTTCTCCAAAGCCTTCATCAGCGCCGACGGCATCGACCTCGAAGCGGGACTGACGACGACGAACGAACAGCGCGCCCGCCTGACCCGCCTCATGGCCGAACACGCGCAGGAAGTCTATTTGCTCGCCGACTGCTCCAAATACGGCAAACGCTCCTTCCGTACCTTCTTCCACTTCGACCGCATCACCGCCGTCATCTCCGAAGCGGGCGTGCCGGAACTCTACAAACAGCACTTCCGCCAGCACGACATCCGCCTGATTGAGGTGCCCAATGACAACAAATAGAATCGGCGCCATCATCGCCGCCCACAAAAAAAGTGGGCGCGGCGGCGTCGTCTCCGTCTGTAGCGCCCACCCCGCCGTCATCCGCGCCGCCGCCGAACTCGCCGCCGAATACGGCGCGACGCTGCTGCTCGAATCCACCTCCAACCAGGTGGACCAGTTCGGCGGCTACACCGGCCTGACTCCGGCGCAATACATCGCCCGGGTCAAAACCCTGCTGCCTGCTGACGCCAACCCCGTCTATGGCGGCGACCATCTCGGCCCCAACCGCTGGCAACACCTGCCCGCCGATGAGGCGATGCAAAACAGCGAAGAACTCATCCGCCACTACATCAAGGCGGGCTACGAAAAAATCCACCTCGATTGCAGCATGAGCTGCGCCGGCGACCCCGTGCCGCTGCCGGACGCTACCGTCGCCGAACGCGCCGCCCGCCTCTGCCGCATCGCCGAAGACACCCGCGCCACCATGCCGGACGCCGTAGCGCCCGTTTACATCATCGGCACCGAAGTCCCCGTCCCCGGCGGCGCCAAAGAAGCACTCGACGGCGTCACCCCGACCACGCCGGACGCCGCGCGCACCACCTACGACGTCCACCAAAAAACCTTCACCGCGCACGGTCTCGGCGACGACGTCTGGGCGCGGGTCGTCGCGCTGGTCGTCCAGCCCGGCGTCGAATTTGACCATCACGGCGTTGAAGACTACCGCCCCGAACGCGCCACCGCGCTGTCGGCAGTTGCCAACGAATTCCCGCACGCCGTCTTTGAAGCCCACTCCACCGACTACCAAACCCCGCAAGCCTTCAAAGAACTGGTACGCGACCACTTCGCCATCCTCAAAGTCGGCCCGGCGCTGACCTTCGCCTGGCGCGAAGCCCTCTACGCGCTGAACCACATCGCGCGCGAACTCAAACTCGCCGCGCCGGACGTTGAAGCGGCGGCAGAAGCGCTGATGCAGGCAGAGCCCGCGCAATGGCAAAAGTACTACCACGGCGACGCGGACGAACAGCGACTGTTGCGCCACTACAGCCTCTCCGACCGCATCCGCTACTACTGGGCGCAACCACAACTGAACAAAGCCGTGCAGGGGCTGCTTGCTGCCCTCGGCGAACGCCCGCTGCCCTTCGGCCTCGCCCACCAATACCTGCCGGACGCGGTCGAAGCCTGCCGCGCGCGCCATGAGGCACTCACCGCCGAAAACCTCATCCGCCACCACATCCGCGCCGCGCTGATTCCCTACTACGAGGCGTGCGCCTAAGCCCCCTCCCCCGCAGGGCGAAGCCCGCAGCGGGCGGGTTCCCACGCAAAATGCGTCCGCATTTTGCGTGGGGCCCGGGGGAGGGTTGGGGAGAGGGTAGCGGTGTCCATAACGCCAACCCGCCCCAAAATGCCGCGCCTGCCTGTGCTTGACACCAAGCGCATAACGGGCGGTTACGCTGCGCTAACCGCCCCTACGATGCGGAAGCTCCCCTCCCCGTGGAGTAGGGGCGAGGCGGAGAAAAAACGCGATGCGAATAGCGGCAACCTGCCCGATTCCACGCGTCAATTTACCCCCTCCCCCGCAGGGCGAAGCCCGCAGCGGGGGAGGGTGAATTCCAACCCACAAGGATTCCATAAAAAAACGGAGTCATCATGCAATTCGGCAAAGACCCCAACTGGTTCAACACCCACGGCGCCACCGCCACCGCCCGCGAAATCGCCCAACAAGGCGACTGCTGGGAAAAAATCCCGGCGCTGCTCGCCACCACCAACCCGGCGCTAAAAACCCGCCTGCACGCGGCGCTGCACGACGCGCGCGCCACCATCGCCTTCAGCGGCGCGGGCACCTCTGCCTACGTCGGCGACATCCTCGCCCCCGCCATCCAGCGCCACAGCCGCGCGCACAGCCTCGCCACCGCCAGCACCGACCTCGTTGCACAACCGGCGGGCAAACTGCCGCGCGACGCGCACGGCTTCCTCTTCGCCTTTGCCCGCAGCGGCAACTCGCCGGAAAGCGTCGCCAGCCTCGAAAAAGCCGCGACCATCGCCCCCGAACTCGTCCCCGTCGCCGTCACCTGCAACGACCGGGGCGCGCTCGCCGAACACTGCCGCAACGGCCACGGCTACTGCTGCCAAATGCCGCCGGAAACCCACGACGAGAGCTTCGTCATGACCTCCAGCTTCTCGACCATGACGCTGTTCACCGCAGCACTCTGCCGCGAAACGCTCGACCTGCCGCCGCCGGACTTCGCCGCGCTCGCCGTCGCGCAACGCCACGCCCGCGACACCTACTACACCTCGCCCGCGCTGGACGCGCTCGCCCGCGCCGCGCGCATCATCTACCTCGGCAGCGACGCGCTCTACGGCGCCGCCCGCGAAAGCGCGCTGAAAATCCTCGAAATGACCGCCGGCAAAATCCCGACCATGGCAGAAACCACCCTCGGCTTCCGCCACGGGCCGAAATCGCTGATTAACAATGAGACCGCCGTCTGCTTCTTCATTTCCAGCGACCCTTACAGCCAACAATACGACCGCGATTTGGCGCTGGAAGTGCTTGGCGACGGCAACGCCGCCCACGTCCACATCTACGCGCCCGCCGCCTTCCTCGCCCGCTACCCGGAACTCGCCGCGAGCCGCGCCCACGTGATTGCCTTCGACGCGGCGCTGGACGGACAGGACGACGCCGCACTCGCCCCGCTTTACGTGCAATACGCACAACTGGCCGGCCTGCGCTGCGCGCTGGACGCGGGCATCTCGCCGGACAACCCCAGCCCGGACGGCAGCGTCAACCGCGTCGTCAAAGGCGTGACGGTCTATCCGTATCCGGCGTGAGGAGTGAAGGATGATTCGGCAACCGCCACCGCTCCCGCAACAAAACCGCCCCCTCCCCTGCAGGACGCGCCAGCGTCCGCAGCGGGAGAGGGTCGGGGTGGGGGTGCGCCATGTTTGTAGCGTCAATTTGAGCCCAATCCACGCGCCGATTTGCCCCCTCCCCCTGTGGGGGAGGGAGCCGATCGGCGGGGAATGGGGC